>ERZ827037.922-NODE-922-length-35332-cov-4.369334_pt1 | contig 35332 bp, 31 predicted proteins | sample MGYA00519924_ERZ827037 | MGnify/ENA primary metagenome ERZ827037 (study PRJEB31778, sample SAMEA3449250) | human gut metagenome | biome: human gut; feature: human-associated habitat; material: faeces | place: United Kingdom | collected 2010/2012 ...
CTTTTTTATCTACCCCTGGTTCAACCAGGGGTTTTGTTAAGCCTAAAGGCAGCAACAAAGCAGCCATGCACGCCCAAACGGGTGCATGGCTGCTTTTATTCAGTTATAAGCTTAAAACGATAAATTGACCAACTTTATCCTACAAACAGCAGCCCATGTCAAATGACGCCTACAGAATGGCCTCATAACGACATCATCTAGGCCCCGTTATGCCTTCCATTTCTGAACAGCCTCCGCATAACTCCGCGCTTTTTTCACGGGGAAATAGCGCAAACATTCCCGCGTCCATAAATACATTTCTGCTTCGATTGTGCTCACTTCCGCCATGAGGAAGGCAACTCCCCGGCAGCCGCCTTCATAGATTTTAAAGATGTGATACCCCGCCTGCTGGGATCTTTGCATACCGCATAAAAAACGCCGTCATCTCATCAATTGTCTGCCTACTCTCCAGCCACTCCGGGTACGCCACGCTGAACACATGCTGAAGCGGGCGCTCTTTTACCCCCTTCGGCCAGTCATGCAGCTGGTGCGGCACGCCCTTTGCCGTGAGCGTCCGTTCAAAATCGAGCGTATGCGACCGGATGAAATCCTGTCGGCTTGTGACGAGATAGCTGGGCGGAAGCTTCGCCGTCTCAGGCAGGTTTGCAAAATCCATACAGGCATAAAAGGCCTGCTTGCGGTAATCCGCCCCGAAGATGGTGGAGCGCAGGATTGTCATCGCCCCCCGCGTTGTCAAAAACATACCTGAGGTAAGGCCCAGGGCATGGAACCGAAGCCCGGAGCCCTGCGTGCCATAAACCCGCTGGAGATCCACGCTTTCATTCACCAGCGCCGTATACGCCGCGAGCAGGCCGCCCGCCGAATCCCCGGTCAGGAAAAGGTTTTCCATCTGGCAAGGGTATTCCGTACCATGCGATGCAATCCACTGGAAAGCGGCGAGGATATCCCGCACCTGCCCCGGAAACAGCACCTCCGGCACGAGCCGGTAGCTCAGGCTGATCACGGTGAAGCCACGCGACGCGATGGCAAGATTATAATATTTGTTGAGCTCCTTATAGCCATACATCAGCCCGCCGCCGTGGATATCGATCACTACCGGCAGCGGCTCGCGCGTGCCCTCCGGATAATAAACATCCAGCAGATGGCCGCGATGCCCATCCGGCAGGTAAGCAATATCCGTGACCTGCGTGATCCCAGGCGTAGGCCGCTGCAAAGCGATGCGTTTCGCATCCATCTTAGCGGTATTCTCCCACATCTTCCCTGCAATTTTTTCAACAAAGCTCATTGGTTCTCTCCCTCCCGAACTGAAATAACAGATTTCACGGTCTCATCAAGCTTCTTCCCCGCCCTCTACAACGCCAAGCTCTTCGCCGAGCGCTTCGCGCCTGCGCAGCACTTCCTCGTGCACGCGGTCACGCTCCTTACCGGAGAGCTTATAAAAGAAGAAGGGAAGCCCGGCCAGCAGCATCATCATGCCGTGGAACAGGGTGTAGAAAAACAGAAGCTTCACCTTGGTATCCATAGGCTGCGCCTGATAAACCGTCTGCATCGCGCCATTGACCATCTCATCTACTGGCTGAATATATTGAATGATGGAGTGATCGCCATAGAGAATACGGGGCGAGAGGGACGATGCAATCAGCCCGCTGAGCGAAGAGCCCGCGCTGATAATAAAACCGAGGCTCGCATCCAGCCGCTTGCCTGTTTTGAGCTCAATATCCTCCAGGATATCCGCCTGGAACATGCTCGGCAGCAAACTGGATGCGCCGAACTGCAGGCCGATGAGGAAGAGGAAGGCAAAGAACAGGATCGTCAGATAGGTCTGGCCGGGGTGGTTGAAATAAAGAAGCCCCGTGACAAACGCGCCGCCGTTTGCCAGCACGGAATAAACGCCGGATGCGATATAAATCTGCTTGCTGGTAAACCTTTTGAGCAGCGCGTTGACGATCAGCATTCCAACAAAGGTGCCGATGCCGGTCGGCAGGCCGAACAGCACAAACTTGCTCGGATCGCCCAGCAACGCCACCGCCAAGAAAATGCCCATGTAATTTGCGATCTGACGGAAATTTTTCAGGAACTCGCTAATCAGCACCAAAATCGCATATTTGTTGCCGATCACGTCACGGAAGCCCAAAAGCGGATTTTCCCGTTTCTCACTGTAGACGATGCGCTCACGCACCGCTTTCATGCCAGCCAGCATAGAGAGCGTGCCAACCAGGCCGCACAGCGCGGCGGAAACGATATACATCATCGCCTCTGTCTGGATGATGCCAGGCTTGCGCAGCAGGCCGATCACAAGCACAATCACAAGCGGGGCGGAGTTCCCGATTGCGCTGGAAATGCCCCGGAAGGAGAGAATCTTATCACGCTCCTGCGTGTTGGGCGTCATCACAACGCCAACCATATTCACGCTGTTGCCGAAATAGGCCGCCGCGCCCTGAAGCAGCTGCACCGTGCAAAGATAGGCAATCATGATAGGCAACGGCATTTTGGGCGTAACGAACATCATCACGGTTAAAATGCCCATCGGCACCGCCGATGCAAGGCCAAGCGGGCGAAATTTGCCGAGCTTGCTCTTTCTGCGGTTATCCATGATAATTGCGTAAAAGAAGCTCAGCGCAAAGCCCAGGATGCCGCAGATCGCGTTAATCAGCGAAACGCTGCCGCTATCCAGCCGCAGCACATTGACGAGATACGCCTGACGGTAACCGTTGACCATACCGGTCATGTTGGTGTAGAAAAATACACTAATTAGGAAAAGGACGAACTCTTGGTTGGATACATGCTTTTTCTGCTGCGCCGGAGCGCTTTGAATGGTGTTTGCCATTGAATCTCTCCCCTTCTATTCTTTGATCCAGCCGACCGGCAAAACCGCCTCATCATCCATCTGGTTTTCATCCCCGATCAGCGACAACACAAATGCGTGCAGATCAGAGAGCGCCGGATTCCCCACCTTTTTCTCCACCACATGCAGGATGGGGGAAAGGCGGCAAAGCAGCCGGTCCATCGCCTCATAAAGCGGCGTGCCTTTCACATATGGCTCGTTCCCCACGAAGATATTCCGCACCAGCTCCACCGCTTGATCCCGGAGCAACACATGACGCAGGGAGGGGTCAACGTGCACAAAAAAAAGCCTACCCACTCCGCCGAGCGTTAACCTTTGGAGCAGCTTTCCGGCCAGCTTTACCGGCAGCCGCAGCTTCTGATTCGGCTTTGCCCCGCCAAGGCGGCTCATGAAAAATTCAAAATCATCCGCCATCGCATCGAGGATATCCGTAATCATCCGGTCGAAGCGCCACTGGAAATACGCCTGCGCCGTGCGGCCGCCCTTCTCCCAATCAAAATCCCGGATGGTTTCCGATTGAATTTGAACCGTACCGTCCGGCAGAAACGTCACCTTCCGGTAGGCGCAGGGGCAGCCCACAAAGGAGCCTGTGCAAACATCATAGAGAGCATTCCCCCGCTGGGAAACGCGCTTGGTGAGGCTCTGCATATGCATGTGGCCTGTGAAAATCAAATTGAGGCCGGCATCGGCCAGCGTATCCGCCGTTTTCTGCCAATCGTCTATTTTCGCATCCCCGATCAGCTCCATCACGGGCGAACCGGGCAGCACAGGGTAGTGCGTCATTGCAAAAATATAATTCCCGCTCGCCTTTGCATCCGCAATCTGCTGGAGAATCCATTCCATGTGCTCCGCATCAAAGCCGGTAAAGCTCTTGCCATCCCCATCGCAGTTGAGCGCCAGAAGCCGGATGCCGTCTGCAAGCTGCGCCACATAAGAGAGCGTTCTGCGGTGCTCGCTGATCGCAGTGGAAAAGCCAAACTCATAATAAAGCGCATACAGCTCCTCCCGCGCCGTACCCGCAACCGGCACCTCATGATCGCCCACATAGCCTACGGGAGCATCGTTAAAATCGTGCTTCGCGGTAATCAAATAGATCTTCTTCCCATGCTCCCGCAGCCTTTGCAGCTTTTTGAGGAAGCCGCGGTGGCTCTCCTTCTCCCCGTTAAAAACCAGATCTCCTGGGATCAACACCGTTTGCGTATCATGATCCTCGATCAACTGGGAAAACCCCGCGTCAATAATCGCACCCGTTTCCGCAATGCATTTTTGATCGGTCGCGCTCCTTTTTTCATATGCCTCCCCGCTCGCGCCCAAATCGTTTTCAAAATAATGCGTATCCGTCACGACGAAGAAGCGAAAAGGCTGTTCCAATTTGATTTCTCCCCTTTATTTTTGGTTATATGATTAAAATATCATAAACCAACAGTGCAAATAATAGAAAATATCACATTATACATTCAAAAAATCACACTAAGCAGCCGTTCATTTCCGGAATATTTTACGAAATTTCAGAGGTGCATAACCCGTTGCCCGCTTGAAGCGCGTTGCAAAATACTGCTGATCCTCAAAAGCCAAACGAGCTGCGATCTCCCCTACCGTCATCCCCGTATTTTGCAAAAGCATTTTTGCCGTTTCCATTCTTCCATTGAGATAATACTGATAAGGTGTCACACCGTATTGCGCTCTGAAAACCTGGATCAGATAGTTTTTAGAATAATTAAACTCCTCACATAGAAGATCTAAAGAAAACGGCTTTTCGATACTTGCATCGAGCCTGCGCCGAAGCCGCTCTGCGAGCCTCTGGGATTCTCCAAAGGCGCGGTTATGCAGGCTGATGAATATTTTGATCAATTGCACGGTGATTTCGGCCGCCATCTGCTCATAGGCGGCGATATCCCTTGACAGGCGGAAAATCTCCTGAAAATACTGCAAATTATTGCAATCGTGAAACAAATAAGTATCCTTTGGCAGGTAGCTTTCTGCGCAGGCCTGCATCACAGCGCCGTCGAACACCACCCAAAATTTATGCCATGGATTCTCCCGATCCGCATAATAGCGATGCCTGCTCCCCTTGCGCAGAAAAAACACGTCATTCTCAGCGGGATGCAGCGTCTGCCCCTCAATCTCCAACGTACCCTTCCCGCTGATAATGAATTCAAGCGCCATCAATTCCGAGTCGCTGCGTTCAATCTGGAAGCCTTCGTCGCAATAAGTCTCCCCTACCATCCAAATATTGACCGGCGCCGTTTCGCCCTTATATTGCGTAAAATTTTTAAAATCCTCTACCATCATCCACCGCCATTTATGCAAATCGCATGTTTATTTTTCGGTTTCATATGAATTATTGATATAATATCACATATTCTCAAGAGAAACAATGCCAAAAAAACTGCTGTGAAATACAAAGCATTTCACAGCAGTTTTTTATCTAGCTAGTATCTTTTTTACCGGAAGCGCACCGCCGTTCCGTATGCAATCACTTCCGCTGCTCCCTGCATAATCGCAGAGGAGGCATAGCGGATGTTAACAACTGCATCAGCGCCCAGGGCCTCGGCTTCCTCCACCATGCGTTTCGTCGCAAGCGCACGCGCTTCGCTCATCATTTCGTTATAGGCCTTCAGTTCGCCGCCCACAAGCGTTTTGAAGTTCTGCGTGATATCACGCCCAATATTCTTCGTCTGAATCGTGCTGCCCTTTACCAGGCCGAGCATCTCCAGTTCCCTGCCGCTGATATAATCAGTATTTACCAAGATCATCCTCTTCACCACTCCTTACTTCCTGAATTCGTTCAAACAACACATAAACCGCCACGCCAACCAGCACCAGCAGCGCAATCGCGCCCGCTGCTTTCAGCCAAATTGGGATGGAGGCCGCAAACACAATGCCCATATATGCGATCAATGCTAAAATACACACGATCGTGATGATAATCGGGGCAATCAGTTTTCGCGTAGCGTTCATAGGGCCTCCCTCATTTCCGCGGGCTGTTTTGGTTGTTTCATTATAGCATTGCCCTCTCTCATCATATTGCAATAAAACAAATTTATTCAGATTGCTTATTTTTCCATATTCCTATGCCGCAGCGCCGCACCGATGAAGCCGGAAAAAAGCGGATGCGGCTTATTTGGCCGGGACTTGAATTCCGGATGCGCCTGAGACGCGAGAAACCACGGGTGATCCACAAGCTCAATCATCTCGACAATATGCTGATCAGGCGAAACGCCGCACAGCCGCATACCGCCCTTTTCCAGCCGGTCGCGGTAGTCGTTGTTGACCTCATAGCGGTGGCGATGGCGTTCAAAGATAAGCTGTTTTCCATAGGCGGCATAAGCCTTGCTGCCCTCCTGCAATACGCACGGATATTGCCCCAGGCGCATCGTGCCGCCCAAGTCGGATACGTCCTTCTGATCCAGCATCAAATCAATCACCGGATAGGGTGTGTCCGGGTTGAATTCCGTGCTGCTTGCCCCTTCCATGTGCAGCACGTTGCGCGCAAACTCGATAATCGCAATTTGCAGGCCGAGGCAAATTCCAAAATACGGAAGCCTCTGCTCCCGCGCAAATTTTGCCGCCTGGATTTTTCCATCCACCCCACGTGTGCCAAAGCCACCAGGCACCAAAATCCCATCCATGCCCCGGAAGGTTTCCACCACATTTTCCGGCGTGATCCGCTCGCTGTCGAGCCAATGGATGTGCACGCGCGCATTGTTTTGAATACCGCCGTGCTTGAGCGCCTCAGCAACGGAGAGATAGGAATCGTGCAGCTCCACATACTTGCCCACCAGCGCGATGTCTACCTCCTTTTCCAGATGGCGGCTGCGCTCTACCATCGCCGCCCAATCTGTGAGATCCGGCGTGCCGCACTTCAGATGGAGCTGTTTGACCGCGATCTCCGCCAGGCCCTCTTTTTCCAGAGCGAGCGGAATCTCATAGAGCGTGGGCATATCGCGGTTTTCAATCACATTCTCCTTCGGCACATTGCAAAACAGCGCGATTTTCTCGCGGATATGCTGGTCAATCGGGTGCTCGCATCGGCATACGATCACATCTGGCCGGATGCCGAGGCCCAAAAGCTCCTTCACGCTGTGCTGCGTGGGCTTGGTTTTCAGCTCCATGGAGGCATTCAGGTAGGGGATCAGCGTCACGTGGATAAACATGCAGTTTTCCCGCCCGCGCTCCTGCGCAAACTGGCGGATCGCCTCCAGAAAGGGCTGACCCTCGATATCCCCCACCGTGCCGCCGATCTCCACAAATACGACATCCGCCTCCGTATTCAGCGCGATGCGCCGCTTGATCTCATTGGTGATGTGCGGAATCACCTGGATGGTCTGCCCGCCGTAAATCCCTTTGCGCTCATCGCTGATCACCTGAAAAAAAACACGTCCGGAGGTCAGATTGCTGTTTTGCGACAGGCTCTCATCGATAAAGCGCTCGTAATGCCCCAGATCGAGATCCGTTTCTGCTCCGTCGTCCGTAACAAAAACCTCGCCGTGCTGCATCGGGTTCATCGTGCCGGGGTCAACATTGAGGTAAGGGTCCAGCTTCATCACGGTGACCTTCAGGCCCCTCGCCTTTAAAAGCCGGCCAAGGGAAGCGGCCGTGATCCCTTTGCCGAGCCCAGAAACGACGCCGCCTGTGACGAAGATGAATTTCGTATCCATATCTGTTTCCTCCTGTTGCTGTATTTTGGGGAATACATTTATCAAAAGAGAGACGGCCGCAAAGCTTGACGCTTGGCGACCGCCTGACTGATCTTATAAGCAATGAAGCGCAGCCAGACAAGCCGGGCCGTTCATTGGGTCATTTGTGATAGAGCTTCTGGCTCTGGTACCGCGCCTCGCACGTCAGGTTCATCCCCAGCTTGCGGAAAACGGAATCGTCCACCTGCGAGAGAATCACCGAGGAGTGCGCTTCACACCCCTTCAGCTTTGCAAGCTGCTTCAGGGCGAGTTCAGCGGTTGGGTTCGTCGCCGCGCTGATGCACAGGGCGATGAGCACCTCATCGGAATGCAGCCTGGGGTTATGATTTCTCAGATGCTTGGTTTTCAGATTCTGAATCGGCTCAATAATGATGGGGGAAATCAGCAAAATATCATGCTGAATGCCGCCGAGCGCTTTCAGCGCATTGAGCAGCACAGCGGCGGATGCGCCAAGCAACGGGGAGGTTTTGCCGGTGATGATGCGCCCATCCGGCAGTTCAATTGCGGAGGCCGGCAGGCCGGTCTCCTCTGCGCGGGCCAGCGCGGCGGCGGCAACTGTGCGGTCTGCTGTGGAAACACCAGCCTGATTCATCAGCAGCTCGACCTTATAAACAGCCGCCTCGTCCACCCGCCCCTGCTTCTGATCGCACAGAGCGTGATAATAGCGGCGGATGATCTCCTGCTCGGATGCATGGCGGCAGATTACATCGTCTACGATGCAGTTGCCAGCCATATTGACGCCCATATCCGTGGGCGATTTATAAGGGCTCTCCCCCGCAATGCGCTCAAAGATGGCATTGAGCACGGGAAAAACCTCGATATCACGGTTATAGTTGACGGTGGTTTCACCATAGGCTTCCAAATGGTAGGGGTCGATCATATTAACATCGTTCAAGTCAGCGGTCGCCGCCTCATATGCCAAATTGACCGGATGGCGCAGCGGCAGATTCCAAACCGGAAAGGTTTCGAATTTGGCATAACCGGCGTTTCCCCCCCGCTTGTGCTCGTGATAAAGCTGGGAAAGGCAGGTTGCCATTTTCCCGCTGCCGGGGCCAGGCGCCGTGACGATGACAAGCGGGCGGCTGGTTTCCACATACTCATTCTTCCCAAAGCCCTCTTCGCTGACGATCAGGGGGATATTATTGGGATAGCCCTCGATCGGATAATGCAGGTAGACTGGCACGCCAAGCTTTTCCAGCAGGTTGCGGAATTTATCCGCCATCGGCTGCGCAGCATATTGGGCGATAACAACGCTGCCCACAAAGAGCCCCACGCCGCGGAAGGCGTCGATCAGGCGGAGCACATCCGCATCATAGGTGATACCGAGATCGCCGCGCACCTTACTCTTCTCGATATCGGCGGCGTTGATGACGATCACGATCTCTGCCTGCTCCTTCAATTTCAGGAGCATATTGATCTTGCTGTCTGGCTTAAAGCCCGGCAAAACACGCGAGGCGTGATAATCATCAAACAGCTTGCCGCCCAGCTCCAGATAGAGCTTATTGTCAAACTGTGCGATCCGCTCCTGAATATGCTCAGATTGCATTTTCAGATATTTCTCATTGTCAAAACCGATCTGCTGCATGCTTTGTTATTTCCCCTTACCATCCTAAATCTTTGAACATCACGGAAAAACCCCCGGGAACCGCGCCGTTGCGGTGCTCCGGGGCTGTTTGAAAACGGTTTATTCCCACTCTATCGTCGCCGGCGGCTTCGGCGAGATATCATACAGCACGCGGTTGACGCCCTCCACCTCGCTCAAAATGCGTTTGGTGATCGTTTCAAGCACCGTCCAGTCGATGCACTCAATCTCCGCCGTCATCGCGTCCACCGTGTTGATGGCGCGCAGGATGACCGGGTATTCAAAGCTGCGGGCATTATCGCGCACGCCGACGGATTTGAAATCCGGCACAACGGTAAAATACTGCCACACCTTTTTATCCAGCCCCGCGTTATGGAACTCCTCGCGGAGAATCGCATCCGATTCCCTTACGGCCTCCAGCCGGTCGCGTGTGATCGCGCCGAGGCAGCGCACGCCGAGACCCGGGCCCGGGAACGGCTGACGGTAGACCATGCTGTCCTGCAAGCCGAGCGCCACTCCGCAGGCGCGCACCTCATCCTTGAAGAGCTGGCGCAGCGGCTCAACGAGCTCAAATGCCAAATCCTCCGGCAGGCCGCCCACGTTGTGATGGGATTTGACCATCTTGGCGGTCTTTGTGCCGCTTTCGACGATATCGGGGTAGATGGTGCCCTGCGCTAGGAAGTCGATGCCCTCAAGCTTACGGGCCTCCTCCTCGAACACGCGGATGAATTCCGCGCCGATGATCTTGCGCTTCTGCTCCGGATCGGCAACGCCTGCGAGTTTCGTGAGGAAGCGGTTGCTTGCATCCACATAAACGAGATTCGCGTTCATCTGGTTGCGGAACACCTCGACCACCTGCTCCGGCTCGCCCTTACGCAGCAGGCCGTGGTTGACGTGCACGCAGGTCAGTTGATTGCCGATCGCTTTGAGCAGCAAAGCGGCGACCACTGAGGAATCCACGCCGCCGGAGAGCGCGAGCAGCACCTTTTTCTCCCCCACTTGGCGGCGGACAAGGTCAATCTGATCGGCGATGAAATTCTCCATATTCCAGTTCGCCTGCGCCTTGCATGTGCCAAAAATGAAGCCTTCCAGCTCCTTCTTGGCCGCTGTTTCCTCCTGTGGCCAGGGATTCTGGCGCACGGATACCTGCGCGCAGCCCGTATGCGCGGCCGCGGCCGGGTGGCAGACGGCCAGCACCGGCAGGCCGCATGTATAGATGGCCGGTGAAACATCGATGGAAACGCCATCCACAACGCGGTTCGGCCCGCCGTTGAGGATCACACCCTTCACGTTTGGCAGGGCGGCGAGCTCCTCGGGCGTGATATCGTGGGGATAAATTTCACTATATACGCCCAGTGCGCGGATTGCGCGGGCGGTGGCGGTGTTTTCGGTACAGCCGAGGTCGAGAATGACGATCATATCCTGTTTCATACGGGCAACCAACCTTTCTTATCTCAATACGAAATGGGGGCAAACGATGCTTTTTGCTTACAGCAGCGTGGCGCGCAGCTCCTCAGCGGAAGCCGGGTGCAGGTAAGCGGGGGCGATATCCAGAACCGTTTTGCAGCCGGTCTGCCCCTCCTGATGGAGGCGGTAAGCGGCCCTTGCGTAAGCGGTCAGGATGCTGGAGGTGAACTCCGGGTTGGAATCCAGCTTCAGGCTGTATTCAATAATATGGCGATTTTCGCCTTTCCAGCCCGTCGAGCCGCAGCGGAACACCCTGCCACCGTGCGGGATGCCGCTGTGCTCCCGCTTCATCTCTTCCTCGCTGATGAAATGGACGGTGGTATCATAATCCGCAAAGTAGTTCGGCATGGTTTTGATGGCTTCCTCAATCTTTGCACGGTCCGCGCCCTTTTCCGCAACGACGAAGCATTCGCGCGTGTGCTTTTCGCGCGTTGTAAGTGCCGGGTTTTCCCCGCTGCGCACCCGCTCGAGCGCAGATTCCACCGGGATGGTGTACTGCCGGGCATCCTTCACGCCCTCAATGCGGCGCACAGCGTCGGAATGCCCCTGGCTGACGCCCTTGCCCCAGAAGGTATAGTCTTTCCCATTCGGCAAGATTGCCTGGGAAATAACGCGGTTGAGGGAAAACATGCCCGGATCCCAGCCCACGGAGATGATTCCGATTGTATGGGCCTTTTGGCAGGCCGCATCCACCCGGCTGAAGTGCTCCGGGATTTTTGCATGCGTGTCGAAGCTGTCGATCACGTTGAAATACTGCGCAAGCTCCGGCGTCTGCCCCGGCAGGTCGTTCGCACTGCCGCCGCAGAGGATCATCACGTCAATCTGGCCCTGCAGCTTTGCAGCGTCGCTCATGTGGTAAACGGGCACGCCCGTATGCGTTTGAATGGAGGCGGGGTCGCGCCGGGTGAGCAAGGCAACCAGTTCCATATCAGGCGCATTGCTGACCGCGCATTCCACGCCGCGGCCTAAATTGCCATATCCTGCAATACCAATTCTAATTTTCAAAAAGGATCTTCCCTTCGCTGTAGATTTGCCCGAAAGTAAGCCCAGCCTTTTGAACCGGCCGTTTCATTGGTCTACCCGGGCATGTCCAACTGCTGACGATTTTAAAAAAATCGTATTTAGTATACCATAGATCATTTTCCCTGAAAAGCGTTCGTTTTCCACAAATCATACCATTTCAAGACGGGATATTCTCAGTCAATATCCCGGATGACGCTCTCCTGCGGAACCAAAAAGGTATCAAGCAGCAGCCGTGCGCCGAGTTGAAAGCCCTCAACAAAACGATCAAGCTCGCTGAAGCGCTGGATTTCGCCCTGCGCGTTCATAAGCTGGGTGAAAAGGTGCTGCTCTTCCTCGGCCCCGGTATGCGCTGTAAAATAGGCGCTGAGTTTCTTCTCATTGACGGCGATGGTTTCGACAAAAGAGGCGTAGCGTGAGCGTTTGTCAAAGCTCTCTTCATTGGGGCAGATGTTGCCGAAATATAATTCCTCGATCAGATTCAGGCTGTCGTTATAAAGCATGATGCATGTTCCTTTCAAATGATCGTACAACGCTTAAAAGAAATTGCATGCGCATACCATAAAATCATTTGCAAACATCTGATTTTATGGTAATATATTTACGCTGCAACTGTCCTTTCAGGCGGTTGCCAGCTGGGGAAGTGGCGGGTTACTTTGACGAGGGACACGCCGCTTCCTTTCATTTTTTGAGGTCGTCGTGCATTTTCCGGACACCGCGCCGAACTACTTCCGCCCGCGAGATTTTCATCTTTTCGCTGCATTCTTCCAGCTTTTCAGATGTTTCCTTGTCAAAGCGAATTTTCATTGTGATGTCCTTTGGACTGTCTGTTGGACGACCCATTTTTTTAGCGCCCATTCCACGCCTCCTTTTGCAGGTCGCTAAGTCAAGTATAAGTTATAGACCTGCAAAAGTCAATATGATTTGACAAATTAATCGAAAACGCTCTCCTTTCAACATCGTACAACGCTTGAAAGAAATTGCAGCACATGGTAAAATAGTTACGCTGTAATTGCCTTTCAGGCGGTTGCCGTACTGGAAGTGGTGATCTGTTTTGCGATGGGACACCGCTTCCTTTCATTTTTTGAGATCGGGCTTCAACCGTTTGATCCCTCGCCGTGCTGCTTCCATCATAGATACGGATTCCTGCTTGCAGTAGGCATCCAGAATATCTTTCGCCTCCTGATCAAGCTTGACAGCAATTTTATAGGGCTTGGGGTTATCCGTTGGACGACCCATCTTTTTTCCGCCCAAAAAATCACCTCCAATAAAAGGCTGCCCTAAGTATATAACTAAGGGCAGCCTTATGTCAAGTGATTTTTAAAATTTTATGGAATTAAGCTGATATAATCAAATCTATCAACATTTACATTATATAACATATGAGAACCGACTTACCGTGAAGGCAAGCCATTTTCATTTTATTTATGTTGTTTGATTTGAGCGCGTTCTAATTTTTTAATCCGTGATTTATATCGACTAACGAAAATAAAGTCGCACAAGCGAAACCCCGCACAACATTAAAAAATCACCACTCGCGCGGCCTGAGCGCGTTCCAATTTTTTGATCCGTTATTAAAATCAATCAACGAAAGCGAAGTCACGCCGACAAAACACCAGCCTAAGACAAAAGCGATATTTCTCAAAACGCAAAGGGCAGGCAATCGAATCGACTGCCTGCCCTATATAAACGATCAATAACGCAAAATGATACCCGCTCAGTCCGTCAGGTTATCAAAATAACCCTGCACCAGCACAACCGGCGTGCCCTTATCCCCCGACCCGCTCGTCAGGTCGCACAGCGAACCGATCAAATCGGTAATTCGGCGGGGCGTGGTGCCCTGGGAGGCCATGTCACCCACCAAATCATCCTTTTTCTCCCGAATGCGCTGTTCAACAGCCTGTTGCAGCTCCTTGCCGGATAACGCGGCAAAGTCGTTATCCGCCAGGTATTTGAGCTTGATCTCGTTGGGCGTGCCCTCCAGCCCCGGCGTATTCGCAACCGATACGCAGGGATCGGCGAGCTCCCAAATCCGCCCCACCGGGTCTTTAAACGCGCCATCTCCATAGATCATCACTTCGATATGCTTGCCCGTCCTTTCCAGAAGCCCCTTCTGGATCTCCAGCACCAAGCCGCTGCAATCCCGCGGAAACAGCTTGACCGTGTTCTCCGTGGATTTGTTCGAGCCGAGCAGGCCGTATGTTTCATTGCAGCCGCTGCCGGCATCCGGTGCGTTCAAGATATCGTCCAGCCCGCAAACACGGTGCGCGCCCGCCTCCCGCAGAATGCGCTTGGTCCGCGCGCGGGTATGGATATCGCAGCAAAGCACGTCCGGCGTATATTGCAGAATCACACGTGGGTCGTTTGCAAAAACGATTTCGCACTCCGCGCCTTCCTCCCGGATCAGGTCGCCGTAATACTGGACGTAATCGACGTTTGTAAAGGGGTGGCGGTTTTCCCCAAACAGGGCGCGGTATTTTTCCAGCGTCAGCACGTCGCTGTAGGGGTTGACGCCGGCCTGATCGACCTGGTCGAGGGAAATCAGCTCATTGCCGACCTCGTCGCTCGGGTAGCTGAGCATCAGCACCACCTTCCGCGCACCCTGTGCGATGCCGCGCAGGCAGATGGCGAAGCGGTTGCGGGAGAGGATCGGGAAAATAACGCCGATCGTCCCGCCGCCGAGCTTTTCCTTTACGTCGGCTGCGATATCGGCAGTCGTCGCGTAATTGCCCTGTGCGCGCGCAACGACGGATTCGGTGATGGAAACAACGTCTCGATCCCGCAGGGAAAAGCCTTCTGCATCTGCGGCCTCCACGACGCTGTCAACAACGATGCGGGCGAGGTCGTCCCCCTCCCGGATGATGGGGCAGCGGATGCCCCTCGATATGGTTCCAACTTTACGTTCCATTGCATGATCTCCAAACTGTATTGATTTGAATTGTGCCTCCCATATCATAATACAAAAAAGGCCAAAGGAAAAGAAAAATCGAGAAATTGTATGCAAAAAATATCTTTTATCGGGGCATGCGGGAGAGGACAAGATTTTTTTAGGCGGTGAGTCAATTGATCTTTGCAGGCCTCCAGGCTTCTCCAACGCATTCCCCGCTTGCTCATTGGGATGATTCAAAGAGAAAGTTTCAGCCATTTGTTTTTTCGTGGTTGGGGTAACACTTCCAGATACACTTTCGTATCATAAAAATAGATGATTCAGCAAAAATCTGATAAACGAGGGATTCATGATGGAAGCAAGGGTACTAGTAGAGCCGGGCGTTCGGGTATATGTAAACGATATTCATCCATCCGGTAAAAAAACAATTATCTTTCTTCACGGCTGGCCTGCCAACTATAGATTATTTGAATATCAATATAATATTCTTCCAAAGATGGGCTATCGTTGCATCGGCATTGATACGAGAGGGTTTGGCAATTCAGATAAACCTTGGAATGGCTACTGTTATGATCGCTTAGCCGACGACATTTTAGGGGTTATCAGAGCATTGAATTTACGCAATGTTACGCTGTTAGGCCACTCCACAGCCGGAGCGGTTGCTATCCGGTATATGGCCCGCCACAATGGCTTTGGCGTTTCAAAGCTTGTGCTTTGCGCTGCTGCCGCACCCAGCCTGATTCAGCGCCCCAATTTCCCCTATGGGCAAAAGAAAGAGGACATAGAGCGCACTTTCATTCAGGGCGCGTATAAAGACCGCCCTAAAATGTTAGAAGACTTCGGTAAAATATTTTTTTATAAGCCCGTATCACCTGCTTTTTCCGATTGGCTCTTTCAAATGGGGTTACAGGCGGCCAGCTATGCAACGATTGCAATTTCGAAAGACTGGATTACGGAAACATTATTCAATGACCTTCCAAAGATACATGTTCCTACTTTAATTATGCACGGTATTCATGATCAGGTTGTTCCGTATCAGTTGGGTGTGATACAAAATCAAGGAATCATGGGATCAAAATTAGTGACCTTTGAAAACAGCGGCCATGGGCTCTTCTATGATGAACTTGATAAATTCAATCAGGAATTGGTGCGATTTGTAGGATAATCTTTTTTGATTATATCCTCTTCATTAATGAACGACCGATGATTAATCAGAAACCCGGGAACTCACTTTTTTAGAGAGTTCCCGGGTTTCCGTTATGCGCTCCCATTCGCTAAGTTAAACTTAAGTCTAAACAATTTTGTTTAGACGGTTTGATTCTATTTCGCTTGATTTAATCCCAATTATCCTATGCGTTGGGCAGGGCGTCCAGAAAGGCAGCGAGCTTTTCTGCGTTGCCTGTAACCATTTTAGTGAACTGAGCATATTGAGCTTACGATCAAAGCACCTGCTATTGGGATTGATGTTGCCATACTATAAAATCTTCAAGAACATTCATGCCAGCACTCCCAAATTCTTAAGAAGCCAAACACAGTCTTTTAATCCCTGCTGATAAAGGCTTTCTGACTCGTGATCTGCTGCTACCCCAAGCTCAAATAAAACCTCCTCCACCATTACCTTTTCCTCTTTGGTCAAATTGGTGGTCAGCATTTCATCGATCTGCTCCTGCCGCTGCCTGCGATATTCATATTCCCGGGTAGCCTGAAGATTTTTTAACGCACAGGATAACAGGTTGCTTAAAAGCTCGTTCCATTCTTCATTTCTGTTCATATTTTTCATTCCTTTCAAAAATTAGACAATGCTTGAAAGGATTTGCGGCGCATGATATAATAGTTACGTCGCAAATGCCTTTGGCAGTTGCCGGCTGGGGAAGTGGCGAGCAACTTTGATGAGGAGTGCGCCGCTTCCTTTCATTTTTTGAGGTCTGGTTTCAACCGTTTTAGTCCACGCCGGATTGTTTCCCCAGCAGACACCGATTCCTGCTTGCCGTAATGATCCAGAATCTCTTTCGATTCCTGATCCAACTTCACAGTCACTCGATGCATTTTCGGATTATCGGTTTTAGGACCTCTCTTCTTCCCTGTTGCCAGATTGATACCTCCTTCAAATAGGGATTACCTAATTATATGTTAGGTCATCCCTATTTGTCAATGTGTTTTTAAAAAATTCTGCAAAATTTTGATCGAAATAACATTAATATCATTTCATCCACAAATCAACATTTAATACGTTTTTACGCTGACTATAAACAATAAGCAGCTTACCATGAAGGCAAGCCGCTTCCTTTCACTTTTTGATGAGGCCGTCACGCATTTTCCAGACACCGTGCCGAACTACTTCCGCCTGCGAGATCGAATATAAATGGTTGAATGAATACCTCACGGATCAGAAAACCGGTACGCGCTCAGGCCGCGCGGGTCCACGCCTGTTTCTCATGCCTTTCCTGCGAGAAAGGCAGTTAGATAAGGGGGCAAAAGAACGGTTGTGAACGCCATGCGTTCACTTTGGCACTGGCACTTCAGCAGCGGGAAGTACTGATGCACGATCGAACATGTTCGGCGAACCTTTCCAAACTCAACGCCTCACGGCGTTTCAAACACATGGAAAGGTTTCTTCACTGAGCCACGCCGTCAGATGCTGCAAATGCTGCCTCGGCCTTCCGTTAGCATTCTGCGCTGCATTTAGATGCTGGTTTATATAGGCTAATTCGCAATGAGATTTTTGTGCACTTTTTTCTTCCATTTAACTTTTTCGACAAGCTGAAAATATGACAGGTAACCACATAGATTACCTGTCATATTTTCATGTCTATATGAAATCATTCGCACCAAGTCTGAGGAAACGCCCTGCGTTTCCTTATCCCAAACTCAATCATTTCCATCAAGCCGGAAGAAACGCGGTGCCGCCGCGCGGCAGGAGGGATTTCATCCCGACAGCGTCTCTTCCTGAGGAAACGCCCTGCGTTTCCTCATTCCCACTCCACCGTCGCCGGAGGCTTCGTCGTGATATCATAAACCACGCGGTTCACATTGGGCACCTCATTCGTGATCCTGCTCGACGCACGCGCCAGCAAATCGAACGGCAATTGCGCCCATTCCGCCGTCATGAAATCAGTCGTCGTCACCGCGCGCAGGGCCACTGTGTAGTCATACGTCCGCGCGTCGCCCATCACGCCAACGCTGCGCACATTCGTCAGCACGGCGAAATACTGATTGACCTGCTTTTCGAGCCCTGCATGGACAATCTCCTCGCGGAAGATCGCGTCCGCCTCGCGCAGGATCGACAGCTTCTCCTCTGTGATCTCTCCCATGATGCGGATCGCAAGGCCGGGCCCCGGAAAGGGCTGCCGCCAGACAAGATTCGCCGGGATGCCAAGCTCCAATCCCGCCGCACGGACCTCATCCTTAAATAGATCGCGCAGCGGCTCGATGATGCCCTGAAAATCCACGTCGTCCGGGAGCCCTCCCACATTGTGGTGGCTTTTGATAACGGCCGCGTCGCCCACGCCGCTCTCAATGACATCCGGGTAGATCGTGCCCTGTACGAGATAATCCATTCTGCCGAGCTTTTTTGATTCCGCTTCAAACACGCGGATGAATTCTTCGCCGATGATCTTGCGCTTTGCTTCCGGCTCCTCCACGCCCGCAAGCTTTGAGAGAAAGCGCTGCGCCGCATTGACGCGGATCAAATTCATATCGAACTGCTCGCGGAACACCCGCTCGACCGTGTCGCCTTCGTCCTTGCGGAGCAAGCCGTGATCGACGAAGACGCAGGTCAGGTTCTTCCCAATCGCCTTGTGCAGCAGCACGGCGGCAACGGAGGAATCCACGCCGCCGGAGAGGGCGCAGAGCACCTTTTTGCCCCCCAGCTCCTCGCGGTATTTCTCGATGGAGCGCTCGACGAAATCGTTCATCCGCCAGTCGCCTGTGCAGCCACAGATTTCATAGAGGAAATTGTGAAGCATCTGCTTGCCGAAGGCCGTGTGCGTCACCTCCGGGTGGAACTGGACGGCATAAATTTGTTTCTCCACATTTTCCATCGCCGCCGTGGGGCAAGCACCCGTATGCGCAGATACCCGGTAGCCCGCGGGCGGGGTTTTGATAGAGTCCGTATGGCTCATCCAGCACTGGCTGCGCGCCGGCACGTCACGGAAGAGGATGCTATCCGCACAGGCCTCCACCTCCACTTTACCATATTCGCTCCCGTTCTCCGCGGCTTCAATCTCCCCGCCCTCCAGCCAGGCGATGAGCTGCGCGCCGTAGCAGATGCCGAGCACCGGCACGCCGAGCGACAGAATCCCCTGCTCATAGTGAGGAGAGGCCGGATCATACACGCTGTTCGGCCCGCCGGTGAAGATGATGCCCTGGTATTGCCGCTCCCGGATTTCGGAAAGCGGGGTCGTATAGGGCTTCACCTCGGCATAAACGTTTTGCTCACGGACGCGGCGTGCAATCAGCTGATTGTACTGGCCGCCGAAATCGAGCACCAGAATGGATTCATACATGCGGGGACCACCTTTTTATATCAGGATAAATTCAAATTTATTTACGCTTGAGGATTTCGCTGCGCTTCGGGCCATTGGAAACCATCGTGATGGGCACGCCGATCTCCTGCTCGATGAACGTCACATAATCCTGTGCGGCCTGCGGCAGCTCTTCAAACCGCTCGATGCCGCGAATCTCCTGCTTAAAGCCGGGCAGCGTCTCTAGCACGGGCTTCGCCTTTTTCAGCTTCGAAGTGACGGGAAACTCCTTCGTCACCACGCCATCGATCTCATAGCCGGTGCAAACCTTGATCTCATCGAGATAGGCAAGGCAGTCCAGCGCCGTGAGCACCACCTGCGTTGCGCCCTGCACGCGGCAGCCATAGCGGGTAGCCACGCAGTCAAACCAGCCCATGCGGCGGGGGCGGCCCGTGGTCGCGCCGTATTCGCCCTTGTCCCCGCCGTGGTCGCGCATGAGACGCGCTTCCTCGCCGAAAATCTCCGAGACGAATTCGCCCGCGCCAACCGCGCTGGAATATGATTTCGTCACCGCGACGATCTCTTTGATCTCATAGGGTGGAATCCCCGCGCCGACCGAACCGTAGCCCGCGAGCGTCGAGGAGGAGGTGACCATTGGGTAGATACCGAAATCCGGATCCTTCAGGGAGCCTAGCTGGCCCTCCAGCAGAATATTCTTGCCCGCCGCGAGCGCTTCATGGATATAGCTGTTCACATCACCTACATAGGGTGCGACCATCTCGCGGTATTCCATGAGCGTATTCAAAATCTCATTGAAATTCAGCAGCGGCTTGCGATAGATGTGCTCGAGCATAAGGTTCTTGACCTCGAGCACGCGCGCGAGCTTTTCCTTTAGGTACTCCTCGTCAAACAATTCGTTGACCTGAAAGCCAATCTTTGCATATTTATCGGAATAAAACGGTGCAATGCCGGATTTGGTGGAGCCGAACTGCTTGTCCGCCAGCCGCTCCTCCTCGTAGGTGTCGAGCAGCACATGGTAGGGCATCATCACCTGCGCGCGGTCGGACACCAGAATATGCGGTGCCGGAACGCCGTTGTCCGTCACGCTCTTGATCTCGGCAATCAGCTTCGGGATATCGAGCGCCACGCCGTTGCCAATGATATTCATCGTGTGCTGGTAGCATACGCCGGAGGGAAGCAGATGCAGCGCAAAGCGGCCGTAATCATTGATGATCGTGTGCCCTGCGTTCGCACCGCCCTGAAAGCGGATGACGATATCCGATTCGCTGGCAAACAGGTCGGTGATTTTCCCCTTGCCCTCGTCGCCCCAGTTGGCGCCGACAATCGCTTTAACCATGTAAAACGCACCTCCATAAAACTAAGAAGAAAGCACACAGCAAGTAGCTTTCCCCCGTGCAAATCTCCGCTTCTAAAAAGAAGGAAGCCTTGCAAACAAAAATACAGTTAATTATAGTATACCATGCCCATACTGTCAACGAATTTCGAGGACAGGGGCAAAAGAGAAAGAAATCTCGTAAAAAATGAAAAATAGGAGTTGCATTTTTAAAAAAGATGTGGTATTATACTCTGGCAGTCAAGAGGCTGTATGTGAGCCAAAAGGCTCCGCATGCGCTGGTAGCTCAGCTGGATAGAGTGTTTGGCTACGAACCAAAAGGTCGGGGGTTCGAGTCCCTTCCAGCGCGCCAAAAACCTTGTAATGATGCAGCTTATTGCTTCAATAAGCTGCATCATTTTTTTATTTTCAAGTACTCTCCCCCTTCCTTCGTTGGATTTTAGACGCCTAAAATCATTCCTTTGAGCTGGTCACTTCGGAGATCCATCCATTCTGTTCCTTCCATTGCGACTCCCCTTTTGCACCGACATTTCGATACAACAAGAAGTCTAGCAGTTTTTCCTCCTCTCCCCCATTTTTCTTTATTTTTTGTTCGTCGTTTTTCTTCATGTTATCATTGGCGCCGACAAAAATTGGGGGAATCGAATCGTAGAAAATTATGACAGGCACATTCCCATGTCTCTATATGGAATATGCCTGTCGGTCTATTTATATTTTAAATTAATGACTTCTCCTGCTGCTTGATATACGTCTCCAGGCTGCGTCTATCAATCAGTGATGGAACAACGCCCTCCCGGGAGATGCAGAATCCCGCAGCATAGGTGGCAATCTGAACTGCTTCTTCTAGAGAATACCCATATAGAAGATAGGACGCGAGGGCGCTGATAAACGCATCGCTGGCCCCGGTATTATCTACGGATGGGAAAGGCACAGCCGGAAAATACTTGTCCAGGTTGACGCAACGGACATAGCAGCCCCGTTCTCCAAGGGTGGCAATTACGATTTCTATACCGCATTCCAGCAGGAATGCGGTTTTTTCTTCTATACTGGCATAATCCGGGCATAATTCATTCAGTTCGTCTTCATTTGGGATCAAAATATCTACCTGTGCAAGCACTTCAGACGGGATGTGGCCGCATACGGAAGGCTTTAGTATTGTTTTAGCGCCGTATTCATGTGCGACACGGCAGGCTTCTGCAACGGTATCCAGCGGGATTTCGGACTGAATCAGACAGTATCCGGTATTCTTGAAGAAGCGTTTTCTCTTTTGAATGTCTTCCGGAGTCAGGGTGTTGTTTGCCCCGGCGAGGATAGAGATCATCGAGTGGCCGCTGGCTTCTACAAAAATATATGCTTTACCGGTTTTAGCCTGATGATATCTTTTTACGCCGAACGATTCTACTCCGTATTCATCGAGAGCTTTGTAAATGTAATCCGAATCGATATCGGAGCCAACATTTCCAATCAGTGTCACGCGGTGTCCCAGCTTTGCAGCTCCGATGGACTGGTTGATCCCCTTGCCTCCCGGATATGTGGAGGAAGTGGAAGTGCTGACGGTCTTTCCGCTATAAGGAAGCTGCGGTACATTCAGGTATGTATCGATGTTGATACTGCCGACAACTGTAATCTTCGGCGCCTCCAGGCTGAATGGAATGCTGACGGTTGTTTCATTATCCAAATGGAATTCCTGAACAAAAGACTGCACTTCATCTTTTCGTTTTTCGATTTCGGCAATCAGTTTACTGCACAGATAAGAACCAAAATCGGCATTTAAAATTGTATAAGTAGAAATTTCAGAAATATTGGGAAAGGCAAGGCTCTCCATCGTGTCATTTTTTAAGGAAATGAGGGAAATGTCCTCAGGAATCCTGTAGTTGAGCGTATTCATGAGCTGATAGAATTCCATTGCTTTCCGATAATGAGAAGAAATAATTCCGCTGATACTACGGGTGTTTACTTTATAAATCAGGGATTCGTCCAAATCATAAAAAATGAAATCCTGATCTAGTTTCATATGATTGTCAAACAGGCATTTTTTGTAGCCGTTCAGAAATGCCGTAGTTCGCCTTCCTTCTTTCAGCACACAGGCAATTTTGGTGTGTTTTCTGTTGATTAATTCCTGCGTAATACGGTAGGCTGCTTCCTCATAGGGAAGAAGGTGAGAATGATCGCCTCCATTAGGGCCGATGGTCAGAAGAGGAATACTCATATTATTAAAATGGGTAATATATTTAAGGCTTTCTTTGCTTACGGGTTCCCAGATGATTCCGTCCACGTTGTTTTTGCATAATGAGGTTATGTTTTTTAGCTCCTGTTCCATATCGGAGTAGCTGTTATATACAAGGGTGCTGTATCCGTTTGACTGGGCGGTCTGAATAATTCCATCCAGTGTGGAGTCCAGTGAGACAGAGGAGCGGAGCAAAATGCCTAGAATCCATGTCTTTGCGGGGGAAGCTGTAGCAGAGGCATAAGGAGTATAGTTGTATTCTTTTACAATTTTTAGAACTCGTTCCCGCGTTTCGCTGCTGATGCTTTCATCTTTCTGATTGACTATTTTTGAAACAGTTGAGGTGGAAACACCTGCTAAATGTGCAATTTCTTTTATGTTCATAGGATTTCCTCCATCTTTATACGACAGTTCCCTTTTCTTGATTTTTATCAGAAACGCTGAGGGAGTGCCAAACTTTTCCGATTTATCCGGGTTAGAAAGGGTTCGTGCCTGTTGTGTTGCTTACGAAGCTGATAGCAGTATCGACCTAATCACTGAATTGTCTGGGGAGATGGCCACCATGAGAGCCGTTTCTATAAAAATTCAACGATAGCCTTGGTGAACAGGGGCAGGTTTACAAAGCCGCAGGACGAAGGCCGAGAACGCATCAAACGTGGCTTTGCGGCTGCTAGGCGACGCTGTTTCCCCTTGTTTACTGATGCTAGGTAAAGTAAAGACCGCTTCGAGGGTATTATATTCTCAAGCATTGCTATTTTTTCATCCTTAACAATAGTGCTTGTTCCGATTGCTGCTGACACAGGAAGCAATACTGCCAATTTAACCAGTTTTCTCGGCTCGCCTTTTTTCTCTCGCACATCATTCATTTCTTTAATAACATCCGACAGAAAATGGATAAATACGAAACCTTTTGTAGGGTCTTCTTTTCCATCTTTTGCTTTACCCCAAGTGGATTTGTATGCTTCTGGAATACCAATCGGTTTAGCATTATAAGGTAGATTCATCAAAATTATATCCGGATTTGCCTCTTTGACAAAAGATTTGCAATTAAAGCAACTCTCAAACTTAATGTTGCTATTTCCATCTCCGTGGATAAGCATATTTGTAGTGGACAGGCCATAGGCTTTTTCTTCGTTTTCGATGCCGTAGATATGTTTCTGCTTGACAATTGCCATCAATTTTTTAGCTTCCTCTTCAGTCTTTCCTCGACGGCAATCAGCCAGTTCCTTTACCATTGCTTGGACCAAAAAGGAGCCACTGCCACAAGTTGCATCCAAAACGACTTTGCTTCTGTCAACTTCAGTTAAACGACACATAAACTCTCTAATGTGGTCAGGGGTAAATGCTTGGTTCTTATCTGCTTTTCCGGTGTACTTATTAAAAGCAATAAAGAACAAGTTTAGAATATCTTGTCCCTCCGAACTATCAGCATCAATATACTTGTATATATCTGTGATGATGGTTCCTAAGATTTTAACCCAATGATCCAAAGTGAGTTTTTTCACCTTTTGGTCATTTAGGACATTTCTTTGGAGTAGTTCAATTTTCTTTGACTTGTTATCCGAACCATCTAACAAATCATCTAATGTGCTTTTGATTGCGGCTCGAATTGTATCAGCAGACATCATTTTCCAAGTGTTTTTCAATGTTGTTAACAGAGAATCATCTATACTTGTTGCGCCTGATTTCTTAATAATATCTTTGATGTACAAAAGAGTCGTTCCGACAAATTGGCTCCGCAGATCTTCCTTTATATCCATCTTGTGCAAGAGTTCATTCAGGTCATATGTATTTTTTAATACTTTCTCTCTATCATTAGATTTATTTACGAAAAACAATTTTTCATAATGTTCTATTGTATCAAGGACTTTTTCGTCATTCAAAATGCTTTCATCGCTAACGGCTGACTTCCAAATCTTTATCTTGTCATTTTTCGTATTCGCAAGAATACAGATAATGTTCTTGTTCAGGTGTAAAGCCATTTCCTCGCCAAGATATTCAGCAAGTTGCGCTTCATCCGCTTTCTTGAAAGACTGTTTGGTTTCAACCAAAATCACCAAATCACCCTTTTCAAACCGAATATCAAGTTTGAAATGGGAAACCTCATGTCCGACAGCTTTCTCAAGAGCTGCCCGAGTTCCGGCCTCTTGTATGTAACTATATTCTCCACCCTCTATATGTAGTCAGATAATCTTTGCCGATTCTATCTATCATATCGTGACGAGTCATTTTAATTTTCCTTTCTTATTTGCAATATCTCGCATTATAAGTTATTTGCGTTCCCATTTTCCAGCGGAAACAGACCAATGCTCAGTAAATCCAGTACCTTTTACCGCTGCCGTAAAAGGCTTGGTAAGGAAATCTTTTATCGTCCGCAGGACGGTGCTGTAATCATCGGTCTTTGTATCAATCTTACGGCAGAAGGCTTTCCATTTCTTCTGCATCGCCTCGTCGTCATCAAATGCCATAACCTGCTCAAACTGTTCTACAGTAAAGGCGTGGCTGCGGTTCTCGAAGGTCTTTTTTAGCGCTTCCGTCAGCGTAGCGCCGTCAAAGTCGAACTTGTTTGCAAGGTAATAGATGTCGTAATAATCCTTCATCCGGCTGGAGAACTCCATAAGGGAGAGGATGGCATCAATCTTTTCGGCAATGGTGGTTTCAAGAGAGTATGTATTCACCGTAGGAGCCACAAAATCATCAAGTTGGGTCGGGATTCTGCGTTTTTCCTGTTTCGGCACGATGACATCACCCACGCCGAAGTCAATGCTGAACGGTGTTTTTGTGTTCTTGATTCGTGCCACAAGGGAAGCACCGATACCGGCATATTTCTTCGCAGCTACGATGGGGGCAATATCCTTGATTTCGAAGGTGACAAAATCATTGCCGGTAGGTGTTGAAATGATTTCTTCCAGTACCGGTTTCAACTGTTCGGGAGTATTGGGTACTCTCCGAAGAAGGAAGTCCATGTCCACCGTGACACGGCTGTCAAAGTCGGTAACAGAATAAATGAACAGACCGCCTTTCAGCACAAGGTTTTCCGCATACTTGGATTTTTCCAAACGGCGCAGAAATTCTTCCTGGCAGAAGAGCTGCAGGCAAAGTTGATAGCTTCTGCCTCTTTCTTTTGCTTTGTTTTTCAGTCTTGCAAGTACGGATGTAGCAATATCAGCCATTGAGCAGCACCTCCATTACATTCATCAGTTTTGTGTAAACGCCCATTTCTTTTGCATATTTTGAAAGATTAGCGAGATTCTTTTTCGGATCTGCTACATAGGCATTGATAGCCTTGTTGAATATCTCGTTGTCAAGCTTTGTGCGATATTTGAAGCAATCACAGATTGTGCGCTCACGGTCATAGACGGGGAGTGTGATGCCATTAAAATTACCCGAAGTCACACCGCAGCAATGAAATTCGTTTTGGATATAATATGCTTTCACCGGAACTTCCTGCATCGCTTTAATGGTTCGTGAAAAAGAGCGTGGAATAGCAACTGTCCATTCACGGGGAGCGAAGTCGCTGTACCCATAATAGAACAGAGCAGACTCTACACAAACAATTCCCTGCGGCAGCAGCTTGGAGAGCAGATATTCTTCTTTCGGTTCTTCCCCGTTGGATAGTCTATAAAATCCGTTGCGGATGCGTTGTATATATCCTTGATTGCAAAGCGATATAACATCATAGTTTTTTAGGCCGGCGGCAACAAAGTCTGCCGTCTTTGCAATTTCTCCGACTTTATTGAAAACATCTTTTGCAATTTCTTGTTTTCTCAAGAATATCGCCAACTTTCAGCACGCAGTTTTTCAATTTTGCATGTTTATATTATAGCATATAAAAGCAAAAATTGCAACTATTTTTAGCACGCCTTTCAACAAATATGCGTGTAAAAAGTTTGAAGACGAAAGATTACCTATATGGATATTAGATATACTCGCACAGGAGACCTTTTGGCGTTACTCGTTCTCGCAAGCATTTCGCCATAAGTTTCCTTGCGGTGAACTAATGTAAGTTTTTCCATGCTACCATAATAGCTTAGAACCACCACGGCAGCTCCAGCCACACATTATCCAGAGCCAACTTCTCCGTGAATTTCGCCCTGCTTTCTGACAAGTGAAAATGCTTCGCTGTTTCGTTCAGGGGATGTGCCATATCATCCTCAAAGCCGAAACGATACCAGAGGTAGGCTTTATCTCGCTCATCAATCCGTTGCAGAGCCGTATGGATTTCTTCGTGTGTTTCCTTGGCAATGAAAATCTGCTCCGGGTTCTGCACTCTGGAATCGGCTATAAACTCATGCCGTCCCTTGTTTTCATCCTTAATCACTTCATCCAGACGGATGATGCTGTCCAGATTTTTGGCTTCAAAGGTCGGATTCTGCCTGCGGATATAGTCCAACATGGCGTTATGAACTGCCGGGGCTGCATAGGTCAGGAACTTGTTCCCAGAGTCGGGTTGGAATCTGTCAATACAGTCCAGAAGTCCCAGAGAGCCCTCCTGCACCAAATCGTCCAGCTCGATACCGAGGGCGTAGTTAAGTTCCTGCTGTGCGCTTCATATCTCGTATGCCGTCTTTCGGATGAACGGCAAATTGTTCCCTATGAGGGCGTTTTTCGCCCATTTGTCGCCGCCCTGCGCCGCAATACAGAGCTGCTCGTTATTTATCCTGTCCATCATCTTTCGGCAGCACCATTGTCTGCATCAGCCCCAGCAGAGCCTAGTTGTCCAGAGCTTCCTGATTGACTCCATCGACACCGAAAACACTGCCCGTGATGGCATCGGCAACAGCTTCCGGCGTGATAGTCGAATTCTGCATATCCTGTCCCTTGGTCAGCTCGGTAAACATCTTCTCTGTGGCTTCTTTGCTGATTGCCTTGGCTGCGGCTAAATCACTGCCCGCTTCCTTTTTGATTTCCTTAACCACCGTCATAAAGGTGTTTTGGATAGTAATCTGGTCTGCCTGATAAGCAGGAACTTTCAGGGCATTGGCGGTTCTGGCTGCCTGTACTGCTTCCGGGGTCTTGTTCTGCCCCAACAGCAGAGAGCCAACGGTGGCGAATAACTGGTTTTGTGCGGCATATCCTCCGGCAAGGGTATCATCCAGATACTGTGCAATCATATAAGTAAGCGTGGCAAAGCGGGGATTTTCCAGCAAGCGGTTGACAACATCGTTGTTGACCTTTCCGGTATAAAGGTTCTTGGCAGCTTCTACGGACAAGCTCAGTTCTGAAATATCATAATTCTTTCTGTCCGGTATCACCGTAGTACCCAATATAAAGTCTGTGGAAATATTGAACACTCTGGCAATGTGGATGACGCTTTCCTCACTCAGTTTTTCAATCTTACCGCTGAGGAAGCGGTTGATTGTGCTTTCGCTCACACCAATCCGAAGTGCCAGCTCTCGCTGGGTCATCTTGCTGTTTTTCATAACATCAATGATTCTTCTTCGGACATCCGCAGGTAAATAAGTATCTGCCATTACGCTTCCTCCTCTCTGTCAGCTTTCTGTTTGATATATTTTCCGCTTTTAATGCGGGCATCTGTCGGTTTTTCAGCGTCCTCCGGGATAATCCAGCGGCTTCCTGCCCGTTGTGCGCCCGGTATGCGGTCATTGTTGCAGAGGATACCGACTCTCCGTGGAGAGATACCCCATTTCTCGGCAACTTCAAATGTAGACAGGTATTTCATTCTGTATCCTCCCTCCTGCTTCATAGTAACTTAAATTATATTCTATTTACGGAACAATATCGACCAACATTGTGTGAACACTGCCGTTTCGGAACTTGCATTTCTGCAAGTTTTCGGGGCGGTATTTCTCTTTTTTGCGGAAGTGCCTGATTTTTCAGTCGAAAGCGCTTTTCTGCGTATATTCAGGCAGATGAAAAAATCATCGAGAAAAATCAAGGAGGTTACGCAATGAACATTTTTGAAACTGTCAGGGCGGCGGTCACAGTCAGATAAGCCGTCGAGAACTATGGGCTAAAAATCAACCGTTCCGAGATGGTTTGCTGTCCGTTCCACGATGACAGACACCCAGGCATGAAGCTGAATGAGGATTACTTCTATTGCTTCGGCTGCGGGGCAACCGGGGATGTGGTGGATTTTACGGCAAGGCTGCTCGACCTGTCCGCCTATGAAGCAGCGCAGAGACTGGCTGCGGACTTTGGACTGGACACCAGCCGCCCGTCTGTGGTGGCAAAGATCAGAAAGCCCCGCCCCCGTGTGAGCCAGCTTCGGCAGGACGAGCTTCTGTGCATAAATGTACGATCCGGTTATCTGCATCTTCTGGAGGATTGGAAAGACCGATACGCTCCCCAAATGCCGGAGGGCGAGTTGGAGGAAACCAAGAGCCAGCTTGAAATCAGCATTTTGCAGGAGGAAATGCACAAGCGCATGCCTACAAGAGAGCAGATTGCTTTCTTCATTTACCGTTTCCGAAAATTTGATGTGACAAAGCGAGAACAGCGGCAAAAACTGATTGACAGCTTCGTTCGTTAATGCGGTGTATCTTTATGAGGACAAGATAATCCTTACTTTCAACTACAAGGACGGTTCCAAGGCTATCACTCTGACGGAGGTTGAGGGTTCGGATTTATCCGCTTTCGGTGCACCATAACGAGTGTTCTGATAACATTTGAAAAACGATCAGAACAATTATTTTTTACCCTGGCCTTCCGGAATCAGCCTTCCCTGTCTTTTGTGGAAAAGCGCAGCGAACAATTACCTTAACAAGTGAAGTCAAAGTTGACAAAACGGTCTTGCCACCATATAATGAAATACAATCTCTTTGCACTGCATGACATCCCTCACCGGATGCGCAATCAACAGTACAAACTGAGCAGGCGATTCCCATCAGCCGGATGGGAATGGGGCCGGGCCGCCCAAAGAGCGGCAGTGGATGAGCTTTTGCACATCTGCGGGACAGTAGTTGTTCCGCAGGTGTGCTTTTTATATCTCGGGACAACTGGCTTTTGAAAATGGAGTGCCATAAGAGAAATCTTGTGCGCCGAAAGGCAAAACGGAGGATTCTTTTATGACAAGTACATCGAAAAGCATAGCGGGCCTCACCACCGCTGAGGCCAAGCAGCTCCAGGAGCAATATGGCCTCAACGAGTTGACCCCACAAAAGAAGGAAAACCTTCTCCGCAAGATCCTGCACATTATTTGCGAACCCATGTTTTTGCTGCTGCTGGTAGCGGCGGCCATCTATTTTCTGCTGGGAGAGCCCCGGGATGGCATTATCATGCTGGTGTTCGTGGTGGGTATCATCAGCATTGACGCGATCCAAGAGTGGAAAACAGACAAGACGTTAAACGCCCTCAAGGACCTGTCCGCACCCCATATCACCGTTATCCGAGATGGGATGGAACAAACCATAGCCAGCGTCGACCTGGTTCCCGGCGATCTGATGCTGATCTGCGAAGGCGTGAAGATCCCCGCCGATGGCGTAGTGGTGAAATGCGCCGACCTGTGTGTGGACGAAAGCTCTCTCACCGGTGAAGCTGAGGGCGTGTGGAAAGTGCCAGAGGTAAGCGCCGAACCCAGCGGTGATTATTGGCGGAAGGATTACTGCTATGCCGGCACTTTGGTGACGCAAGGGACCGCCACTGTGCGGGTGGATCAAATTGGTGAGAACACGGAGTACGGCAAGATCGGCCAGGGCGTGGCTGCCTCCCGGGAGGAGCCCACCCCACTCCAGCGGCAAACCGGCAATCTGGTCAAAACCTGTGCCGTCATCGCCGGCATCCTGTTCGTCCTAGTGGGCATATTCACCTGGTTGAACATCCCCGATCACGGCTTTAGTGACCGGTTGGTGGAGAGCATCCTATCCGGCGTGACCCTGGCCATGGCCATGATCCCAGAGGAGTTTCCTGTTATCCTCACTGTGTTCCTATCCATGGGCGCGTGGAGGCTGGCAAAAAAGCACTCTCTGGTACGCAAGCTCCCCAGCGTGGAGACTCTGGGGGCGGTATCGGTGCTGTGCGTGGATAAGACGGGTACCATCACCATGAACCAGATGGCGGTGCAGGAGCTTTGGGCCGCCGATTGCGACGAGTGCGCCTTAGTGGAAACCATGGGCCTGGGCTGCGAAACTGACACCTACGACCCCATGGAAAAGGCCATGCTGGCCTGCTGCGGGCGTTACGGCATCACCAGAGAAGCCCTGTTTGAAAATGAACTTATCACCGAATATGCGTTCACCAATGAGCTGAAAATGATGGGCCACGTCTGGCGGCGGCCTGAGGGCATTGTCATTGCAGCCAAGGGAAGCCCGGAACGTATCTTCACCGTCTGCAATCTCACGGATGAACAGCGGGCCGAGGCGGAGCAAAAAAACACCGAGCTCTCCAGGCAGGGCTTGCGGGTCATTGCCATCGCCACGGCCAAACCAGAGAGCGAAGCCGGCATTCCCGCCTCCATTACCGACTGTTCGTTAACCCTGCTGGGATTGGTGGGCCTGACCGACCCTCCCCGCGCGGGTGTGAAAGAGGATATTGCCGTCTGCAACCGGGCGGGTATCCGCGTGGTCATGATCACCGGTGACAATGGCACCACGGCCTCGGCCATCGCCAAGGAGATTGGCATTTCCAACAATAACCATATTATTACCGGCGACCAGCTCAATGATATGACCGACGAGGAGTTACGGGAAGCAGTCAGGTCAGTCTCCATCTTCTCCCGTGTGATCCCGGAGCATAAAATGAGGATCGTCAGGGCTTTGAAGGAAAATGGCGAGATCGTGGCCATGACCGGCGACGGCGTCAATGACGCTCCAGCCCTCAAATATGCCGACATTGGCATCGCAATGGGCAAGCGAGGCAGCGAGGTCAGCCGGGAGGCCGCTGATCTCATCCTCATGGACGACAACTTCACCACCATCGTGGAGACGGTGAAGGATGGACGACGCATTTATGACAACATCCGCAAGGCGGTGGGGTATGTCTTTACCATCCACATTCCTATCGCCGCCGCGTCCCTGCTGGCACCCTTCCTGGGCATCGCGCCCGCAGCGTTGCTGCTCCTGCCACTCCATGTGGTCCTGCTGGAAATTTTGATTGACCCCACCTGCTCCATCGTGCTGGAGCGCCAGCCCGCCGAAACGGACATTATGAACCGGCTTCCTCGTGACCCGAAGGAGAAGCTGCTCACTGGCAGCTTGCTGGGTAAGAGCGTTCTCCAAGGCTTGGCCGTGTTCGCCGCATCCTTTGGCACATACTATACCGTGCTAGCGGGAGACCCGGCCAACGCTCCGGTTGCCCGTTCCATGGGCCTTGCCATCATTATGCTGGCAAATCTGTTTTTAGTGCAGGTCAACAGCTCCGGCCATGACTTCGCCGTGCAATCCTTCCGCCGTCTGGTGAAGGACCCCATCATGTGGGCGGTGAACGTCGGGACACTGGCATTGCTGGCCATCATTCTCTACACACCCCTATCCGCCTTTCTAAAACTGACGGCTCTCTCCGCTGGGCAATTCTGCGCCGTACTGGGCCTGGCTGCCGCTTCGGTGCTGTGGTATGAGCTTGTGAAGCTGGCGCGTAAGTTGATTGGAAGGGGGCGCGGCGCATGAGCCAAAATCTGCTTTTGTCAGATGGATCGACCCTCTTGGATAGCAGCATATAACGAAGACGTCTTTTCTGCAAATCCTGTGGATTCAAAAGAGCATCTCTTGAGACATCGATATGAGTTTGGAAGGTGATAGCTATGAAAATTGGCATTATGGAGAAAGCAATGTGGGCTTTGTTTAGACCTACATTTCTCTCTGATCGGAGTAGATGATCCTGCTGCACTGATGAAAAAGGCTGAGAGGCAATATTACGAAATTCTCAAAGGAATACCGGAATACGGTCAAAATGACATCTTGTTAATTAATCTGGTTTCGGCAGCTATGTATGCTTCTGTTTATATGAGCCTTGAACAAAAACCGACGATTGATAAACTAGCGGACTACTATGAAAACGCAATGAATACCAACATGATAATGAAAATGTTCCTAAAATCAACAAACTATTATTCCAAAAGGTACCAGACATCATTGAAAAAAATGGCTGCCAAAAGTCAGCTTTCATCCAATCCTTATACATGGAGATTTAAAGTGCATGAAGGTCCTACAGTGGAAAGTTTCGATGCCATTTTTGATCAATGCGGTATTTGGCATATGATGAATCAGCTTGGGATTCCAGAAGCAACTCCTGCCTTATGCAGATATGATTATGGAATGGCAAAACTGACGAATACGGTTTTTACAAGGGAGCAGACACTTGCGAGCGGCGGTTCAGTATGTGATTGCCACTACCAGAAGAAAAATAAAATGCTAGTTTGACAATTCTATGTTTCAAGATACACAAGCGGTTTGTCTGTAATGAATGACCGCTTTCAATGAATAGAGGCCACCTCATTTGAAGTATCCGAATTTTGCCGCATCACATTCATGAGGGGTAAAATTAGCTCTTATCTCTTATAATACAATGTTTTACCGGATAACCGACTTTTTATTTATTCAAAATTGGAAATAAAAAGATATGGATTTTTCAAAGAATCATCTCTTCCCTGTTTATTTTGATGATATGGTGAAACACTGAGGGATGAGGTGAACATTATGGAACCATTGAAAATCATATTGACATCCCTCTCATCTGCCGCTGTCCTGTTTATTCTGGCAAAGCTCATGGGACACAAGCAGATCGTCCAACTCGATCTGTTCGATTATATCACCGGGATCACCATCGGCTCCATTGCCGCAGAGTTTGCCACCGAGCTGGAAAATCCGATTCAGCCGCTCATTGCCATGATTGTGTATGGACTGATCGCCGTCTGCCTGAGTATCCTGACCAGCAAATTCCCCCGGATACGCAAATACATAAATGGTACGCCCACCATCTTGATGAACGACGGGAAGCTCTACAGGAAAAATATGAAAAAAGCCAGATTGGATCTGAGCGAATTCCTGGTTCTGTGCCGCCAGTCCGGCTATTTCGATCTGAGCGCCATTCAGACGGCGATATTTGAGTACAATGGCCAGCTGACCATTCTTCCGACCAGCGGGCAACGGCCCGCCACACCGGATGATCTCAGCCTGACGCCGCCGCCCGCATGCGTCTTTACTGAGGTGATTATGGACGGTAGAATAATGGGCGAAAACCTCCATCGAAAGGGGCTTAACGAGCAGTGGCTCCAGAAGCAGCTGGAGCTTCAGGGGTACCGTTCTGCGAAAGAGGTCTATCTGGGCCTGTGCGACCAGAATAACCAGCTCAGCCTGTATGTATAACAAGAGGCTGCATCCCCCCAAAAAGTAAATGAAACAGCAATGGGCCGGCAGGGCGTCTCCTGCTGGCCCATTTTGCTGCACCACTCCTCACAAAGCAGCATTATTCTGTTATGGAGAACCGAGAAAGGAGAATCATATGGAACATTTCTACAAACAGGCACAAACAGCACGAAACACGGCTCATGCAAACCAGACCGACCACGGCCCGAAGCCGTATGCCGTTAATATCGCACGGGGGCACAGCGGAATCAGAACTTCCGCACGGCTTTATGGACGAGATGCCATTTACAGATGACGTTGATGTGTATCCCGGTTTGCGGTGAAATCGGTGTGGAGATACATCCGGACACCGATCAGTTCATACGAGTAGAGGCTGGGCAAGCCGTCGTCATGATGGGACCCTGCAAAGAGCGTATGGACACCCGCAAAAACCTCTGCCGCGAAGATGGAGTATTTGTGCCGGCAGGCACATGGCACAACATAGTGAACAGTGGAAATTGCCCGCTGAAGCTCTCCTCCATCTACGCTCCCCCTCATCATCCACGAGGAACCGTCCATCGCACAAAGGAAGACGCTGACACAGCTGGAGATTGATTCGCTCCATAGCGGATGGGGAATACGGGAAATAAAATCTGTTCGGCGCTTCTCATTTGCTTTGCAGGTTTTGCGCGGCCTTCATTTTCAATTTCCGAATCCAAATTTTTTCCGGTTTTCCATGGAAATATTTCCTAAGCCCTTTAATGCGTCTCTGAACTTGCCCTGAAAGGGCCCAAAATGCCAAAACAATAACGAAAGTGCCGTATTTTTCCGCTCCCTTTCGCCGATACTAAGGCAAAAGGGGGCGAAACGCTATGGAAGTAGAAAATCCGATTAACGAATATGTCTCTCAGCTTTTCCCGGAAGAGGGCACGCTCGCGTTCATCGCTTCTATTGCAATGAAATTCAGGAGGAATGCTCAATGACCGTTACGTTCAAAGGAAACCCAATCACCCTCTGCGGAAAGCAGCTCCAACCCGGCGATGCGATGCCCGATTTCACGCTGACGGACAACAATCTTCAGCTGGTGCGCGGAAAGGATTTATCTGGCGTGCGTGTGTTTCTCACCATTCCCTCTCTCGATACCGGTGTATGTGATCAGGAGGTGCGGCGCTTCAATGAGGCTGCCGCCTCATTTCCAGCTGTAAAAATCTATGCGGTCAGTCTGGATCTTCCCTTTGCACAATCGCGCTGGTGCGGCGCGGCAGGTGTGGAACAGGTGCGGACCCTGTCCGATTACCGGGACCACAGCTTTGGAAAGGCCACAGGCACCCGGATGGAAGAACTGGGGCTTCTGGCCCGCGCCGTAATCCTGGTAGATAACGATGGGACGGTCGCCTATGTGGAATATGTTCCGGAGGTCACCAACCATCCGGACTATAACGCCGCGCTTGAAGCGCTGCGTAAAATTTCTCAGTAGGTATTAAAGCAAAGGTAAGCTTGCGAGATACAAATGAATTTGCTGAGAGGATAGGAATTACACAAGCCCA
>ERZ827037.935-NODE-935-length-35110-cov-14.123691_pt1 | contig 35110 bp, 25 predicted proteins | sample MGYA00519924_ERZ827037 | MGnify/ENA primary metagenome ERZ827037 (study PRJEB31778, sample SAMEA3449250) | human gut metagenome | biome: human gut; feature: human-associated habitat; material: faeces | place: United Kingdom | collected 2010/2012 ...
CACTGGTGGCATCCAGCTCGTCCAGGTCTAAGTCGATCTCTATCGTGTCATCTGGTTTTTGTTGGGACAAAAGAACAACCGTCTCCACATGCCTTGGGACAAAAATATTATACTACATAACGAAAGTATTAGAGGGGGATAGGGTCATATGAAGTGGTATACCCCCTGGGTAAATGTGATTTAATACCATCTAATACTATTTTTAGTGTTATTTTTATACCTTTAATAAATATTTTGTATTTTTAGTTCTACCTTGCTTTTGAATAAGACTAGCTTTGACCATATCGTTTAAAATTGCTCTTGCTCGCCTTTCTTTTACATCCAGCAACTCCTCTACCTGAGCAGAAGTTATCTGACTATTAATCATAATATATTCGAGTATTTTCTTTTGCTGCTCCGGTATCGTAGAAAATTCCGGCACTTTTTCGGCATTGGAACAGTTCCGATATTATCTTTTAGGTAAAAATATTTGATTACCTACTAACAAGTATAATCTGTTAGTAAAATTCTGGATACTGCAGTGGTGCTTCTCCTTTAATAACAATTATTTCTGGATTTTTCTGATGTCCTTTAGAATATCGCTTCACCCTAATATCAAACCACCAACAATCGCCAAAATCAAATAGGTATTCAAACTGTGATCCTTCATGCAAATGTAAATCTCCCAATTTAAAGTCCTTTGCAAATAATTCATTAACATTCGTAGTAGCCTCATCCATATAATAACATTTTCTTAAGCATCCCTTAGAAAGCCATTAGAGGTATGTATTCTTACTCTATTATAAAATATTTCTATGTATTCAAACACCGCAGCACGAGCTTCATCACGGGTTTTAAAATGCCTGTGATAAAGCCATTCACATTTTAGTTTACCCCAGAATGCCTCCATAGGAGCATTATCCCAGCAGTTACCTTTACAGGACATGCTACAAACAAAACCATACTTTTTTAATAATAACTGGTAGTCATTAGAGCAGTACTGTGACCCCCCTATCCGAATTATACCGAATTCGGCATAATTCGGATAGGGGCACGCAATATACAAGTGGTGGTTTTCGTGACAGGCTTGAGGAGTTGGGAATCAAACAAAGCATGGGCGGCGTTGCTCACTGCTATGACAATGCTCGGATGGAAAGTTTCTTCGCTACATTGAAGAAAGAAAAGCTCTATCGCATCCCGACTCATCGAATAACGAGAGAGGAAGTAAAGACTGTGGTATTCAGATATGTATTTATTTACTATAATCAGCTAAGAGTTTATACTTCAAATCCTGACGGATTGCCACCTGCAATGCTCAGGCACCTAAAGCTCGAGAGCGAAGGGGCAGGAAGAGCAGCTTAGGTCCAAGCTCTTCTGCTCCATGTATATGTTAAATAATTTGTGTGAGTTTTAAGACTGCACTTTTCTTGACAATTCCAATCTAAGATTCTATCTACCACTGGGATTTTTTATCAATAGGGGCACCCGGGGTTATCCGCTATTTGCATTTTTTTATCTATAGGACTTACTATCAAAGTAGCGACCTATTTAGTTATTTACATTTTATTCCACTGAACTCTCATTAATAACATCTCCCTGATGATCTACTCCCCATGAATTTAATTCATCAATTATGGATACTAATGACATTCCCTTATCCGTTAAATAATATTCCACTTTGGGCGGAATCTGGGGATACTCTTTCCGATATACAACCCCATAGCTTTCCAACTCTTTTAGCTGTTGTGAAAGAGTTTTATACGCTATATTTCCTATAAAACGTTTAATCTCATTAAATCTTATTGGCTGTTTCTCTGCTAAAACATACAAAATAATCATTTTCCATTTCCCACCGATGACCTTCATTGTATAACCAAACGGTGTATTCTGTAATAATTGATTGTCACTTATATATTCATTATCATTCACAAGCATCTCTCCTACCTCACCGCCAGATACCTCTATATTTTTTATCGCATCGGAAAATTCGTTTCCATAAGCTCTGGATATACTATCATTTTTTGCGATAGCAGGTGAAAAAATTACTACGTCATTTGCCTTTGCTAATTCATGTGCCTTTTGGACTGCTTTTGCAATACTCTCTGCCCTATGAAAGGATATTTTTTCTTTCTGATAGCTACATGAAAGCTTTACACTGTTTAACACTTCATCAGCAACATCCCCAAACACTATCAATTGTTTCACATATGTCATAATTGCCTTTGAAAGTTCATACATTGAATATCCTTTTTCATTTACATCTCCACCAGTAATCAAAATTACTTTTTTACTGTAAGGCGTTAATGAGGAGACCACATTACACGGTTTACAACTGAACATATTATTATAATATCCCACACGTCTGTTTTCACTAACCATCACATAGTAGCTTTCTGTTCCACTGTAATTTTTCAGTTCCCTCACTAATATCGACATAGGAATTTCTAAAAATAACGCTGCAAGTATTACGCTATAATATGCCTCTAAATTCCATTTTCCTGGCAGAAACAATTCATTGACATTGATAACTTTCTTCTCTTGTCCATCTATATTAACTAATATTTCTCCATTACAGCTCCAACTTCCTCTTGACAACTTTTTATATGTACTAAACTGCACAATATCACATAAGCTCTCATCCAACGCAGCAAGAACGAAACCATAATTTTCATTTAAAATAACACGCTGTGATTTTTCCATTGCAGAAATATAGTTCACTAATATTTCAACCCGTTCATTATATCTCAGATTCTCTCTCACCGGATAAGCGGAAACATTTGTAATCATCATCATGTCTGCTTTTATATTCAATTCTGCCAATAAACTAATTGAAATCGTAACAATCAAAAAATCCACATTTTCCAGCTCTTTCACATCTACTACAATACTATCTTCCGATATTATCATTATTTTATAACCGGCTGCCTGTAACACATCTTCAAGTAATGACGCACAAACTGTCTTCCCAAATGTGCCTGTTACCAATAACAATTTGCAATGACAAAATTGTAGAACATTATTTAAACCATTTACTTTTTTTAAACTAATTGTATTATCCATCCTTATTATCCTAAACAAATTTTATCTGATAATATTATAATATTACAATTAATTTTTTTCAAACATAACATTATTATCTACCATTATATTTCATTCTTTAAATAATATTAAAATGCATAAGTGCATTCCAAATTCCATCCTTATCGCACTCCGTTGTCACATAATCGGCAACTGCCTTTACATCATCATTAGCATTTCCCATAACTACGGATATTCCTGCTTCGTGTAACATTTCCACATCATTATAATCATCTCCGAATACGATTACTTCCTCCTTTGTAACAGAAATATATTCCATCAGTCTTTTAAGCGTTTGCCCTTTAGAGCAATCTTTATTTACAAAATCATAATAATTATCAAGTTGCGCCGGAATAAACTTCAGTTCAGGATACTTATTTTCGTAATATCTCAGCTGTCCATCCGGAATGAAGCATTTACCGTTTGTAGGTTTTCCTTCTTTTCTTTTATCGGAAAATAATTTTTCAGTCCCGTTTTTTCCAAGAAAATGAACGCTGTATTGAAACATTTTATCCATTCCATATAGTATTTCCATTCCTTTTTCATAGTTAATCTGAAGAACTCCATCAAACATCACGGCATCTTCCATTTGTCTCCTAAAAACATCCATCTCAATCTCGCTTACATAAATCTTTTTACCATTCTTATCAAAAACTAATGTTCCATTGCCACAAATAAACCAATCAAATATATTTAACTCCATTACCCTCTTATCAATTGCTAAAAAAGACCTTCCTGACGCTATTGCCAAATTAGCCCCCTTTTCCTTCAACTTTCTAAGTGCTAATATTGTTGTGTCACTAATAGAATGATTCTTTTGTGATATAAGCGTTCCATCTATATCGAACACTGCTAATTTCATGATTTTCTCCTTTCGCCAATTAAGGCTTGTTTTATATTCCCCACTTCCACTGTATAGACAAATTGCCCGGATAAATTCTCCGGGCAATCTACTCTATTTTTCTGTATCATCGTATAAATCATCTTGATATTTTCCAAGTTCTACAAAGCCAAGATAATATCTGCATCGGAATATTTTCCATGCTCCCTCTTCTTTTCTAAAATCAAAAACATATCTTGCACAAGCATGCTCAATGTCAATGTTTGCCTTGGTATAGTGATATGGATGTGTTCTTTGATTATGTCCCGACATTCTATATATCACAGCATGAGCTTTGTCATTTTCAATAATGACTTCATATAACTTCCCCGGGTGTGTCCAATACCTGTCACACTGGCGATGGAATTTCAATGCCTCTATCCACTTACGTTTTGTCATATCTCCCCACGGTGGCATAATCGATGTCACATCCTCCGTAAGAACATTTTCCATATGACCGAATATATTGTGATCAATTGCATATGCATATTTTGCAAACACTTCCATTATTTGTTCCTTATCTGATAACCCACAGTCTACTGGATTTTTTATCTTATTCCAAGGTGAGTCAAGTTCTCCCAGAATACATGGAAAATGCACCCCTGGATACCACTTTGCATTCGGAATATCAAAGTACCATGCCTCCTCAAAGCTTTCCAAATCTCCCCCATGTTTTACAAGATCCATTCTGATTTCATCTATAAGCCATCCTTTTTCCTTTATTATCCAATGATTTGCAAACATTGCCGTAAATTCAAATGTTTTAGGTTCATTACTCCCCTTTTCAAATTTTGCTGCAACGCAAACTACATGAGCTACCTGCTGTGCTTCTCCTTCTCCGATTCTACATGCATAATTACAGATACGGGAATGGAAAACGTCACTTTTAGGAATATCATTTACAAAGTTTTTAATCCCAAACAGACTATGTTGGGAGCCACAGGGATACGCCTTCACTGTACTTAAAAAACATATTACATCTTTGTCAAAAATCGTTTCTAGTACATCAATTTTTCTTGTTTTCCACGTATCTATAAACTGACCAAATTTTTTCTTTATTTCATCATAATTTTTCCTTGACATATATCCACCTAAAACCTTCCATTATTTCCAATTAGTGTCTTGTACCAAAAAAACGAGTCTTTCCGATAGCGTTTCAAATCCATCAGATTATCATCACTTCTATTTATATAGACAAAACCGTATCGCTTTCTAATTCCCTGATGGGTTGAAATTAGATCAATTGCCGACCACGGGCAATATCCTATAATGTCTACACCATCCTCCAGTGCCAGTGCCATCTGTGCAATATGCTGCTCATAATAGTCAATTCTTTCCAAGTCATGAATCGCTCCATCTTCCTCTAATTTATCAAATGTACCAATCCCATTCTCTGATATTAAAATTGGAAGATGATAACGTTCATAAACCTTCCGCAACGCAATTCTAAAACCTTTCGGATCAATTTCCCATCCAAATTTTGTTTCACTTAAAGAATTATTAGACACTTGTCTATAATATCCCGGTTCCGTAAGAGCAATCTGTTGGTCTCCACATTCTCCGGATATATTACACTCCTCCGGACAATACGCAACAGTCATTGTGTTATAATAATTTACTGCAATAAAGTCCGGTTTTGCTTCTTTTAGCATTTCCATGTCTCCAGGTGCAATTTTCGGTATAATATTTTTCTTTTTCAGATAATTCCAAGCCTGAAAATTGTACTCTCCATACACAGCCAAATCTAAATAAAGCCAATTGCGGATAGCCGACGCATTCATTGCTGCCAGATAATCCTCCGGTTTCTCTGATTTGGGATAAGCCGGCGATATATTAGGTGCAGGACCTATTTTCGCTTTCGGCGCTAGTTTATGACATAAAATATTGGCTCTTGCCTGTGCAAGCTGCATATAATGATTTTGCTGGTATAATTTTTTCCATTGATTTTCTCCCTCTAAATTTGTGCCAATCACTGCACCTTTCAAAATCATAACATTCTGCTCATTAATTGAAATAAAATATGGAACTTTTTCTCCATACTCCCTAAATAAAACTTCCGCATACTCTGCAAATGCTTCTATCGTATTTGGATTATTCCATCCTCCTTCCTTCTCTAACTCATAAGGAAGGTCAAAATGAAACATTGTTACTATCGGTGTAATATCATATTTCATACAGGTATCTATAACTTTATGATAGTGTTCAACACCTTTCGGATTAACTCTTCCTCTTCCTTTGGGAAGTATCCTTGTCCATGCGATAGAAAAACGATATGCCTTCAATCCCATTTCTGCAAAAAGCCTGATATCCTCCTCGATATGATGATAATGATCAACACAAACTTTAAAATCACTTGTATTTTCTATGATTTTTTTTACATCCTGAACACTTTTTCCTTTTCCTTCTTCATCCCAAGCACCTTCTACCTGATATGCGCTTGTGGATGCTCCCCAGAGAAAATTCTCCGGGAAGCAAATTGACTGTTTCATTTAATCACTCCTATTTTGTCTCGCTAATTCATTTCATAATGGTATAATTATTTTTTCCTAAAACTTACAATACCCTTATCTCCTGCCTTAACATTTCCTGATTTATTAAGAATAATTTCATAATCACTCTTATCTATAAACACAATCGGGCTGATAATCGAACTTGCCTTCTTAATCTCCTCTAAATCAATTTGTGCTAAAAGTTCTCCTGCCTTTATCTTATCTCCCTCTTTTACCTGAACATCAAAAGGCTTTCCTTCTAATTTAACGGTATCAATTCCAAGATGAAGCATGATTTTTTCTCCTTTATCTGATTCTATACATATGGCATGCTTTGTAGGAAAGACACTAGTAATCTGACCATCAATAGGAGAAACTACTTCCGGAGCATCCGGCTCAATTGCAAAACCGATTCCAAGCATCCCCGATGCAAATGTTTCATCCGGTGTATCACTAAGTTTCATAATTCTTCCACTCATGGGAGAAATAATTTCTTCGTTTGTATTATTTGCTGCTTTTCTTATTTTTTTTTTACCATCCGGCTTCACAACTGCCTTTCCTTCCATAACAGCCTTTACCTGTTCTTTAATAGAAGCTGCCTGAGTTCCAAAAACAATGTGTAATCCGTTTCCTACCTCAATCACACCGCTGGCTCCCATTGCCACAAAGGAATTTTTATCGATGCCTTTTAAGCTCTTTAATTCAACCCTTAGTCTGGTAGCACACGCATCTAATGAAGTTATGTTTTCTTTTCCACCCAGTGTTTCTAGAATTCTAACTGCCAGTTCATCGGCACTTTGGACGAAATTACTCTGCATAATTTCCTCATCTTCCCTTCCTGGTGTCTTGAAATCAAACTTAATAATAATATACTTAAAGATAAAGTAATAAATCACGCCGACTATACCGTTAAGCGGAATAATCAACCACCATCTTGGTGCATTCTGAAATACCCCATAAATTAATAAATCCATTAAGCCACCACAGAAAGTCGAACCAACATGAATCCCCAACGCATTTAATATCGGGAAAGACAATGCCATAAACAATGAATGAATTATATATAACGGAAAACAGGTAAATAAAAATACAAATTCAATCGGTTCTGTGATACCTGTCAAAATAATTGTCAAAATACCTGCTGAAAACAAACCTAATGTCTTATTTCTGTTCTCCGGTTTTGCAACTTTAGTAATTGCCAAAGCTGCTGCAACACAAAATGCCGGGAATAAGTAACATCCACCACAGAAAGTTCCTGCAGTAATATCAACTCCGTCAGCCATCTGTGCAAGGAATATATTTACATCTCCATGAACTACTTCTCCTGCCAGTGTTGTATATGTTCCAAGTTGAAAATATGTAATAGGATAAATTAAATGATGTAAACCAAATGGAATTAACAATCTGTTTAAAACACCATATAGCCAAAGTGCTACTGGATTAACCGATGATGTTGTCATTACACCCAATGCAAGTATTCCTTCCTGTATCATAGGCCAAAAAATTATAAACGGGATTGCCAAGATAGTCGCCGCAATTGTCATAACAATTGGTACAAATCTCTTTCCCTGAAAAAAAGCTAATGCTTCAGGTAGCTTCACATTTTTAAATTTCTTATAAATAAATGCTGTGAGCAATCCTACTGCTACACCACCCAAAACACCTGTCTGAAGTGTAGGAATTCCAAGTATTGTCGTATACATATTGGAATTTTCAGCTACTGTTTCTGCTGTAATCCCCATCACATTTCCTATAACTGTATTAAACACCAAAAATCCTAATGCTCCGCTAAATCCCGCCACACCATCGTGATCACTTAATCCTTCTGCAACGGCAATTGCAAACATAATGTGTAAATTTCCCAGAATTAAATTTCCTATGGATGTCAATAACGATGCAATTGACAATACCACTCTACTTTCTAAAAAAGGCAGTACTTCAATAAAGCTTTGATTTTGCATCATCGTTCCCAGTCCCAACAACATTCCACCGATAGGAATAACCGCTATTACCAATATCATAGCAGGTCCAAATTTTTGTAATGCTCCCATCAATCGAGAGACTTTTCTACTTTTCATAATTTCTCCTCCTACTTAATAATTTCACGATTCTTTTACAACAGCTGTTATTTAAAGATTAGCATTAAAAATTTCAACTGAGAAGTACGCACTTATTTGTGTGCTACTTACCTAATTGTAATTACCACACAAATAAGTGCGTACTTTTATTATTCATACAATTAGGCTATTATTTAAGCAAATAAAACTTTTACTATAGGAGGTTGCAATGAAAGTTCAAGAACTAATAGACAATTTTTTAATTGCATATATCACTAACGACATATCTGAATGTTCTAGATATCTTTCCGATTCCATATCTATTCAATATTCCAATATCGGTTATAGAACAGGTAAGCAACAAGTTTTAGAAGCATTAAAATGGAATGAAGATTTTGATGTCAAACATATTACCACAACAAATACTTTAAGTTATCAAACAAAGAATAAAACTGTAACAGGACTTATTGCACATCATATGGTCAGTTATGAAAAAAATAACGAAATGTTCCCGTTTATTTTTGGTGGAAAATATGTATTTATTACTGACACAACAGATAATCTTATAGAAAAGATTAATTTTGTCTTGGAATATCAGGGTGAAAATACTATCTATATGAAAGGAAAATGGAACTTTACCGAATCCGATATTGATTATTCTGCTTTAAAGCCTTTTAACTTTTCGGAATTATATAGTCACATTACCTGCTTAATTACCAGCGAAGAGCGGATTAAACAATTATGCAGTCTGTTTTTTTGGTTACTAGATATTGGCGATCTTAACACTATATCTCAGTTAATTAGTGACGACTTTACAATTTCCAGAGAACCTTATGTTGGACATACTAATTTTTCTGCCAATAAAGACAACTTAAAATCTTTTATTCAAGCTACGAAAAATTATTATAATTTGAACCAATACAGTATATGCTTTAACAACATTTATACCGACGCAAACGATACAGTGCTAGATGCTGCTCACTTAACACCTCACAGACTCGGCACCAAAAAACGAAGTTATCTGACAAAATATCATTCATTTTTTGATGAAGATGTGGTTATTCGTCTAAATGCAAAGGAAAAAATCAAATCAGTAATTTTCACCAAATCTGCTGATGTACATTATAACGGTTTTCAGTTATTAAAATATTAAGAAAGGAACTTAGTGTGAAAAATTAATGGTATATGCTTAAAAAAGGGCGCACTTATACAAGGACACCTAAAATTTTAAAAAATTAGGTTGCTGATAATAGAATTTCAGATTGTGATATTACTCCTTCTGATAAAAGGAGTTTCAAAGCCTGTTTAATAGCTTTGAATTTCTGTTTATTCTGCATTTCCTGTGGCATATCTATTTTATATAGATCGCAGGGATTCCATGTTTCACCGTTTGTTAGCATATGGTAGATAGCTGTAAGAATCATTCTTGCGATAGCAATTATGGCTTTCTTTTTACCTCTTCGTTTTGCAAGGCGTTCATATTTTGATTTGTAGTAAGGAGTTGTTGTGGATTTTACGGCAGCATGGGCACATTGCACCAATGCTGGTTTGAGGTACACTCCAGCACGTGTAATCCTAACAGATTTCTTCTTACCAGCAGATTCATTGTTCCCTGGTGTTAGTCCCGCCCAGCAACATAAACGCTTGGGGATGTCCTCAAGAACATGCTTCAGGACATACTCACAGACATCCTTACGAGCGAGGTAGTCACTCTTGATGTACTTGCGCTCACGACCGGTGAAGCACTTGTCGAACGGGACGAAGATGATCAGCTATTGGTATGAGTAATACGACATTGGGCATACTAAGACCACGTTCCCATTTGCTAACTGTTTTATCTGATACATATAATTTTTCAGCCAAATCCTTTTGAGTTAAATTCTTTTCCTTTCTTAATTCGGTTACAAATAAACCGAATTTTTCATTACTAATCTGATACATATATCCACCTCCTGCACACATATTATAATGAGAGTGTACATAAATCAATCGACCAGCAGTAGAATTGCAGAATATTAGCACATAATTCATCAAATAATCTCCCCATCATGAGCTCGACCGTGCTATCCGCTGTGGAAATAATACCGGTGCTTCTGTCTACAATGATAGAGGCATTCTCTTCTTGTAAAATACAAAAATTGTCAAATTTTAATAGTTTCTGCATTTCAGTGCATAAACTTAATTTTTTTCATGAGTTTATGCTTACTCTTTCCATGTTGATTTCAATTGCGATATTTATGTTACTGGTTCGAATGCTTATATGCTCTCCTCTGAATATGCTACCTATTTATCAGGCAGATGCGTAGAAATAAAGATGCTTCCATTGTCCTTCTCTGAATTTTTAACATTCCATGATTTTGAAATAAGAGAAACCAAAAGTGCGTTAGGTGGCACACGCAAGCAAGCATTTGATAAAACCGGCGAACACTATGAACTCCAAGCGCTCACACTGTTCAGGCCTATGTGAATGCGCTACTGGAAGCATACTTCTTCTATGACATCAAGAGATTTGATATTAAAGGAAAGGAATTCTTACGTACTCTTGGAAAGTATTACATCGTTGATATCGGACTTAGAAACTATCTGCTTGGATTCAGGGATCGTGATAGCGGACATGCAATAGAAAATGTTGTTTACTTTGAACTGCTACGTAGAGACTATGATGTCTCTATTGGTAAAATGGATAATTCCGAAGTGGATTTTATCGCAACAAAAGTAGATGACAAACTTTATGTTCAGGTCACAGAGTCCATGTATATCAATACACCGGTACCGGTGGCGAGGAAAAAACTATCAAACATCCGCTGTATCGACTGATTCACGATGAACCAAATCCGGAAATGCTAACATCTAATCCACAGCCTAAACCCTACCGCAATTTTCCGGCCATCCACTTTTTCTCCAATCAGACCAAAAAGTAGATATGTTTCCATATAATAAAACCGAGCTTTCCGCAAGGCTTCTCTGATGATACCAACCTTACAAAAAGCTCGGAAATACGCTACTTTTCAGTACTTGATTTTATTTTCTTGACAGCAAACAGACCGTCTCGACATACTCATCATTGTCCAAACTCGTATTTTTACCAACTTCTAAAAATCTCTTTTATGAAAATTAATTCTTACTGTTTTTCTTTACTGTACTGTGAATATTTTTAATGCTTTCCAAATATTCTTCTTCAACCGGCGATAAGTTCTGCACCTGATATTTCCGATATTCTTCTGTTGCTTTTTCAATTGCCTGTGCATGACTAATCGTTCCGGCTCCTTGCAACACTTTTTCACCTGTAGTTTTCAAAACATTATCAAGGTGTTCCACATAATCTTCCATATGCATGGGATTGTGACGCATAGCTTGAATCTCCGCAAAATCAAAATATCCCGATACAATATTATTTAGGATCTTTAACTCTTCATCATTGAGATAATTTTTGGCAATACTGATATCTTTCAATACAGGAAAATCACCAGAAAAACTTTTTAATCCCATAAAAGGCTGACTGGCGTCCGCACGCTCGTATATAACTTCTGCTGCTGTATGTCCATGTGCTGCATAGTGTAATTTATTTTGTACCATTTTAAAAAATGCAATGGATTCACTACTCTTGGGATCATAATCAACACTTGTTGCATAAAGGTCAAGTACCTGTCTGTACATCACTTTTTCAGATGAGCGAATATCCCGAATACGGTCTAATAACTCTTTCCAATAATTACCCCCACCCAGATTTTTTAGCCGTTCATCATCCATTGTAAAGCCTTTTATCATGTACTCTTTTAATCGTTCAGCAGCCCACCGACGGAAATTTGTAGCAATCTTGGATTTCACTCTATATCCAAGAGAAATAATCATATCAAGATTATAATGAATTGTATTATAGTTTTTTCCATCAGCTGCAGTTGTTCGGAATTTCCGAACAACTGACTCTTCATCCAATTCTTCCTCTTCAAAAATATGCTTGATATGCTCGCTGATATTAGATTTACTTGTCTGATACAACTCACATAATTGTGCCTGTGTAAGCCAAACGGTCTCGTCTTCAAATTTAACGTCAATTTTTGTATATCCATCTTCCGTTTGATATATGATGATTTCACTCCCAATAATATTAGGATTGTCTCTTTGATCCTCCATCTTTTACCCCTCCCTTTACCGTTCCATTAAATTCCCGATAACCTCTCTCTTAATTAAACATCTATCTTCACCTCTGTAGCAAATAGTTTCTTATTCCCTTCTCCTGGAATAAAAGATATTTTTTTACCCTTTTGAATCACTTCTATTGCACTCTCTGTCTTAGAATAAATACTTTCGGTAATGGAATATTCTTTTCCATCAGCACCAACTACATAGGCATAAAAACTTTCTGTTCCCTTTCCAACATATTTGACCGTTCCTGTAATGCGTCTAAAATCCGCATCAATAATGAGTGTCCGTGTCTCGTCAACCTGCATGCGCAACTCATTCTTGTGTGCATGATCATCCACAAGATACTGATTTTTATATTCTCTGATAATCCGATCCGTATCTGTTGCAACATCACACCCAAGCCCAAGATACAATTTCCTATCACTAATAATATAAAACTCCTCTTTGGCCCTCGTCGCCGCAACATTCATTATGTTCGCTTCGGTTACTGCCCAGCGTGCCGCTCCGCTGCTCTGCCTGTCGGCACCGAGTACAAAAAATACGATTGGAGCCTCTTTCCCCTGAAACGTATGGACAGTTCCGACATTTGTCGGTTTTCCCTGTTCATCATATCGGGTAAAGTGAATTTTCCGTAATTTCTGAGAAAGCTGATATGCCACATTGGAAAACGGTGTAATTACATAAACCACATCTTTTTCTTTTTTATCTAAGATTTTCGGATTTTTATCTATCATCTCCTTGAGCTTATGCAAAAGGAATTCTCCCTGTTCCTCGACATATTTATTGTTCGCCATTCCACCAACATCAAACCAGTCTGCTTTTCCGTACTTTTCCATTCCCTGCACCATAAATCCGTCATAGGAAATCATGTTCGAAATTGTAAACATCGGATACCGACATCTTCTATGCACCCATAGCGGAATTCCAACCCATGAATCCTCCGCCTTGTCCTGTTTTCGATAAAACCCGTACTGACTTGCCGCATCTGCTAAAATCTGTGCGGATGCAGATGCAGATAAATATTTTTCTGTCACTCCAAAATGCTCCCCCAACATATATAGGGTATTAGAATCCAACGTAAGAACCGGTTTAATCTGCAACGGATCACCGACCACCATTACATGCCTGCTGCGATAGATTGCACCGACAGCCGCCTGTGGCAGCGCCTGTCCTGCTTCATCGATAAAAAGATGCCCCAGTGTCTCAGCTCCAAGATTTTTGCACATACGCGAAAAACTGGCAAACGTAGAACTAATCACCGGAATTGTCATATTAATCCAGTTCCATGCCGCCTCAATCACATGCTTTCGATCCAAATACTTCTCCTGCTGATCCCAGACGATAATGGCCGCCTTTACATTTTTTCTGTTCTCATAAAGAAATTGTTTTCGAACACGTAATGCCATAACAAACAATTTTGACTGTGCGACACGATACGCTTCGTCAAACCACGGGTTTGATATCTGTAAATCTTCATACTCCTGATTCATATTCAGCGGTTCTGTCTTACTGTCGTTTTTTATATTTTCATATTCGCGGACTCTTTTCTCCAAATTTGAAATTTTACCTGTTTCCACCGTCTTCCAACTGTTAAACTCCTGCTTAAGCTTCTCCTGTTTTTCATTACTTTTACTCAGCCTTGTTTGCCGCAAATGAATATTTTCATTAATTTTTTTCTCCTGTTCCCTGCATTCTATATCTTCATCATTTAATTTTACTAACTGATCCGTAATCTCATTTAATCTGCTCCTATATTCCTCTTTCTTTTTCTTTCCCGCAAAGAAGCAAGGACGTTGCTCCTTGTGTACTTGAAGGCACTGGTTCATACTGTCCATATTTTTTCGGACAGCTTCTGCCCTGTTTTGTACCTCTTTCAAACTGAGATGTAACTGTTCCAACTGCTGCCCGCATTCCTGTTTATTTTCTGCAAGCTTCTTAAGTTCTACGCACAATTCATGCTCTTTCTTCTCTAATTTTTCTTGATAGCTGCCACGAACCTGTTCCATCTTTTGAGTATATTCCTGATACATCCGAACGCTATCTGCAAATTCCTGCCTTTTTGTTCGAATCGCTTTTACTTCCTCATAATGACTCAGAAATTGTTTATATATACCTTGATTCGGCAGATAATCTTCTTCCAAATATTTGTGGATATGCTTCATATTCGTGAGGATATTGCTCATATTATTCGCTTTTCCACCTTCAAGTGAAAATACTCCCCAAAACTTTTCTTCTCCCGGAACAGATTCTTTTACCAGTTCCTCTCTTTTCTTCCCGTTCTCATCTTCCAACCACTCTACCGACACCTTCGCATTCGATATCTCACAAAAATAGTCCGCTTCTTTCAGTTCATCGATTAGAAAATTGTCAATCTCCTTACTCAACGGAAGTTCGTTCACAATGTTTTGAACCGCACCATTATTCGAACTTGCAACCACGATATTATTTTCGATAATATGTTCCGGGATCTCTCCAATCGATGCATGATTAAAATAAATTGTTTTCTCTGTTCCTTTGATAAAATGGTCCGAAAGTTTCGCAATACTATACGCCTGCTGTACCACTAACTGCGCAAATATGTCCTTCAAAAGCGTCGTTTTTCCGGTTCCAGGCGGACCGTTGACACTTCTCATCTGATTGTTGTCAAAGCCGATGGATAAGTTTACCGCAACTTGCTGCATCAGAGAAAGCGCATATGTCGTATTGCTTGGAAACCTTCCCAGGGGATAATTCTTCGGCTGCAGAATTTGTTCAAACAGATGCGGATGAAAATTCACTGAATCTTTTTTGCTGTCAAGGTTCATGCGTTCCTTTTTATTTCCATACAAATAAGCATTCAAATTAACCGTTTCGATTTTTTTTGCTTTTTCCAGATCATCGATGAAAAAAGAATGCAGATTCGTCGCTTCAGTCTCGATATTTCCCAGAATCTTCATCCGGCAATTTATTATATCAACCTCATGTTGCAGGAGTTCCTTTTGCATCGCAGCATTAAACTTCGCCGAATCCCCTGCTGTCTCATCAAAATCCTGAGCAAGCTGATTTTTAAAATCTTTCTCAAATTCCCGAAACTCTTTCTCATAGGGAACTTTTTTGAATTTCCGTATGTAAGCACTTTCTGTAAAGAATGTCATATCCTCCAGAAAATTAAGATTCTTATCGAAATACAGCGCGAAACTGAACTTGTCTCCGAAACGAATATCCTCATCCGTCGATTCCAAGCCATACTCTGCATGAAGTATGTCCACAACTTCCTGAAATTTAAAAATATCAAAATAGACAACGACTCCTCCTTTTTGCCGTCGATTCCATTTCTTTTTCTCAATTTTATGCAGAAACAGAGAATAGAAATCCTGTTCCTGCAAATCATTCAGAGTGAGAATAGCCTTATCATTCAAACCGATGTCTCCCTCCGATAAATGTTCCACCATTATCCATGATTCTAAAATCTTATTTTTTTCTATCATTTATGAACAAAACTCCTTCGTATCTGTTTGAACTCTCTATCTATCTTCCGATACGTATTCACGTTTCTTCAAATGTAAAATTATGTCCCACTAACCAAAACTAACAAAGGGACTTAAAGAACCAAGTCAAAGAAAAAGGATTCTTCTATTTCTACGATATCGTCATATCATCCGAAAATGTTCCAGTGCCTCCCTTATAGCCGCTTCTTTCCCTGGCGGACACTTCGGCTGTCTAGAGTTTTCCAATTTTGACAGGTTATAATTTGCCCTCTCAATAATGCCGCATTTCTGCTTCACCTGTGCGATATACAAGTTGCTAACTTTCAATCCGCTTTGCTTCAGAAACATAATCCTTGACTTCCGCATAGATCGCTTTACTCTCCGCCGCCATCAAATCAAGCTCATCCATCTCTAATTCCACATTGATATGCTTCAACTTATTTGATTTAAGTTTGGAAAGCAACACGATACTTTCCACATGCTCCGACCACGCGAACATATCATACCCCCATGCCTCTTCTGCCTTATATCCGTGTTTTGTCAGATACCGCAGGTCTCTCGCCAATGTCTCCGGATTGCAGGAGACGTAGACCACTTTTTTCGGTGAAAGGGTTACGACAGAGGACAGAAAGGCTTCATCACTGCCGGCTCTTGGCGGGTCCATGAAGACGATGTCGGCTTTTTCGCCTTTTTCGGCCATGGAGACCATGAAGGCGCCGGCGTCGTTCTGGTAGAAGGAGACGTTTTTGATTTGGTTTCGTTTGGCGTTTGTTACGGCATCGCGGACGGCGTCCGGGTTCAGTTCGACGCTGATGACTTCTCTGGCATCGCGGGATGCGATGAGGCCGATGGTTCCGATTCCGCAGTAGGCGTCCATGACGCGTTCGTTTCCGGTGAGACCGGCCAGGGAGATGGCTTTTTCGTACAGGTTTTTCGTCTGAACCGGGTTGACCTGGTAGAAGGACTGCGGGGAGATGCGGAAGGTGCAGCCGCAGAGTTCATCCTCGATGTAACCGCGTCCGAAGAGGACAATGTCGCGTTTTCCGAGTACCATGCTGTCGGTGCGGTCGTTGACGTTCAGTACGATCGTGGTGATCTCCGGGTGGAGTTTGCGCAGGGCCTTTACGAAGTTGTTTTTTGACGGGAAGACTGGTGATACGCAGACGAGGACGACCATGATCTCGCCGGAAGCAAAGCCGGTGCGCACCATGACGTGGCGCAGGAGGCCGTAGCCGCTGTCCTCGTTGTAGATCATGATTTTGAAGCTCTTCAGCAGACTGCGGATATCGCGGATGATGGCATCGGCACGCTGATCCTCGAGCAGGCACTCATCGACCGGAACCACTTTGTGTGTGCCCTTTTCATAAATGCCGGATATGATCGTTCCGTCTTTTTTGCGTGCAAAGGCGGAATTGACTTTATTCCGGTAATGATAAGGATTTTCCATGCCAACCATGCCTTTGACCGGGACGATGCCCTTCAGAGTCTTCTTCAGGAACTGCTCTTTTTTCGCGAGCTGCTCTTCGTAGGAGAGGTTCAGATATGTGCATCCGCCGCATTTTTTCTGATAAGGACATTTCGACGATGATGAACTCTTTTTCTGCTTTCCTTTTTCCGGTGCCACGCTCTTTGTTTTCTCGGTACGAGCGGCTTTCTTTTTATTTTCCCTGTCGAAATACGTCTTTTTTCTTCCGTCAGCTCTTTTATTCTTCTCTCTCGTGTTTTCCACTTTCTCTTACCTTCTTCCTCTATTTCACAAACCCGCGCAGCAGCGCGATCTCTTTTGCATATCCGTCCAGCTCATTCGGTGTTTCCAGATAGAACGGCAGTCCCGCCAGCGCCGGATGTGTCACAATCCGCTCAAATGCCGCAAGCCCCAGCGATCCCTCGCCGATCTTCTCATGGCGGTCCTTATGGCTCTCAAACGGATTCTTGCTGTCGTTCAGATGAACCGCTTTCAGCTTCGAAAGTCCTACCACGCGGTCGAACCCCTCAAGCACATCATCGAGGTGATCCACAATATCGTATCCCGCATCGTACACATGGCACGTATCCAGGCAGACACCCATGTGGTCTTTTAATTCCACGCGCTCCAGAATCGCCGCCAGCTCCTCAAACGAGCGGCCGACTTCGGTTCCTTTTCCTGCCATCGTCTCAAGCAGCACCGTGGTCGTCTGCTCCGGTTTTAAAATTTCATTCAGCATCTCCGAAATCAGACGGATTCCCTCTTCCGCCCCCTGTCCGGTATGACTGCCCGGGTGGAAATTGTAGCAGTTTCCCGGCGTATACTCCATCCGTTTCAGATCATCCGCCATCGTCATCCATGCAAACTCTCTCGTGTGCGCATCCTTCGAGCACGGATTCAGCGTGTACGGCGCATGTGCCAAAATGCGCTCGATTCCATGCTCCTTACTGTAAGAAAGAAACGCTGCGACATCCGCCTCGTCGATGGCTTTCGCCTTGCTTCCTCTCGGGTTTCTTGTAAAAAACTGAAAGGTATTCGCCCCGATGGACACCGCCTCTTTTCCCATGGCAAGATATCCTTTGGACGATGATAAATGACATCCTATTGTCAGCATAACTTCTATTCTCCTTTATTTCCAAACCACAACTCACCGATTCTCTGCGAGCCGCATTACTTAAAGCACAATTTTCCGGTACGGAATTCCCATCTCCGAGAGTGCTTCCTCCTCCCGCTTCTGACACGTAAAGAGCAGCACCTGCGTCCGGTTTTCCGCCAGCCATTTCAAAGTTTCTTTCAGCCGGTTTTCATCGTAAAACGCAAACGATTCATCGAGAATCACCGGCAGCTCCTCCTCGCCGCAGAGCACATCCATCGCCGCCATGCGGAGCGCAAAGTACGCCTGCTCGATCGTGCCGCGGCTGACCTGTTCAAGCGGCACATATTCGTCTGCGGTGTGAAGGCCGATCCGCAGATTCTCATCCATATTCACCTGCAGATAGCGGCCATTCGTCAGCGATGACAGCGTTTTTGACATCTGCTGTTTTAAGCGGTCGCCGATCCGGCTCTGCATCTGTACGGAGAGACTCTGGATCGTCTCCCCCGCCATGGAAAGCGCATCGAGTTCTTCCTGCAGATGATCTTTTTCCGTCATGGAAATGCAGAGCTCTTCGTATTCACTCTGCAAGTTCGACAGCACCGTCTGTTTCTGCCCCAGCTCCTGCTTCAGGCGGTCCACATTCCACTGCTGGCGGCGGATCGCCTGCTCCTCCGGCTCCGTCACGACCTGCTCGACCTCCGTTTTCCGGTGACGGAACAGACTGTACGCCAGATACAAGAGCGCCGCAATCGCAAGCCCGAGTCCCGTTCTCGTCAGCAGCGAATCAATATGGAAGAACTGCAGAATGCATAAGAACAAGAGAAATCCAGCCAGCGCCACGCACGCGGCACCCCATTTGCGGCTCTTCCGAGATTCTTTTTTCATCTTCCGCACCCGTTCGATCGGCACATCCTTCTGATAAATATCCCGCTTCATCTGCTCTTTCGCCTGCTGCAGATTCTCCTCGCTCTGACGGCACTCCTCCGTAAAAACGGAAATTTTCGTCTCAAGTTCTTCCTTCCGTTTTTCCAGTCCCGCCAGCGTCTTTTTCTGTTCCTGCTCCAGGCGCTTTCTCTTCTGCTTCAGCAGATCCAGCGCCGCCGCCACATCGAGCTCTCCATCGCTGCTCCCCTGGTAATTTGCCATATAGTTCCGCAGCTCATCCGCAAGCCCTTCCTCGGTTCTTCCTTTTAACTGCCCGATCGAAGCCGTATTATCATACACAATCTCACTGACACCGCCGAGCAGCATGGAAAGATCGCCGTCCTCCACGGAGAGCACCTCGCCGTCCGTCAGGCACACCAGCTTTGCATTGGCGTTCTGCCGCCCGAAATTCCGGGTCAGGCGGAACCGTTTGCCGCCGCTTTCAAGCACCATCTCTCCCGCATAGTATGCCGGATTTTCCCATGGCTCATAACGACTGTAGACATCATTTTTTGCCGCCCGCCCCCGGCCGCGTGTCATGCCAAACAGCATGCTGCGGATGAAGGTATGGACGGTCGATTTTCCGCTCTCATTTTCCCCGCTGATGAGCTGAATCCCATCGGAAAATTCCAGTGTGCGGTTCTGCATTTTTCCAAAATTGCGGATTTCCAGTTTTTCTATTTTCATCTTCTACGCCTCCCGCAATCTTTTTTCAGCCGTTCCTGCGTGCCGCCAGCAGCGCCTCGAGACCATAGTCGAGCGCCTTCTGTGACTGCGCATCCGTCTTTGTTTCAAATGCTTCAATATAGGCGCTGATCAGACTAGCGCCATACGTTTTCTTCATCTGTTCCAGATCGTATGCCGGACGTGTTTCATCCTCCACGGAGATGACTCTGCCGCAGTCCAGCAGCCGTTTCGGAGAAAATTCCAGCTCGGCGGCACGGTGTCCCACAAGTTTCAGGCGGATGATTTTTCGGATCTTCCCATCCTCCCGCAGCGCCAGCTCCTGTTTCAGCTTCGTCTCCAGCGCATACTGTGTCAGATCCTCCGTCACGTTCAACACCAGATCTTCGTACTCATATCTGGCAAACGGCACAAGCTGAATCCGCGTGCCGTGCTCGTCCACTGTTCCGCGGATGTAGCCGTGCGGCCCCAACTGCGTCTCATCCGTCGGTTCGAGTGCGCCTGCGTATGCCATTTTGCCGGGAATAAGAATCCCCGGCTTATGAATGTGCCCGCACGCAATATAATCAAACCCAGCCTGCGCCATACGGCCCGGATTCCACGGCATGTGGCGGGCATCGCCGCCGTGCGCGAGCAGCAGATGATATTTCATTTTTCCCTCCGGCCGCACGCCGTCCAGCCGGTTTTCCAGGATCTCTTTTTTGTCGTAACTGCATCCGTACACCGCCGTCTTCTTCTCCGGGACTTCAACACACTCCGGCTCCGGCGACAGGAGCATTACCACGTTGTCTGCCCAGTCGAAACCGCGGTAAAAGTTCTCCCGCTTCACATAATCGTGGTTTCCGGCAATCAGCACGACGATCGTCTCCGGGATGGAAGCAAAGAGATCATTAACCTCTTTCAGTTCCCGCAGCAGCGGCTGACGCTGGAACAGATCCCCGGCAATCAGCAGAAAATCCGGCTTTTCCCGTCCGACGAGGCGGATGATCCGCCGAAAACTCTCCCAGATGGATTCCCCGCGCTCCTCGCTCCAGGGAAATCCCGCATCCGGCTGCATGCCGAGATGCACGTCCGCAATATGAATAAACCGCATAGGCGCATACCCCTTTCTGGATTCATTTTCTCTATTACTACAATACGGACGTCAGGCGCACCAAATCCACATTAGATTCCACTGCACCCGGCATCCGTATTTTTTAAGTTTCTATATCACTTTTCGTAATTACAGCTCGCAGTTGTTTACTGTTCTCGGGAACGGGATGACGTCGCGGATATTGCCCATTCCGGTCAGATACATGACGCATCTTTCAAATCCCAGTCCGAATCCTGCATGGTGGGTAGAACCATATTTTCTGAGGTCCAGATAGAATCCGTAATCTTCCTCAGCAAGTCCCAGCTCTTTCATACGGCCAAGCAGTTTCTCGTAGTCGTCCTCACGCTGGCTTCCGCCGATGATCTCTCCGATGCCAGGAACCAGACAGTCCATAGCGGCAACGGTCTTGTTGTCATCGTTCAGCTTCATATAGAACGCTTTGATCTCCTTCGGATAATCGGTAACGAAAACCGGTCTCTTGAAGATCTGCTCGGTCAGATAACGCTCATGCTCGGTCTGCAGATCGCATCCCCAGTATACTTTGTAATCGAATTTGTCGTTGTTTTTCTCCAGAAGCTCGATAGCCTCGGTGTAGGTTACACGGCCGAACTCAGAATTTACGACATGGTTCAGACGCTCGATCAGTCCCTTGTCCACGAAACTGTTGAAGAACTGCATTTCTTCCGGTGCATGCTCCATAACGTAGCGGATGACATATTTCAGCATTGCCTCAGCAAGCTCCATATCGTCCTCCAGATCAGCGAAAGCGATTTCCGGCTCGATCATCCAGAACTCTGCTGCATGGCGGGTGGTGTTGGAATTCTCTGCACGGAAGGTCGGTCCGAAGGTGTAGATATTGCGGAATGCCTGTGCAAAGGTCTCGCCGTTTAACTGTCCGCTTACGGTAAGGCTTGTCTTCTTTCCGAAGAAGTCCTGTGTGAAATCAACAGCGCCGTCCTCGGTTTTCGGAATATTGTCAAGATCCATGGTGGTTACCTGGAACATCTCGCCGGCTCCCTCGCAGTCGCTTCCGGTGATCAGCGGGGTGTTGACATAAACGAAGTCTCTCTCCTGGAAGAACTGATGGATCGCATAGGCGCAGAGGGAACGAACACGGAATACTGCCTGGAAGGTGTTGGTTCTCGGACGCAGATGGGAAATGGTACGAAGGTATTCCATGGAGTGGCGTTTTTTCTGCAGCGGATAATCCGGTGCGGAAACGCCCTCTACGGTAACTTCTGTCGCCTGAATCTCAAACGGCTGTTTTGCCTGCGGGGTAGCAACGAGGGTACCTTTTACGATGATGGCTGCGCCGACGTTCATTTTGGAAATCTCAGCGAAGTTTTCCATCTCATCGTGGTATACGATCTGCAGGGTTTCGAAATAGCTTCCGTCGTGCAGAACGATGAAACCAAAGGTTTTGGAATCACGTACGCTGCGCACCCAGCCGCCTACGGTTACTTCTTTGTCCAGGTATGCTTCCCGGTTTTTATAAATCTCTCGGATGGTTGTAAGTTTCATTGTCTTTTTTCTCCCTAAATATTCATAGTGCTTTCTTTATTCTAACACTTTTTGCGTCATTAGAAAACCCCGCAAATCACTCGATCTTTACTTTTTTAATATAACTGATGAAGACATTGCCGTTCTGTGCGAACAATGCATCGCTGTCATCGTCAGAAAGTGCAGTTGTCTCGCCCGTTGCCGGGTTATACAGCCAGGAATTTCCAAAAATATCGTATCCGGTCAGAAGCAGACTCTCGTTCGCGCCGGTCTTTACAACAACGCCGCAGCCGCTGCTGATCATGTAGAGAATTTCTTCTCTTGTGCAGCCCGTCAGGTTCAGCAGTTCGTAATCATCACCGAGTGACTCTTTCAGCACGTTTTCGTCCAGAGATGCACTCTGGAATCCCGACGGCATCGTTGTCTCGTCGAGGCGCATGCCCTGCTGGCGGTTTCCGCGCTCCCACACATAGGACTGGCTGCTGTTCAGCACAACGCCGACATTCTCATCGGCAAGCTGTACGGCCTCGGCCGGGGAGCTTAAAATGGCGATCAGTTTTCCTTTTCCATATACATAGTAAAGATCTGCGCTGCCCGTGTCGTACGACATCGTAAGATCGGTCCGTAAGGTTGAATAGATATATTTCGGTGTCAGTGTCAGAAGCGACTGTGTTTTGCCGCTCGTCGAGAATTCCAGAAGGAACTGCTGCTCTCTTCTGTCGTCCACCGTTGCCAGGCGGCCCGTCACCAGTTCCTGGCTCTGCTGCTCGCCGTTCATGATGTGATCCTCCGGCGCATCCGCATAGCCGTTTTCCTGGCGTACCACGCGGTCCAGCTCCAGAAGGCCGTCCGAAATCGACACGCCTGTCACATAATAGCCGTCCTGGTGATACTCTTTTTTCACGTTTCCGTCGATGCTGACAATCCGCACCGTATGCATAGCGAAAACTTCATTGCCGGAAATATCTTTTAAAATATCGCTGTCGTTTGCCATACCATAGACAAAGTCTTCATTGATAAAGCCAAGTGCCCGGATCTTCTGTCCGTCATCCGCCGCAAAGCGCTGCGTTTCCCCGCTCTCCAGATTCATCACGGTGATGTTCATCGCACTGCTTGCATTGTCCGCATCCATCCACGCGATGCTCTCCTGGCTTTCCGATACTACAAAGCAGTCCTCCGGGATACTTTCCCGGACCACCGTCGTCGTGCCGGTTTCAATATCTACCTTACACAGGTTCTCATTCAGATAGAGATACATCTCTCTCTGCTTGTTGACGTAGGAGAGGCGGTCGAGCTGTTTTTTCAGCATCTCGTAGGAAATATCCGCCGGAACGAAAATCTCCTCGGTTGCCACATTCCGCTCGGCGCGATAATAGTAAACGGCTGCTCCCACTTCACCCTCGTGGTTTCCGCGGTTCATATAGCCATAAACAACAAACGTTACATCGCCCGCATCATCCACACGCACAATGTTGACATCATGCTCTCCGTGCTGTTCCCGTTCATCCATGCTTCCGTTCTCACGGAAGCTGAAAACGCGGATCGTCTTGTTGGCGCTGCGGTTGTAGCACCAGAGATCACCGTTTACTACAAATGCGACAATATCACCTGCCGTATTCGTCACATACTCGGTATCCTCGCCGGTCACACCGAGGTTGATGCCGGATTTCGTCAGAACACCAAGCTCCGGATCAAAGATCTGCTGTGCGCTCCGCTCGAAGTCCAGCAGAATAATCTCTCCGTCGGACTCTCGCATCCGGTAGAACTCGCTTACGGTATAATACTCCGTCTGTCCGTTCTCATCCTGCGCACTGATCATGTACTCCTGTGTGATGCTGGTCGTCGTCTCATTCGCTTCTTTGATCTGCTGCACCGGCTGCTGTACGATCGTCGGTGCGAGGCTTCCCCAGGAAATCTGGTCGAGGCTGGAATGAATGTTGACATTGAGGAACGAAGAATTATCCCCCGTCTCATCCGGCTCAAGCTGCGGAACGAGCGCTTCCGCCTGCGTTTTATCCAGGCATGTCTGCGCAAACATCTGCGTGTAGGCCAGATAATCGCCGACCTCCACGCCGTTGCGCTGTACAATGCGGGTGTAATACCAGGCAGACTGGCCGTCCCCGTAGCCAACCTCGAGCTTCAGCGTATATTCCTGATTCATCAGAATCGCGGTCTCTAACTGGAAGTCTGCTTTCAGATAGCTTCCGTCCTCGTCAAACGATTTCAGCACCGAGTTTTCAATCAGCGCTCCGCCGTCTGTGCTTTCCACCGTATAGGTCACGTTTTTAATTTTCTGTCCCTTCGCATCAATTTCAAGCGTAAGCGAACGGTCCATCGGCAGCGGTGTCAGGTTTTCTCTTGTCGTTACGCCGTTCATCTCCTGGCGGTATCCGTACATGCGGTTCACTGTCATGTCCGCGGTCTTCATGTACAGCACCGGAAGACTCGCTGCGTCCAGATCGGTCGCATTCTCCGTCGTCTCGTGGCTCATCAGGTGTGTGAACACACCGACTGATGCGGCAAAAACAAGAAAAAGGATCAGAATCCTTGCTGCTCTTTTATTCATCACGGCTCCTCCTTTTCTGTGAGGAGGTCTGCCAGTGTCGGCTTCACATGGTACGCTTCCATGCACGCTTTCAATTCTTCCGGCAGTTTTTTCGAGCCTTCCTGGCGTTTTACCGCGCGGATCAGAAGGTTCTTCGGCGTGTGCTCCATGTCGATGAATTCGAGAATCTGTGTCTCATAGCCTGCATTCTCCAGAAGCTTTGCCCGGATTCCGTCGGTCAGAAGCGCCGCCATGCGCTCTTTTAAGATGCCGTAATCCATGATCGGATACAGTTCTTTGTTTGCAATCTGGCGGTTCAGCTCATGCTGGCAGCACGGAACGGAAAGAATAACTTTTGCATTCCATTTGACGGCCTTTTCCAGCGCATAGTCAGTCGCCGTGTCGCACGCGTGCAGCGTCACCACCATATCGACCTCGTCGCGGCCGGTATAAGAAGCGATGTCACCCTGATAGAAATGCAGCTTTTCATAGCCATATTTTTCTGCCAGTCCGTTGCAGATTGCGATGACATCCTCTTTCAAGTCAAGTCCGATGATATTGACATCCAGTTTTTTCAGTTCGCGGAAGTAATAATACATCGCAAACGTCAGATACGATTTTCCGCAGCCGAAATCGAGAATCGTGATCTCGCGGTCCGATGGGAGCTGTGGCAGGATATCTTCGATGAACTCCAGAAAGCGGTTGATCTGGCGGAACTTGTCGTAGCGGGTCCGCACGATTTTGCCTTCTTTTGTCATAACACCGAGATCCTGTAAAAAAGGAACCGGGATTCCTTCTTCCAGAATATACCGTTTCTTCCGGTTGTGCGCCAGATTGACGGGTTTGCCGGTTCCTTTCATATGCGGTTTCTTTTTGATCGTCATCGTTCCCTTTTTGCTGACCAGAACGGATGCTGTGCAGGTGTCGGATTCGAGCTGCATCTGCTTGAAGGTTCCGTTCATCCAGTCGCTAATCCGGGTGATCACGTCGTCTTTTGTCATATTTTTATGAAACTCCTTCGTGCCGACGGTCTCCTGGCACTGAAAGAGCAGTTTTCCTTTTATTTCAACCGGGCGTATTCTCACTTTGGACACTTCACTGTCCCCTCTTGGGCCGCTGATCGTGATACGGTACAACCCTTCCCGGATTTCATCCTGTAATAATTTCTGTAATTCCATTTATACTCTCCAAACTTCCTGAATCGTTTGTAAACATGTGTAATAAAGCCCCTTACAACCCCGCTAATATTGTAATCTGTTTTCCGCAAAACCACAACAGAAAAATTATTAAAAATGTGTTACCCTCTTATTACTTTATGGCGCGGTTTAAAGCCACAGATTGTAATAATGTTTCCTCCTGCTCCGCCTCCGGAACATTTCATTATAAAAAAGAACGCCGATCAAATCGAGCAGTTCCTCTTCTGCCGTTTTCTCATCCTTCCCGCCGTTTTCCCTGCCGTACTGACGTGCGATATTCCGGCAGGTGTGCTCCATCATGAGCCGGTCCGGGAATTCGTCGTACATCATGCTGCCGCGGTAATCCATGCGGTCACACTCTGCCTCCACCAGCCGCTGCAGATCAGATGCCGTCCGGGAATAATACGACTGCATCCGCTGCCGTTCCCGCGCTTCCTGCTGCTCCTCCATACTTCTTCCCCATAAGGGCTGTGCCGCAAAAAACGGCTCCGGCCGCTCCATCGGATTTCCCTGATAGGAATTTCTTCTATTTTCATACACTCTATCCTGATTCATGCCTGTTTTATTTCCTTTTTGCTCTTCCTTATACCATATGCACACCGCCGCCATTCTGCCGTTTTCCAGATCTCAAACACAATTTCACTTGCCAAAACCGCCGTTCCGTACTAAAATACAACCTGTATCTATTTTTCCGATACATCATATAGGAGTGAATATCATGAATCTGAATATGCAAGCTTTCAACATCAACACGCTGCTTGGCGGTCTCGATAAAGTCCGGGACGTCATGGGTGTTTACCAGCAGCAGCTTCTTCTGATTGTGATTGTTTTTGCCCTGCTGAACTGTTTCTTCGGCTATACGCTCCGCAAGCTCTGGAGCGTCATTCCCGGATTTTTTCTCGGCGCGGCCGCCGGTTATGCAGCGGGTACCTACACGAATCAGACCACGACGATCACCCTGGCGCTTGCCGTCGGCATCGGTCTTCTGACCGCAATCATTGCCTTCGTCCTCTACCGGATCGGACTTTTTCTTCTGATCTGCGGGCTCGTCGGCTTTTGCCTCTGGCATCTCGTCAATCCAAACGATATCACAGGTTATGGACTCGTCGCCCTCGTCGCTTTCGTGATCGGCCTGATCTGCGTTCCGTTCGAACGCATTTCCGTAATCCTGGTCACCTCCATCTGCGGCGCCCTCACGACGATCCGCATGGCATATTTCTTCAAGGACCTCGATCTGAACATGATGTTCTGGATTGTCTCTGCCATTCTCGCCGCAGCAGGCATGCTCTTCCAGTTTAAACCGTGGAAAGAGGCGGACTACTGGGAGGATGACGACGAAGAAGAACGCGAACACCGTGCAAAAGCGCGCGCCAGACGGAAGCGCAGATCCGGTTTCGACCCTCTTCCATCCAGAAAGAAGAAAAAGAAACGCCGCGGCTCCTCTTCCTCTTCTTCCGGCAACGCAAGAGATCCGTACCGCAGCTATCAGAAACCGTCGAACCGTACCCGTGTTTCGCAGAACACCATGTACGATTTCCGTTTTGTTCCGGAAGAACCTGACGATGACGACGATGAGAAAGATCTTCCAAAAATCATCCGCCGCCGGCCATCCGCAAAACCGGCCGCTCCGGAGGAGTTTGACGAAGAAGAAACATCCCCAAAAGCTTCCATGGGCGACACGAAGCCGTATACCTCTCCTTCCAAACCGCAGATCACCGAGGACGGCATCCCGGATGTCGATCTCTCCGCGATCCGGCAGCAGATTTCCGAAGAGGTACAGAGAATTTACGAAGACGATCAGAACTCGTAATCCGCACTGCAGCGCAGAAAACCCGGCAGGCAAAGGAACATTCCCTTGTCTGCCGGGTTCATTTTTTATCCTGATTTTCAGTTATAAAGATACTTCTGATTTGTCTCCAGATCGATCGTGTCTTTGTCGAGCCACTGATATCCCGTATCGATCTTCTGATCTACCGGAAGTCCCTGAATCGCGCGGACGGCCGCCACGATTGCCGCATAGCCAAGACCGTACGGATTCTGCGTTACGGTACCGTACTCGCGTCCCTCCTGGATCGCTTTCTGCTGTTTTTCACCGGAATCAAAACCGACAATCTGAATCTGCTCAGTATTTTCCATATCTGCCAGCGCATCCAGCGTCTGGTCTGCCATGTCTTCGTTCGTACAGAAGATGCCCTTCAGAGCCGGGTAGGTTTCAAGTGTATTTTTCAGCATGTCCGCGATGGATTCTTCTCCATCTCCGTAATTCACCTGAACCACTTTCACATCGGTATATTTTTCTTCGATCTCTTTTTTAAATGCTTCCACGCGCTCTACGCTGCTCTCGGTGTTGTACTGATGTGCAACAATCGCAACCTCTCCGCTGTTGCCGATGGCCTCACAGAGATGATCTGCCGCAAGCTTTGCTGCCGCTGCGTGATCAGTCGCACATGTCGAGGTGATCAGATCACTCTCGATACCGGAATCCGCGATGATGACTGGAATCTGGCTGTCGGAAGCCTCTTCCATCTGTGCCTGTCCCGACTGCTGGTCAATGATACCAAGGATCAGCGCGTCCGGATTTTCCGAAATGACAGAGTCGATGATATTGATCTGAGAGTTGGTGTCACTTTCATTTTCCGGGCCTTCAAATGTCATATAAACTTTGTCGTTTCCGGTGTAGCCAAGCGAGGCGTTCAGATCGTCAAGTGCCTGCTGCGCACCGGCTTTTACGGCTTTCCAAAAACCGGCACTTAAGTCTTTTGCAACCACGGCGATGTAAGAGCCTTTTTCAACGTTAAGTCCATCCACGGTGTCGTACAATGCTTCCATGCCGTCTTTGTGCGGAACGGTGATTTCTATTCGTTTTTTGTCTGCTTCTTTTCCTTCATCTCCAGAGCTTTCAGAAGATGTGGATGCACTGGCTGACTCTGCTGTAGAATCTGCGCTGGACGATGAGGCCTCCGGGCTTTCTTCTGCCGCCGGAGTTTCTGTCACTTCCTGAGACGACGATGCTGCGGTGCTCTTGTCTGTCACTGCTTCTTTTCCGCATCCAGCTGCCGAGCACAGCAGGATTCCGGAAAGCAGTACTGCAATCATTCTGCGTTTCATAATTCTCCCTTTCTGCTTTGCCTGATGAATCATTTTCCATTACTTTTTACAGTTTTGTTACATAACCTTTCTCTATTATACACAAACCGTAAAAATAGTCCAGTCCTGTTTTCTTATGATTTTCTGAACTTTTTTGCAATTTCACATAGCTCTGAATAGTTACACAAAGCTGTGGAAGATTTCACCTTCTGGTTTTACGGTAAACGAAAGCCGTTTGCCTGTCCGCGGATGCTTCAGCTCGAGATGATGCGCGCACAGCGCCAGAGATCCTTTCTCTTTCGCCCCATATTTTGCATCCCCCGCCAGCGGATATCCCGCATGGGAAAACTGGACGCGGATCTGGTGGTGGCGGCCCGTTCCGAGGTGGATCTGCACCAGGGTTCGGTTCTCCTGTGTCCTTATCACTTCATATTCCAGCACCGCTTTTTTCGCTCCGGCGGTGCCTGGCTGTACGACGCGGGATGTGTTGCTCCGTCCGTCTTTTACAAGGAAATCTTCAAACTTCTGCACGCCCTGTTTTTCGATTTTTCCCTCACAGACGGCGAGATACTCTTTCTTCATCGTCCCGTCCTTCACCTGCCGTCCCAGTTTTCCTGCGGCGTCTTTGTTTTTCGCAAACACCAGCACGCCCTCAACCGGCTGATCGAGCCGGTGAACGACCGCCAGATATGGAATCTGAGTCCGCGCCTGACCCGGTGTTTCCGCCCTTGCCTGCTTCGCCAAATAATTCAGCAGCGCATGCTCCAGATCCATCTGTCCCATCCGCGCATTCTGCACTGCCATACCCGCGTGCTTGTGAACAACAAGAATATCGTTATCTTCCATTAAAATATCTTCTCTGCAAAATCCAGCCACTTTCTTCTCCTGTCCTGACTTCTTATTTTCGATACACGGATTTCTCCGCTGTTATGCTTTAAGAAGTATGCACCATTTCCGCCGCATCTGTCAAGAAAAACATGCCCGGCGGACGAATTACACAACACAGAAAGCGATCGCCATACCAATCATTTTTTCTGATACAGCGACCGCTTTTTCTTTATTTTCCATATTCAGTTTTTTCTCTACTTTCAAGGATTTTCACTGGTTTTCTTTCTTTACCGATCTGTGATCTTTGTTTTCGCTTTCGTTTGATATTTCAAAGATCGTTTCTCTTCCATTTCCCTGTTGTAGATTTTCTTTTTTTCGGGAAGATGTTCTTTTTCAGAGGCTTTTCCTTTGCGGTTAAGATTTCCACTCCGAAAATCTTTTCCTTAGGATTTCCTAAGATCTGCTCTGATCTCATGTTTATCAAAAGGTTTTCTTTCGAACTTCTTTTGTATGGATCTTTATCTCAGGTTTTCTTTCCTTTCGGAAGTCTCTCATCTTAAGAACATCTTCCTTTTCCCTTTTTTTCCATTCTTCTATAGAAGATTTCTCGTCTCTTTCTATGAAAATGGTTTGTTCTCTTGAAAAGGGGGTCCCAAGTCTTTCTCTTTGTACCTCTTGGTTAGGTTTTTGTTTTCTTGTTTCTTTGTGATTTTAATATAACAGATCCGTCAGCATTTGTCAACACATTTTTAAAATATTTTTACTGTTTTTTTATATCACTTTTCCTTTTCTTAATTATTGTGTTTATTTTCTGAATTTTATATTGTTTTCTGATATTTTATTTCAAATAAGTGCGCAGAAAAAGAGCTATGAAACAGACTTTTCTCCTGCCACACAGCTCTTTCTCAAATACTTATCCTCTATAATAGTTGATCAGGCATCCCTTGCGGATGATTTCTCTCTCATCATCGGTCAGCGCGCCTAACGTCATCTCGAACGGAACAAGTGCTCCGTCTTTTACAACGTACGCTTTGATCACATCGGCTTTCTCTTCCACTGCCTTGCGGATCTCCGGTACAAAGATGTAATCTCCGTTTGTAAACGGCAGATCTCCCTCCGGGATCAGGAATGGAAGCATGCCCCAGTTGATCAGGTTGGAGCGGTAGCGCTTCGTTGCATACTCGTTGGCGATGTTTGCCCAGCCGCCTAATACCTTCTGGCAGGAAGCTGCCTGCTCACGCGCAGAGCCGTCGCCCGGTTTTACAGCGAAGATGGTGGATCCGACACCGACGTTTGTCTTGTCGATATCCGGGTACTGGGTGTGAATTGCTGCAAAGACCGGTTTCAGTTCCGGAAGTGCCTCTGCCGGGCAGTTGCCTTCCTGGATGGCTTTCTCTGCAACCTGTACTTCTTTTGCACGTCCCACATAAGCCGGATCTTTTCTGGACAGGGTAAACTCTGCCAGTCCAAGCGGGTTGGAACGGAAGGACGAAGTCTCGCCGGATGGAATCAGCTCGTCGGTGGTCGTAACCGGATCATGGATCTCAGAGACAACCTTCAGAATCAGGTTCTCAGCAAGCTGCGGCATTGCCGGCCAGTCTTTGATGTTTGGTCCGAACTGAATTTCAACAGATGGATCTGCCACGCCCTTGCTGTCGAAGACACGGTTCTCGTAAATCTTCTTGTCGAAGTGGTATGCCGGTTTGGTATACGTTCCGGTAAACTCATCTGCTGCAGTCAGAAATCCCTTGTTTGCTGCGGTTGCGGCGATGGAACGTGCATCCATCAGGGCAACGGAAGAAATCTGTCCGTTCTGGATTTTGGATCCCTCGCGGTTCGGGAAGTTTCTGGTGGAGTGACGGATTGAGAATGCATTGTTTGCCGGGGTATCGCCTGCGCCGAAGCACGGTCCGCAGAATGCAGTCTTGACGATCGCACCGGTCTCCAGCAGGTCTGCCAGTTTTCCGTTTCTTGCCAGCTCCATATAAATCGGAGTACTTGCCGGGTAAACACTTAAGGTGAACGCATCGTCGCCAATGCTGTGGCCTTTCAGGATATCGGCTGCGTCGCAGATGTTCTCAAATCCGCCGCCGGCGCATCCTGCGATGATTCCCTGGTCTACCAGGAGTTTTCCGTCGTGTACTTTATTTTTCAGAGTGAACGGAACTTTTCCGTCGAGGCTGATGGCTGCTTTCTTCTCTACATCGTTCAGGATGTCATCGAGGTTTGCTTTCAGCTCTTCAATGGTATAAACATTGCTCGGATGGAACGGCATCGCGATCATCGGTTTGATCTTGTCGAGTTCTACTTTTACAACGCCGTCATAGTAAGCAACCGCGCCAGGATTCAGCTCTTTGTAATCTGCGCTTCTGCCGTGGATCTGATAGAACTCGCTGATCTTCTCATCGGTTCTCCAAATGGAGGACAGACACGTTGTCTCGGTTGTCATAACGTCCACACCGATCCGGTAATCTGCGCTTAAGGAAGATACGCCAGGTCCTACGAACTCCATAACTTTGTTCTTTACGTAACCATTTGCAAAGACTGCGCCGATGATGGCAAGTGCAATATCCTGCGGTCCTACGCCCGGCTGCGGTGCGCCTGTCATGTAAATTGCGATCACTCCCGGCATAGCGATATCATATGTTTTGGAGAGAAGCTGTTTTACCAGCTCCGGTCCGCCCTCGCCCATGGCCATGGTTCCGAGTGCACCGTAACGGGTGTGGGAGTCGGATCCGAGGATCATTTTTCCGCCGCCGGCAAGCATCTCGCGGGCAAACTGATGAATTACTGCCTGATGAGGCGGTACATAGACGCCGCCGTACTTTTTCGCACAGGTAAGACCAAACATGTGGTCATCTTCGTTGATGGTTCCGCCGACTGCGCAAAGGGAGTTGTGGCAGTTGGTCAGCACGTACGGTACCGGGAATTTTTCCAGTCCTGACGCGCGCGCGGTCTGAATGATTCCAACAAAAGTAATGTCATGCGATGTAAGTTTGTCAAATTTGATCTGCAGATTTTCCATGTTGCCGGAAACATTGTGGTCTTTTAAGATTCCATAGGCAATGGTTTCTTTTGCAGCATTCGCCGGACACGGCACAGCGCCAGTACGCGCTTTGAGTTCCGCGCGGCCTTCTTCTGTATCCGGGATGATATCGATTCCGTTGACAAGGTATGCACCTGTGTTCAGTAATTCAATCATGTCGTTCCTCTCCTCTTGTTGTTGATAAAATGTCAGGGTCAAAAAGTCTTTTGACCCCTTCGATACCCGGATTGCTCCGTGCTTTGCACTCCCGCAATCCTGTACGGCTCTGAACGGTTTTACAGATTTTCGCTGTTGTTCATATACGTCATGTAGCTTACGACCATCATGGCAATTTTAAAGGTCAGCGCATCGTCAAATTTACGAATGTCGAGTCCTGTGCTCTTCTCGAGCTTCTCCAGACGGTACACCAGAGTATTTCTGTGTACATAGAGCTGACGGGATGTCTCGGACACATTCAGGTTATTTTCAAAAAATTTATTGATTGTGGTCAGTGTTTCCTCATCGAACGTATCCGGCAGATTTTCGCCGAAGACTTCGGTCATAAACATTTCGCACAGCGGAATCGGGAGCTGATAGATCAGACGGCCGATGCCGAGGTTGTTGTATGGTACCACGTTTTTGTCTGCGTAGAAAATTTTTCCTACTTCGAGTGCCATCTTCGCCTCTTTGTAAGAACGCGATACACTCTTGATCTCGTTGACCGGATTTCCGTAGGAAACGCGCACCTGGGACATGGCCTCCGCATTCAGCATATCCACCAACATTCTTGCGGTCTGGTTCATATCCTCGAAGGTGTCGGTGTCTTTCAGTTCTTTTACAATGATAATGCTCTTCTCATCGACTGCGGTGATGAAATCTCTCGGTCTTGAAGCAAAGAGGCTCTTTACTGTCTCCTGTGCGCTGATGTCTTTTTCCAGCTTCGTCTCTACCATGTAAACAACGCGGCGCACATCTGTGTCGATGCGAAGCTTTTTCGCGCGGTTGTAGACATCCACCAGAAGAAGATTGTCGAGAAGAAGGTTCTGGATAAAGTTGTTTTTGTCCAGACGCTCTTTGTATGCAATGATAAGATTCTGAATCTCACATACGGCAACCTTTCCGATCATATATGCATCGTCGCTGCTTCCTTTAGAAATCAAAATATACTCCACATTCTGGTTGTCATATACTTTAAAATAATGATATTCCTGTACAATCTGGCTGTCCGCAGCGGATAATACAAAAGAACGGATGCTTTCTGCATCAATCGCGGTTTCCGGGAATGTGGTCACCAGCAGAACACCATCCGTATTCGTCACACATAAATCAATTCTCGTAATATTTCTTAATTCATCAAGGGTTTTCTGTAATACCTGACTTGATACCAAATCTGCCACTTCCTTTCTCCTGGCGTATTTTACTCCAGGGTGCGTCTTATCTATAACTATAGCTTATTTTTTTCTCATTGGCAACTATTTTTTGCTTCGCAAAAGGAGGGTCGTGCATATGCAGTTACTGTTCACTCAGCAGTGAAACACTTGCTGTTTCGCTGCGTAAGAAAGTGATTCAGG
>ERZ827037.943-NODE-943-length-34773-cov-5.012241_pt1 | contig 34773 bp, 29 predicted proteins | sample MGYA00519924_ERZ827037 | MGnify/ENA primary metagenome ERZ827037 (study PRJEB31778, sample SAMEA3449250) | human gut metagenome | biome: human gut; feature: human-associated habitat; material: faeces | place: United Kingdom | collected 2010/2012 ...
ACAAAATCCCGATCCAGCTTGTGAAAGTAGGACGGGATTTCTTAAAAAAAAGATGCCCATCAACAACACCTAATACGGGCTGTCAATGGGCATAATCGTATGTCGCAAAGGTACTAATTATCTTCTAATTTACAAGACTTTTCCTCCATTCTTATAAGATGATTATTAAGGGTTACTAAATGGCATTTAAGTTTGCGGCAGATAGCAGCCTTTGACTTTCCTTCAGCAAGCATCTTATCAATAAGCTCCGCTCTCTTATCAAGCTTATAGTGAGTGTTTTTTTCACCAGCTTGCCGGCCTAACTTCTTTCCGGAAGCTTTACGCCAGGCCAGTGCTTCTTTAGTTCGTTGGCTAATTAGGTCGCGTTCGATCTGAGCTGACAGTCCGAAAGCAAAAGCGAGTACCTGACTGTTGATATTATTACCAAGCTCATACTTCTCTTTTACAGTCAACACAAAGGTTTCCTTCGTCATGCAAAGATTGAGCATCGACATAATACTCATCAAGTTTCTACCCAAGCGGCTGATTTCAGAAATAACCAAAGTATCCCCTTTCTTCATTTTTTTATAGCAAGTTTTAAAATCATCATAGGTCGTTCCATCGATTTCATAAGTAAACCTTACCTTATATTTTTCTTTTCGGTCCCCATCATCATCTTTTTCATCTGTTTGTTTACAACTGTAAACGAGTGCATCCATCGTTCGGACATCGGTTGAATTCTTATACTCCCAGCTTAGCCTCTTCGTATATATCATCCCACCGATTCCTGCAATAATAATGATAATGCTTAAGATCAGGGCACCTATCTCTTCTTTATGTGCCTTTTCTTCAGATGGAAGTCTATACACAGCATTCCCTCCTCTCTTATATTACTGTCTGTCATTTTCATCAAAAATGTCTCCACATTCCGGACAGAATTTCGGTGGGTGCATCGGGTCTTCCGGTTCCCATCCACACTTATCACAGCGGTAAAGCGGTGCCCCTTCCGGTTTCTTAGATCCACAGTTCTGACAGAATTTACCTTTATTCATTGAACCGCAAGAGCAGATCCATCCTTCTTTCTCTACCGGTTTTGGTGATCCGCATTCTGTACAGAACTTACCGGTGCTAAAATTTCCGCAACTACACTTCCATCCGTCTGCCTGAGTTACCGGTTGCGGTGCGGCCTGTTGTGCTTCCTGTTGCTGACCCATTGCAAATAAATTCTGTGCGTTCATACTGCCGCCCTGATTCATCGCCATGCCCATACCCATGAATCCGGTCATCGCACCTGCCTGATTGCCGGCTGCGGTCTTCATTGCATCAGCCTGTGCTCCAACCAGCGTTGCCGCTGCCATTGTAGGATCACGCATGATCGCCGTACGCTGTGCCTGTTTGATCAGTTCTGCATCTTCATCCGGAAGTGTCACGGATCCAAGCGCAATACTTACAACCTTCAGTCCGCGAAGTGCACCCCATTTTTCTGAAAGTGCCTTATTCATCGCATTTTCAAGATCTGTATTATGTGTCACAATCTGGTTCGGACGAAGTTCCAGTTCTGACAAATGTCCAAATGCCGGCTGCAAAGCAGAAATAAACTCCGTCTTAAGTGTAGCATCCAGTTCCTCACGGGAGTATTCCTGCTCCACATTTCCACAAACGTTAGAGTAGAATAACAGTGGATCGGCAATCTTGTAAGAATATACACCTGAGCAGCGGATTGATACATCAATATCAAGTCCGATCTTGGAATCAACAACACGGAATGGAACCGGATTTGGCGTTCCAAAACGGTTTTCCAAAATCTCCTTGGTGTTAAAATAATAGATTCTCTGATCCTTTCCGGTATCTCCTCCGTATGTAAAACGTTTTCCTGCCGTTTTGAATGTTTCCTTAATACTCTCACCGAGACTGCCTGAAAAAATGGACGGTTCGGATGAAGTATCATAAGTAAATTCACCCGGTTCTGCACAAACTTCTACGACTTTCCCCTGCTCCACAATGATCATACACTGACCATCCGCTACGGCAATACCTGATCCATTCGAAATGATATTGTCGTTTCCCTTCGTATTCGATGAACGTCCGGTGACACGTTTTTGCCCTTTTGCAACAAGTACCTCCTTCGGCATAGATTCACAATAGAAAAATTCTTTCCACTGATCTGCAAAAGTACCTCCAAGAGCACCCATACCTGCTTTAATAAGTCCCATAATATTTTCCCCTTTCCTTTTGAAATAATTTTTTCCTTACATTGCATAAATCTGATCCATCAGGTATTCGGCAGTCAGGGATTCATAAAAAAACTGATCAATGAGACCGTTTTTCTTTGCATCCCGAATGTCTTTTGCTGCCTGTTTTTCCGTATTAGAATCCACGATAAATGCGATCTTGCATTCCGGACACGCCATCTTCACTTCATCCCGGATCTTCATTCTCTCATAAAACTTCCACGGAGTAGAACTCGTCACCTCCATGATAAGAGCAAACGGTTTGTAGATCTTACACATTTTAACTGTGTCCGTTGGCGACTCTGTACGCACTACATCGATCTCGTAATCCGAATTTCTGAAGGCAGTCGCTACAGAATCAGCAAATAAAAAATTCTGCATATCAACCACTATTTTCCGCATCAGAGCATTCCTCCTTTCTTTTCGTGATATATCCGATATGCCTGTTGTATTTTTTCTTCAGTGTAACAGAGAAACCTAGTGCTGTCTGTCCTCAAAAGTGTGGACAAATATGCATTTTGCCAAAAAATTGCTCTGTTTTTCCAAAAAACAGAGCAATTTTTACATTACAGTTGTATTCTATTTTCAGCCTATACATCAAGCTGACTTCCCGGCACGACCAGGCGTTTACTTACCGCTGCAACCATCAGACGATTGCGGTTTGTGTATCCTGTTTTCTCTAACATCCGGTGGATATAGGTCCGCACCGATGATTCTGCCACATGAAGCTTTACCGCAATCTCAGCATTTGTCTTTCCTTCACATAGCAGACGCAAGGTTTCCATTTCCTGATCAGAAAGATCACATGAAAGTGCATTTCCAAGCTGTACCGTCGGTACCTTATCTGGCCAGAAACTTCCACCTGCAAGTGTCCCTTCAATCACACCGATGAGATCTCCGGAAGGGGAATCCTTATACCAGAAACTGTCCGCTCCTATTTTCCTTGCCCTGTCCAGAAAACGTCCCTCTAACATAGAAGTCACCATTACGATCTTGATCCGTGGATAATATTTTTTAATTGATTCGGCCGCATTCAGTCCGTCCGAATCATTTTCCGTACAAATATCCATTACCACCAGATCAATATGTTCCTCACCGCATTGCCGTAGTGCTGCATCTGCGCGCGTCAAAGTACCTGCCACTTCACATTCTGTGCTTTTTTCTATGCAGGAGCATAAATACTGGCGGGCAAGCATCTGATCCTCAACAATTAATATTTGTTTCACACTCATTCCTCTCTCTCCCTTCTTTCAAGTCCGGGAATCTCTATTACCAAAGCAAACTCCGGAAAACTCTGCACGAGCATCATTCCTCCTGCCGTTTCAATCCGGTAACGTAGATTGGTAAGTCCTCCGCCTTCCCTGATTGCTTTCTCAGGAGACCTGCCATTATTGTATATCATCACAGTATAGCTGGTTTCATTTTCAAAAACATTTACTTCCAACTCTGTTGCATGAGCATATTGAACTGCATTATTCAGGCATACCTGCATAGCTGCATACATTAACTCTGCCGCTTTCCCCTGTGGTTCCTTTCCTTTTATCCGCACACGCACCCCACTGCTTCTTGCACTGTCAAACAGTTTCTTCTTTGCCGGTAAATGCTCTGTCTCCCTGAAAGCAATGGTTTTCTCCCATTCCTGCAGAACAGTCTCCGCATCGATTCCGTCAAACTCTCCGGAAAGAAACTGTTTCATCACTATAATACTGGCCGCGAGACTATCATGCATTTCGGATTTTGCAGCAAAAAGTTCTTTCTCCCTGGCTATTTTCTCTACATTTTCAGAAAGCCTGCGCAAATTTTCTTCATCTTCTGCAAGCTTCTTGTTATCTATAAAAAGCTGCTCCAGCGCATGGCATAATTCCGTAACATCTGCGGCTGTAAGCTGGATGTAATTCTCCCCGTACCGATCCGTTACTTCTGTTTTTTCAAACTGCCATATGGTGTTATCCGGGAAACGATACGTACTTTCCATATTCGAAAGCCGCAGAATACCTTCCGGTGGAAAAGCAAGTGCCATCTCAACTTCACCAAGGTATTGCATATCGCTTTCAAATAAATAATGACTCAGACGATACATCTGCCTGTTACAAAGCACAATCCCCCCTCCGCTGTCAAAAAAGCAGACTGCCGTTGGAAGCTGATCAAATCCTTCTTTGATACGATTAAACCCGAAACGCCTCAATCTACGCATTTGCCTCTCCTCCTATCAATGTACGAATCAGCCATAATCCATCCTCCCTGCATACCATCACCTCCGCAGAGGCAATTTCGGACAAGTCAGTCATACATTCCACGGACAGATTCATTTCCTGATCAGATACAGAAATAAATAGTGAATGCAGCTCTCTTATTGTCATTTCCGTTATTGTTTTCAATAGTTCAAACAGGCGCTCAACCTCTTTGGATGCTATCGGTTTTGTGGTTAAATAGACCACACCACATTCAACTTCGCAGGAATTCATCGCGCGCACCAGTTCATCGATCGTAAGCCTAAGTTCCTGCTGCGGAAGCTTTTCGTATTCCTGAGACAGAAAATACAGATTTGCGCTTCGCTTGATATAAGTACCGAGCAGCAGGATCTCTTTCATGTGCTCCCGCATTTTCGGAGGCTTCGCATTCCTGCACTGTTCAAGAAGCTCCTTTATCCGTTCGGTCTGCTTCTTGTGTTTTTCTTCCAGTTCATCATAAATATGGTTCTTTTCAGTCAGTTCATACAGCTGCTTCTGTACTAAATAGGCATCCTTTAATTTCTTTTTATTATTCTCTTTTTTTCTCTTATTCTCATCAAGCCGGGCACGGAGTTCCGTCAAATGCTGCACGTTATCTCCCCAGATAACAAAACCATCTTTAACCGGTGCCACTGAAATGCGCATTCCATCCGGACAGACGATACTTTCACCCTCCTGTGGACATACCATATTCTCTCCGGCTGTGCGGGAATGAAGCAGAATATGACCATTTTGATCTGCGATACAGGATGCCAGAGTTGTTGCCTCATACAATTCGACATACCCTGTGTTAGACTGTATCATTCGACAGTGGATACAGCTTTCGTATATCGCCGCATAAAAGAGACAAAACATTACATTCATATCTCCAAAAACGTCACGGACAACCTGAAATCCCAAAAGATAAAGCACTCCATACAAAAGCATCACGCAGCTTAGGACAAAAGGCATCATTCTCCTTTTTCCAATACTTGGAAGTCTGGTTTTTTTCAAAAGCTGAACAATAGAGAAACACACACAGCCAACTACCCATACAAGAATCACAAAGTAGACCGGACGATGGAAGAACACCTTGTTATCCGGCACTCCCGGTATTCCACTTTCAAATACAAATACCTGCTGATGAAGATCGTTTGTAATAACAGCCAAAAACAGTGCCGCCGGAATCAAAGATAATAGCCAGCTTTTTTTCGAAAGTTGATAATTCTCTGACTTTCCCAAAAAAATCGCAATATATACACCCAACAGTGGAATAAAAATAATCGGCAGATAATAAAGATACCACAGATAACGTGCCACGGTCATATCTGTAACCACCTCATATTTCAAAGTACGCAGAGTCAGCCAGATAAGCATCAAGACATCCATCAGTCGAAGACAGTGCAACACCGGTTTCTGAATGATTCTCTGATCCAGAGAATACCCCCACAAGACAAACAATAATAAATACAATGCAGCACGAACATAGCTGGGATAATTCCCACCTATATTAAACCAGGCCAACAGCCGGCAGGAATAGGCCGCTATGATTATCGCAAATACAAAAATCGTCAAATAAAGCTGTCTGGTGTTCCGTTTCACGAGATCCCCCCTCTCTACAAATCCTCACCTTTGGGAATCTTTTCTACTTCCAGTATAGTATAAGCCTCCTTTATACGCAACTTATTCACCAGCGTTTCTTAATTATTACTGTGGAATAAACTTTCTTCTCTCCTTCCTTTTTTCCCTGACAAGCAGTAACAAAAATCCTGCCATTCCGATCAAAGACAGGATTTTTCCTGTTGTTGTTCCCGGTGCATGATAGATGATCTTCACTTCATGGTTACCACTTTCGATCTTACACCCCAGAAATGCCGTATTTACTTTTTGTATCTCTGTTTCTTTTCCGTCAATATAAATCTTAAAATGTTTATCATAAGGGATGGACGTAATAAACCATCCATCTTTCTTTACACGAATTGTCCCCTGGATCACGTTATCTTCTGTCTGCTTTTTGTCCACCTGGATTTCTGACTGATACAACAATTTTGACCGTTCCGGCAGACTGCCGAGATATGCCTGTACATGGCTTAATTGATATTTTCCTTTGCCAAATGTCACAGAAATGGTATCCTCTCCATCCTTTAACGGCACTGCATAGGTAAATGTTTTATTTTCGTTATAATATACATGATCTGTTGCACTTAGTTTGTTCCGAATTCCGTTGACCCAGACTGCCACGTCTTTATTCGGATGTGCGTTGTCCACCCGGAAGCTCAGGAAAAGAACCCGATTCTTCTGTTTTTTTCCCTGTGCCGTTTCCATGCCACACTGTCCTTGTTGCATTGTTTTCTGCTGCAGCTGTTGGATGGAAAATGTTGTCTTTTTCATCTTCTTTGCATGAATTCTCCAACCATCTTGAGTATCAGCCTTTTTCAGGCTAACAGGCTTATAAGCTGTCATTATGTTCTGGTCTGAAGATTCCGTATGTTCTCCCACAACCGCATATTTCAAAAACGCTGTCTGATTATATGGAAATGCAAGTTTCTTATATTCCTCTTCCGTCATTACCTGATCCGTTGCATACATAACCGGTGCTGCGTCTTTATTCTGATATATACCGGTTGTGCCGCATTGCTTAACCAGAGTATATCCTGGCACATCCGAATCTGATACGATATACCGTACTCCCATCATCCGTTGAAATACCGGATTTTTCGAAACAGACTGCATCATCCCATTGCGGAACGGTTCTTCCAGTCCGAATGTCTTCTGACGGAATGTCTGATAGTCCGGATTGTATGCCGATGAATAGATGGAAGTAATATTCTGATCCACATCCCAGATCCGGTTTAAATCTGCTGCATTTTCATTATCACTTCCCATCTGTTCTGTACGGTAATATCCATCATCATCTTTCAATGCTTCTTTTACCGCCTGTCTATTCTGTTCTCCCACAACATCCTGGTACAGTTTGCGGCTGACATACCTATCCGGCTTCATCTGATAAAAAGTGTTCATCGTGACTGCCAGACATATCACCGACGGCAGAGCCAGCATCAGAATCTCTTTCGCCTCTTTGTGGTATCTCTTCATCGCACAATACAGCACATAACAGATCAGAAACAGAATACTTTCTGCAAGCAGGGCTTTCCATATACTTTCCCCTATGCCTTTTGAAACAAACTGATTTCTTGCCATATAAACAAATATCGTTGTGATGATATATGGAATCATTCCTGCAATAAAAGACAGTTCTCTTTTTCTGCACTTTTCCAGATAAATGGAAATCAGATAACAAAGCAATGGCAGAAACGGAATAAAGACTTTATCCCTGATATATAGTCCGCCATTCAATAAGTAAGCAAATACCGGAATCACAAGTACGATCACACATCCATATGTGAGTACCTTATATTATCACCAAATTCTAATCCTATCTATTTTTCTTTCGCTAAGATCTTGCTAAGATTCTTTATTCTATAACCATATCCTTTGCAAACAATGCTGCTCCCAGTGCTCCGCAAAGCTGTGCCTTATCACTGATCACCAATGTTGTACCAAGCTTCTCTTCCAGTGTCTTCACCAATCCCTGGTTCTTGGACACGCCTCCGGTCATCATATAACGTTCCTCGCCGCCGACACGTTTTGCCAGTGCTGCCGTCTTGGATGCAACGGCTTTATTCAGTCCGTGTACGATATCATCAGTAGCCTTATTCTGTGCAATCAGTGATACGACTTCGGATTCTGCAAATACGGTACACATACTGGAGATCGTAATGTCTTCCTTATATGACAGACCTGCCTTTCCCATATCATCCAGGCTCATTTCCATCGTTCTTGCCATCATTTCCAGGAATCTTCCTGTTCCTGCAGCACATTTATCATTCATAACGAAATTGGCTACAGCCCCGTTCTCATCCAGACGGATGACCTTGCTGTCCTGACCTCCGATATCAATAACAGTACGGACTTCCGGGTTCAGGAAATGTGCCCCTCTTGCATGACAGGTAATCTCTGTAATACTCTTATCTCCATCAGAAATGGCCGTTCTTCCGTATCCAGTTGTAACCATTGCATCGATGTCTTCTCTCTGAAGTCCCGCATCCTTCAGCGCTTCTTCCAGTGCACGCTCTGCTCCGATTGCTGCTCCCGCACCTGTCGGCAGGATGATACCTGTCACGATATTTTGGTCTTTATCAAGAATTACTACATCTGTACTTGTTGATCCGCTGTCTATTCCGGCAAAATATCCTTTTCCCATCTTCAGTTCCTTCCCTTCCAGTTGTTCCATATTCATGCTCTCTGCAAATGCTTCTAATCTTGTCAGAAGCTGCCCGCTGCTCTGCACCGTATAATCCGATTCGATCTTCAGAAGCGGCACGGTCACATTCTGCTTGATCTGTGCGTATTCAAAACTGTAAAAATCGCAGAATTTCACAGTATGATAAATGATTCCTTTTAATCCGGGATCGTTATATAATCTCTTTCTTCCGCTGTGATCCATCATTCGCATACATGGAATCTGTCCGAGAAGTTCTTTCGCATACCATGCCATCAGCTCATCGAATTCCAGATCTTTTGGCGGCTCTGCCTCGCCCACCGAACGGTTATTGACACAGGTATCATTTTCCACCGGATATGGCATACTTTTCTGTACCATATCAAAAAGTTCATTTCCCATACGTGCACCCAGCACACTGATATGCGGCTTTACGATGCGTTCCGGCTTCTTGAATGCCTGCCGGAACTTCTCTTCATCAAATCTGGTACCTTTATATTCTCCATATGCTTTCGCAAGACCTTTTAACTGCACTGCTGTACGTTCCCTGCTGCATTCTGCATCACAGTGAAGTACATCAATCATATATAAGAAATCCAGTTTCCCACTGTCTTCCAGAATATCATACACACTCCGAATCGTGTCACAGCAGTTGACCAACACCAGTTCCTTTACTTTTCCACTCATAACAGCTTCCAGCAGGGCCTTGCCGAATCCACAGATATTCGGATGCGCTATCTGATCCGCATGGTCAAATCCCTGCGGCATCTCATTCAGATTCTGACATTCCCCGCCGAACGCTTCTAAGAGTTCGATCGGGGTATATTTACAGACATAATATGTTTTATTCATCGTGCGATTCCTCCTGTCTGTCCGTATTTTCATCCGTTTCTGTATTCAGCATCTCTAAGAATGCCCCGAGTCTGGTAGATGTCTGCCCTTCTCCGCCATGACTTCTGTCGCATCCATCGCCGTCCAGGATCAGAAGCGGGATTCCCTGTTCTTCGAATTTGCGCTTGGCAAGCTGTGCTGCTCCAAGGGTATGCTTACATCCCCAGTGTCCGAACCAAACAGCACCGTCTGCTCCGGTCTCCTTTGCATGACGAATTCCTGCTTCGATTCTTCTGGTCGCGCTTCCATTTAATGCATGATATACCATACGTCTCGCCATTGCCTCATAAGGCTTCTCCGGATCAAAATCCGGCTCACAGACGCGACTCAGTTCACAGCCGACAATCTGTGCTTTTTCCTGAAAGCATAGCTCGTTCTTCACCGCATCAGACCAGAATGGGATCGTATGCATCCAGTAGATTTTCTTTCCTTTTTTTGCAGGAGCATTCTTTACATCTTTCAAAAGGCGGTCCACATAATCCTCTTCTTCTTTTGTGCCAAGCAAAAGATTGTTGGTCATTCCCACATAAAGAGGCGTAACCAGATCTGCCGGAACATATTTATCTGCACTTTCTTTCTCATACTGTGCAAACTTCTCCAATGTCCGTTTGCTTCTTCTCAGCCGTTCTGTTAATGCCTCATCTGTAATCTTTTTACCCGTACATTCTTCTATAAACTCTTTCAGCTTCCGAAGCTGGTCTGACACATACTGTACATTGTCCTCATTCTGCTGCATCGGGACATCAATTGCAAAGATTGGCACTTCATACATTTTCGCCAACTTTTTAAACGTCAGAAGGTTTGCATCACAGGTCAGGTTCGTGTACACAATGCACTTTGGTTTCGGAAGCACTTTCTTCTGTGCCGCCCCGATAAATGTCTTATGATAACTGCAAAGTGTCTCAGAAATTCCTGTATTTTCTGCCTGCTGTAAAAATGCTCTTTCTGCCTTTGATGCAGAAAGATAACAGGAAAATCCTTCCACATTATACGGATGGATTCCTGCCTCCTGCAACAGTTCACAAGGAGTAAAGATGCTGACTATTGCACTTTCCTGTGGTTTTTCCAAAGGCATAAGCATCGTATCCATCATAAGTCTTGCCAGATACCGGTCTGCCGGCATCAGTCTTTTGTCCGGGGCAAATCGGAACTTCAGATTCTGTGCCTCCCATCCGGTCTTTAAAAGCCATCTGGCTCTGTCCGGATCCTCATTACTCCATTTTTCTATATAATTTCCATATGTTTCTATGATCTTCATGTTCTCATCCTCGTCTTACCCTGTTGTCTGTTTCCATTTTTCTTCCTTATTCAAGCATAAAAAACATTTAACATCATACTCTTCTTTTTTATAAAATGCAAATATACAGCAGCAATTTTCCGCAAATCTGCTGCTGTATATAGATATCAACATATACTACCTTGTATTATTTTTTGTTTTCTTTTTTCCTGTACAAGCACTAACAAGAATCCAGCTATTCCAATCAGTGACAATACTTTTCCTGTTGTTGTTCCCGGTGCATGATAGATGATCTTCAATTCATGGTTACCACTTTCGATCTTACACCCCAGAAATGCCGTATTTACTTTTTGTATCTCTGTTTCTTTTCCGTCAATATAAATCTTAAAATGTTTATCATAAGGGATGGACGTAATAAACCATCCATCTTTCTTTACACGAATTGTCCCCTGGATCACGTTATCTTCTGTCTGCTTTTTGTCCACCTGGATTTCTGACTGATACAACAATTTTGACCGTTCCGGCAGACTGCCGAGATATGCCTGTACATGGCTTAATTGATATTTTCCTTTGCCAAATGTCACAGAAATGGTATCCTCTCCATCCTTTAACGGCACTGCATAGGTAAATGTTTTATTTTCGTTATAATATACATGATCTGTTGCACTTAGTTTGTTCCGAATTCCGTTGACCCAGACTGCCACGTCTTTATTCGGATGTGCGTTGTCCACCCGGAAGCTCAGGAAAAGAACCCGATTCTTCTGTTTTTTTCCCTGTGCCGTTTCCATGCCACACTGTCCTTGTTGCATTGTTTTCTGCTGCAGCTGTTGGATGGAAAATGTTGTCTTTTTCATCTTCTTTGCATGAATTCTCCAACCATCTTGAGTATCAGCCTTTTTCAGGCTAACAGGCTTATAAGCTGTCATTATGTTCTGGTCTGAAGATTCCGTATGTTCTCCCACAACCGCATATTTCAAAAACGCTGTCTGATTATATGGAAATGCAAGTTTCTTATATTCCTCTTCCGTCATTACCTGATCCGTTGCATACATAACCGGTGCTGCGTCTTTATTCTGATATATACCGGTTGTGCCGCATTGCTTAACCAGAGTATATCCTGGCACATCCGAATCTGATACGATATACCGTACTCCCATCATCCGTTGAAATACCGGATTTTTCGAAACAGACTGCATCATCCCATTGCGGAACGGTTCTTCCAGTCCGAATGTCTTCTGACGGAATGTCTGATAGTCCGGATTGTATGCCGATGAATAGATGGAAGTAATATTCTGATCCACATCCCAGATCCGGTTTAAATCTGCTGCATTTTCATTATCACTTCCCATCTGTTCTGTACGGTAATATCCATCATCATCTTTCAATGCTTCTTTTACCGCCTGTCTATTCTGTTCTCCCACAACATCCTGGTACAGTTTGCGGCTGACATACCTATCCGGCTTCATCTGATAAAAAGTGTTCATCGTGACTGCCAGACATATCACCGACGGCAGAGCCAGCATCAGAATCTCTTTCGCCTCTTTGTGGTATCTCTTCATCGCACAATACAGCACATAACAGATCAGAAACAGAATACTTTCTGCAAGCAGGGCTTTCCATATACTTTCCCCTATGCCTTTTGAAACAAACTGATTTCTTGCCATATAAACAAATATCGTTGTGATGATATATGGAATCATTCCTGCAATAAAAGACAGTTCTCTTTTTCTGCACTTTTCCAGATAAATGGAAATCAGATAACAAAGCAATGGCAGAAACGGAATAAAGACTTTATCCCTGATATATAGTCCGCCATTCAATAAGTAAGCAAATACCGGAATCACAAGTACGATCACACATCCATATGCGAGTACCTTTTCATATACTTTCCGGTACAACAATCCCGTGAGCAGAACTGTGATCACCAGTGTCGTAAGTCCGATTCCATAGATACTATATGCAAATCGTTCTACTGTGATCTGCGGAATAAAAATGGCAGCAAGCGATGTGTTCTGTCCTTTACTTCTCCCACCCGTTAATGCAAGTGCCGTCGGTACCAGGAAGAAACAGCTCATAAGTACTGCCAGAAACATTGGGCGCACGAAGCATACTCCGTCCCTCAAAAAATCGCTGACCGTTACCCCACATTCTTCTCTTTGTTCAAAATAACGGTGCAGTCCATAAAGAACCAGTGCCAGCATTCCGCCAATACTGAAATAAAAACTGGTCATGATCATCAGAAATACACTGACCGTAAAAAGGGCACTTTTTTCTTGCTCAAAATACCGGTCCACACCTATGAGTGCCAGACATAAGAACGGCATATAATCCACAAACATGATCTGTCCGCTGTACTGACCGATCATCGGTCCTGCCAGCAGGAACATCAGTGACAGGATAAAAGCAGTGCCTGTATCCGTCTTTCTGCTTTTCAGCCAGTAATAAAAAAGCAGTACCGAAGCAGTCAGACCTGTTATGCTGACTGCCATGATATAATCCGACATTTTCACAAACGGGAGCAGATATGACGGCAGGATCAACGGACTATATAGTCCGTAATAAGCAAAATGGTAAATATTCTGGCCGCCGCCCAGATTCGCTGCAAATTCGGGGAATAACTTTCCGGTTGCATAAAATTGCTGCCGGAAATAATCCGGCAGCACACTATGCTGACTGAACCAGTCTACCTTTGCTCCAAAGATTCCATATCTGCCCACAAACATCCGGCAAAAAAAGAGTGTTAAGGCTGTAAGCAGCAGGTAAGGAATGTATCTCTTAGCCTTGTCCATAACTCTTCCTCCGCAGATTTTGTGATAATGGCATCATCATGATCCTTTGTTCTTCTTTACTGGAATCCTTTAACAGGTATACAGGCCGGTTCTTTACTTCCAGGTATGTCTTGGCAAGATACTGTCCCAGAATTCCGGTACACAGAAGCTGTACACCACCCACGCCAAACAAGATACAAACCATCGACGGCCATCCGGCCACCGGATCTCCCCAGATTAATGTACGGACTACGATCGCAACAATCATCAGGAATGATAATCCGCAGAACAAAACTCCTATATACGATGCAATCGACAGCGGAACTACAGAAAATCCCGTGATTCCCTCCAGAGAGTAAATGAATAATTTCTTTACATTCCATTTTGTTTCTCCGGCAGATCTTTCGATATTCTCATACTCCAGCCATTTGGTACGGAAACCAACCCAGCCGAAAATTCCTTTTGAAAAACGGTTGTATTCGCTCATTTCCAGTACCGCATCTACCATCTTACGGTTCATCAGGCGGTAATCTCTGGCACCGCTTACAATCTCTGTCTTGGAAATCTTATTGATCACGTTGTAAAACTCTTTGGATAAGAATGAACGGATCTTTGGTTCACCCTTTCTGGTTGAACGTCTGGTTGCCACGCTGTCATATGGTTCTTCTTTCAAAATTCTGTACATCTCCGGCAGCAGTGATGGCGGATCCTGCAGATCCACATCCATAATCGCCGCATAATTGCCGCCTGCATTCTGAAGTCCTGCATAAATAGCCGCTTCTTTTCCAAAATTTCTAGAAAAAGAAAGATACTGGCATCTTCCATCCTTTCTGTGTAATTCTTTCATAATCTCATATGTTCTATCGGATGATCCGTCATCTACAAATATCAATTCGAAATCGGTCTGTTTCTTCATGTTATCCATGATTTTTTTCATTTCAGTATAATAGATCGGCAATGCTTCTTCTTCATTGAAACACGGAATGATAATACTGATCTTGTCCATAACAATAAGCCTCCTTACCTTTTTCTTGTGGTTATTGTAGGCTTGATTTCTTAAAGACATACGCAAATAATTCTTAATATTTCTTAAAAAACTTCTATAGTTTTTTTAAAGCGGACTCCGCACACTGTGCCTGAAGTCCGCTTTTCTATTATATTCTATCGTTTCACTTCTTATTTCATAATCTCATACTCTGTCTATCATTTCTTAAATTAAAATATAAGTTCTATCTTCGTACCTTCACCCAGTTTACTGTCCACATGGATCTTCGCCCCGTGAAGCATTGCTCCATGCTTTACGATAGACAGTCCAAGACCTGTTCCACCGGTTTCTTTAGAATGGCTTTTGTCTACACGATAGAAACGTTCAAATATACGGTCCGTCTCATTCTCCGGGATTCCGATTCCGGTATCCGTAACGCAGACCTTCTTTCCCTGCAGGGTATTGCCTACCCAGACGGTTAATTTTCCGCCTTCTTTGTTATACTTGATCGCATTTTCACAGATATTGTAGATCATCTCATCCAGGATCTGGCGGATACCCACATACTCTACCGGTTCTCCTGTCACCTCTACATGCACTTTCCGCTTCGCTGCCTGTGGCGAAAGTCTGGTCAGAATCTCCCTTGTCAGCTTATAGAGATCTACCTCTTCTTTTTCCAGCTGCACATTGCCCTCATCCAGTTTTGATAACTTGATGATATCTTCTACCAAAGTGATCAGACGCCTTGCTTCATTATAGATTCTTTCCGCAAACCCTTTCATATCTTCCGGCTTTACCAGTCCGCTTTTCATGATTTCTGCGTAACCTGAAATTGACGTAAGCGGTGTCTTCAACTCGTGAGATACATTTGCCGAAAATTCTTTTCTCATATTGGCAACCGCATCTTTTTCTTTATTCTGCTTGTCGATACTCTGTAAAAGAGGTGTTAATTCTTCGTACACGTCATTCTCCAATGGATTCTCAAGATCCAGTCTGTTGATCGGGCGGATCAGTCTCGTTACCTGCCATTTTACAAGGATTCCCGCAAATGCCAACATGATCAGTGCGATCAGCCCCATTGCAGGGAATACTTTCATTGCTGTCCGGAATGCAGTATCTACCGTCTTTGATACACGCAGGATATCTCCATTTTCTAATTTCACTGCATAATAGAACATCTCTTTATTCAATGTATTCGATTCACGGATATCCTGACCACTTCCGTTTTTCAGCGCAGCTTTTACTTCCGGCCGGTCCTTGTGGTTCTGAAGGGTTACGTCATCTTCTTTCGAGTCATATTTCACATTACCATCCGGATCGATCAGGGTAATTCTTGTGTCCGCATGCACGTTATCCATCGTCTTCAGATAAGACTCCCCGGAAGTGTCAAGTGCTACGTTAATATAGTCCGCTTCCTGTCTTACCTCCCCTTCCATGATATGGATCGTCTGGCGGTATACAACCAGCGTGGTGATCGCATAAGCTATGAGCATCGTCAGGGTAATGACAAGAATCATGCTGCTCTGGATCTTTTTTCTCATACTTTGTTTCATATTATTACCTGCTCATACGGTATCCGACTCCGCGGACCGTCTCGATCTGTTCGCCTGCATCTCCAAGCTTCTGTCTTAAAGTTCTGACATGCACATCCACGGTTCTCGTCTCCCCGTCGAAATCATATCCCCAGATATCTTCCAGAAGCTGGTCTCTGGTAAGGACAATATTCGAATTCTTCATCAGGCGTTTCAATAATTCATACTCTTTCAGTGTCAGGTTCACCACTTCTCCGTGAACGGTCACTTCATGCTTCTTCGGATCCAGCCGGATCTCTCCGATCTCAAATGCATCCTCTCCGGATATGCTTCCATTTGCGCTGCGTCTTAATACAGCTTTGATACGTGAGATCAGTTCCATCATGCCAAATGGTTTTGTAACGTAATCATCCGCACCGGCATCCAGTCCTTTTACTTTATCATATTCTGCTCCCTTGGCTGTAACCATGATGACCGGAATCTCTCTCGTTTTCTTAGATGCTTTTAACTTTCTCAAAAGCTCCATTCCGTCTTCTCCCGGCAGCATAATATCAAGCAAAACAAGCTCTGGCGTCTCTAATGCCAGAGCTTCAAGGAATGAACTTCCATCTTCGAATCCGCGCGCCTGAAACCCTGTGCTCTCCAGGGTATACACCACCAGTTCTCGTATGTTACTGTCATCTTCTACACAAAAAATCATTCCTCTTTCTCCTTCTTTATACTACAGAAGCCTTGTGGATCCCCGTAATAGAGAATTCCACCCACTCTGCGATATTCGTTGCATGGTCTGCGATACGTTCCAGATATTTTGCAACCATGATCAGGTCAATTGCCTCTACGCCCTGCTCTCCTTTATTTTCCGCAATAAAGTCGATCAGTGTTGTCTTCACTTCTTCAAAAAGTTCATCCACGATATCATCATCTTTTATGACTTTTCTGGAAAGTTCAAGGTCTTTTTCCACATATGCATTGACGCTGTCACGCACCATCTTTCCGGCTGCTTCGGACATTTTGATGATCTTTGGAATGTCCTGCGCTTCCGACTTCTCCTCTGTAATGATGATCTCTGCAATATCCGAAGCCTGATCGCCGATACGTTCCATATCTGTGATCATTTTCAGTGCCGCTGAAATCTGTCTTAAATCTCTTGCCACAGGCTGCTGCTGGAGAAGCAGTTTCAAACAGAGTCTTTCAATATCTGTCTCTGCCTGATCGATCTCTTCATCTGCCGCGATCACCTTCTGTGCCTGTTCCATACTTCCTTCTTTTAATGCTGTTGTTGCTTTTCCGATTGCAACTTCACATAACTCTCCCATACGTGTAAGCTGCTCATTAAGTAACTCCAGCTGCTGATCAAACCGATTACGCATATCCTAGCCAAACCTCCCTGTGATATAATCTTCCGTTCTCTTATCTGCCGGAATCGAAAATAATTTTTCTGTTTCATTATATTCAATGACTTCTCCCAACAGGAAGAATGCCGTATTATCAGACACACGTACCGCCTGCTGCATATTATGTGTTACCATAACGATAGTATAGTCTTTTTTCAATTCCATCGCAAGGTCTTCTATCTTAGATGTCGAGATAGGGTCCAGTGCCGATGTCGGTTCATCCATAAGGAGCACTTCCGGCTGCACCGCCAGTGCTCTTGCAATACAAAGTCTCTGCTGCTGGCCGCCTGACATTCCAAGTGCACTGGTCTTTAATCTGTCCTTGCATTCATTCCAGATTGCCGCATCTCTTAAAGATTTTTCTACCAGGTCATCCAGTTTTGCTTTTGAACGTATTCCATGGGTTCTTGGCCCATACGCAATATTATCATAGATACTCATTGGAAACGGATTCGGTTTCTGGAACACCATTCCAACTCTCTTTCTTAATAAATTCACATCGATATCGCGGAAAATATCCTTGCCATCCAGAAGAATCTCTCCGTCAATCTTACATCCCTCTACCAGATCATTCATACGGTTGATTGATTTTAATAATGTAGACTTTCCACATCCGGATGGTCCGATGAATGCTGTGATCTTATTCGCTTCTATCTCAAGATTCACATTTTTCAGAGCATGGAAATCACCGTAATGCAGTTCCATGTTCTTGATACTTATTTTACTCATGTATGATTCCTTCCTGTTTTTTCTGATTTATCTCTGCACATCTGCTATGCTTTTGTAATCCGTTTGGCGATCATGCCAGACAGGGTATTGATCACAACTACCAGCACCAGCAGTACTACAGCCGTCGCATAAGCCTGATTCATATAAAGACCTTCACTTGACAGATTATACATATGCACTGCCAGAGTTCTTCCTGAACTTAATACATTCTCCGGCACCTTTGCAACAGTACCTGCTGTATAGATCAGTGCTGCCGTCTCTCCGACGATTCGTCCGATCGCCAGGATCACACCGGCAAGGATTCCAGGTATTGCCGATGGAAGTACGATTCGGAATACTGTACGTAATTTTCCTGCTCCCAGTCCAAAACTTCCTTCTCTGTAAGAATCCGGTACGGATTTCAGTGCTTCTTCTGTACTTCTCATGATCAGCGGTAATACCATGATCGCAAGCGTAAAAGCTCCTGCCAGAATTGAAAATCCCCATTTACAGGTATTTACAAAGAACAGCATACCAAACAGTCCATATACGATAGATGGAATTCCCTGAAGCGTCTCTGTTGTAAGTCTGATCACTTCTACAAATTTATTACCACGTTTTGCATATTCCACAAGGAAGATTGCTGCGAAGATTCCAAATGGGACTGCGATCAGAAGTGATAACAGGGTCATGATCACTGTGTTGATCAATGCCGGCATCAGCGAGGCATTTTCCGATGTATAGTGAAGTGAGAAAATGGATGGTTTCAAATACGGAACACCATGTACCAGAACATATACGATCAGAAATATAAGTACTGCAAATGTCATAATCGCAGAAAGCATGACCAGAAGCATTACGATCAGTGAACCGGGAGTTCTGATATATGATTTTAACTTGTCTTTCCATGTTACTTCATTACTACTCATAATTCTTCCCCCTCTTCAAAAGTGCTACACAGAAGTTCAGAAGAAGGATAAATACGAAGAGAACTACGCCGGTTGCGATCAGTGCTTCTCTGTGAAGTCCGGATGCATATCCCATCTCAATTACGATATTTGCTGTCAGTGTTCTGACTCCTCTGAAGATTCCTTCCGGCATTCTCGACTGATTACCAGCCACCATGATCACTGCCATCGTCTCTCCGATCGCACGTCCGATTCCCAGGACAATAGCTGCCACTACTCCGGATTTGGATGCCGGTAAAACAACGGTAAAGATTGCTCTTTCATGTGTTCCGCCAAGTGCTACCGCACCTTCATAATACTGTGTAGGAACTGCTCTGAGCGCTGATTCCGTAAGTCCGATGATCGTTGGCAGGATCATCATTCCCAGAAGAATGGATGCCGTGAGCATACTGCTTCCGTTACCGCCCCGGTGAAGTGTTCTTCCGATTTCCCTTACCCACGGTACGAGAACTACAAGACCGAAAAATCCATAGACAACGGATGGGATTCCTGCTAGAAGTTCTGTCGCCATCTTCAGTGGTTTATAGATTACTTTCGGACAATAGAATGCCATGAATACTGCTGTCAGGATTCCGATCGGTACACCGATGATAATTGCACCGGCCGTTACATACAGACTTCCAATGATCATTGGAAAGATTCCGTATATGTCATTCTTTGGTCTCCATAATTCACCGGTCAGGAATTTCCCGAATCCGATCTTACTCATTGCAGGAATTCCATTTGCAAACAAGAAAATACAAATGAGTGCAACCGCCAGTACCGAAGCACAGGCGGCAACTGCAAACACTCCCTGCATGAATCTCTCTGTCCATGCTTTTGATTTCATATTATTTCACTACCTCATCCCATGTGGTTGCATCACCAGTGTAAATTGTCTTTACCTGATCACTGCTGAGTTCATCTGTTGTATTGTTTTTATTTACAATAACTGCGATTCCGTCTGTAGCAATTACCTGGCTGTCCAGTTTATCTTTTTCTTCATCCTGTAATTCACGTGATGCCATTCCGATATCATAACTTCCATCGATTGCTGATGTCATACCTGTTGTAGAGTCTGTAGTCTGAAGCTCAATCTCTGCTCCTGTATTAACTTTCTTATATGCCTCGATCAGTTTTTCCATAACCGGTGATACGGAAGATGATCCGCCGACAACCGCTTTTCCGGATGGCTTGCTTCCCGCATAAGCTTCTGCTGAATCGTCTCCGATATATCCGTTGTCTGAAATCACCTGCTGTCCTTCTTTGCTCATGATATAAGCGATGAAGTCTTTTGCCACTTCGTTATCTGCATCTTTCTTTGTTGCAATGTTAAATGGTCTGCAGATTTTGTATTTTCCATCTTTGATGTTCTGCTCTGTAGCTTCTTCTCCGTCAATCTTTAACGCTTTTACTGTATCATTTAATGATCCGAGGGATACGTAACCGATTGCATAATCATCTCCGGCTACTGTTGTAAGCATTACAGACGTGCTGTTTGTGATCTGTGCATCATCTGTTGTCATATCAACTTTTTCGCCGTCTTTCTTTTCTTCAATCCCGAAAAGTTCGATGAATGCTCCTCTTGTTCCGGAACCATCTTCTCTTGAAACAATTGTAATATCATTCGAAGAATCCCAGTCGCTTTCACTCTTGCTGCTCTTGTCATCTGAGGAAGCACTGTCGGAACTTCCACATCCAACTGCAAGTCCTGCTGTCATTGTTGCTACCGATAAAATTGCAATAAACTTTTTCAACTTCATAATCATACTCTCCTTAGATTCTCATCTTTTTTCATTCTGATTTTTTTCCTTGTTGCTTTCGACAATAGCTATATTAATAGACGTTTGTTAAATCCAAAATCTGTGGATTGTTAAATGTATGTAAAGTGTATGCAGGAATTGTATGGAAATGTAAAATCGCTTTTTTCATAGCCGGATTTTATGACTGTGTGCTTTCAAATTGAATTTCTTAATTTTTCATGCTATAATTCCTCTACAGGGCTGTCTGGAAATGCTTTTCCGGATATGTTTTTGTTACTTATTTACAAAAATAAACAGAAATTTTACATTATAAAGAAGAAAGAGGATTATAATTCTATGTGGATTGCAGATCAATGGAAAGATTATGAAGTAATCGATTGTAGTAATGGTGAGAAATTAGAGCGCTGGGGACAGTACACTCTGGTCCGTCCTGACCCGCAGGTAATCTGGGATACTCCGAAGACGGAACGCGGCTGGAAACATATGAACGGCCACTATCACCGCAGTAAGAAAGGCGGCGGGGAATGGGAATTCTTCAGTCTCCCGGAACAGTGGCAGATTCATTATAAAGAACTGACATTTAATTTGAAGCCTTTTAGTTTCAAACATACCGGCCTTTTTCCGGAACAGGCAACGAACTGGGACTGGTTCTCTGAGAAGATCCGAAATGCAGGAAGACCAATTAAAGTACTGAACCTTTTTGCTTACACAGGTGGTGCTACTCTTGCAGCAGCTGCTGCCGGAGCCAGCGTTACACATGTAGATGCTTCCAAGGGAATGGTTGCATGGGCAAAGGAAAATGCAGCCTCTTCCGGATTATCTGACAGACCGATCCGCTGGCTGGTCGATGACTGTGTAAAATTCGTAGAGCGTGAGATCCGCCGTGGCAATCACTATGATGCCATCATCATGGACCCTCCGTCATACGGACGCGGACCTAAGGGGGAGATTTGGAAAATCGAAGATGCAATTCATCCGCTGATCAAACTGTGCACACAGATTCTGTCGGATGACCCGTTATTCTTCCTGGTCAACTCCTATACAACTGGACTTGCACCGGCCGTTCTGACTTATATGCTTGGAACGGAGCTCAAGAAATGGAACGGACATGTGGATTCACAGGAGATCGGACTTCCTGTTACACATTCCGGACTGGTGCTGCCTTGCGGGGCTTCCGGAAGATGGGAAGCGGTTTAATGCCCGGTTCTGAATAAAAATATAGAAGCGCTTTCTGTGCTTAAGAGTTTCTAACCATGATCTCATATACACAGAAAGCGCTTCTATATTTTTTTCAGTTCCGTTTTTGCTTGCTCTAATTGTTTCATTTTTATCTAGCTTGAAAGCCGCCAGGGACAGGAAAAAATCCACTTTTCCCGTCCCCTATTACATCTGCCAACGAATCACAGACCCGATACGTAAGCTTCCGTATCTCCTCCGTCGGCTGCACAAGATCCGGCACCATGATTACCTGCATGCCTGCCTGATGTGCCGACAGGATTCCTCCCGGAGCGTCTTCAAACGCCATACAATCTGCCGGCGGTATTCCAAGACTTTCACACGCCTTCTGATAGATCTCCGGATCCGGCTTCGCTTTCTTAACCATATCTCCACAGATCACATTGTCAAAATACGAATCTATCCCGGCCCGGATCAGATTCTTCATAGCATACTCTCTGCTGGAAGATGTTGCTACCGCCATCTTATATCCTTGTGCTTTTCCGTATGCCAGCAGTTCCTTTGCACCTCTTTTCAGAGGAAGGCCTTCTTTATCCACAATTTTCCAGAAGTTATCCCGTGTCAGTTCTCCAAATTCTTCAAATGGGAAATCTTCCCGGATATGTTTTCTGAAATATTCATTCCGGCCCGCACGGTTCATTCCAAGTGTATGATAGATGACATCTCCCATATGCAGGATTCCCAGTTCATCACCTGCGATTTCCCATGAACGCTGTACAATACGCTCGGAATCGAACAACAGACCATCCATATCAAATACAAAAGCCTTTATGCCTGCCGCCTTCTTACATATACTTGAATTGCTGCTCTCTGTCTTATCATTACTTTTGTCTTTTTCAACAGCCATACTTAAAACTCAATTCCCCTGCCAAGCGCATCTTTCAAATAATCGGCTACTTCTTCCAACTTATGTACGGCCTCCATCTTTTCTTCAAATTCATCTCCGATGGATTCTTTGTTGATCAATGCCCGCTGAATTTTCTTTACATCTTTGATTAAATCCTCTGTCATAATAAAAACCTCCCTTTTGGTGTCTTCATCAGGAATTTGTCTGTAATTATTCTTTTCCCAATATCGTTAGATGCATTATATCATATATCTTTTAATAAAATCTGACATTTTATTACATTTTTATTAATTTTCAAAGAATTCATTTAGTTTGCATATCTCTGCAATTGGGGACGGGGTTTTTTTAAAAAAACCCCGTCCCCTTCTGTCCCTTTCTTTTATTGTTCCTGGCGCTGATCAAACAGACGAATGAATTCTTCCATCACCCGTGTCTTATGCTTATGTGTCTTATAATAGAAAAACACTTTCCGCTTCGCCTCTTCTCCATCTAATTTATAATACACAAGATTCTCAAAGGTCGGAAGCTGGCTTACCAGAATGTCACTGATAAATGTTGCCCCAAGCTGCGTGGATGATGCCATATATGCCGTAGACTGCTGGTTAAATTCCAGCACGATATTAGGCTTAAATCCCGCATCCCGGCACAGCCGGTCTCCTCTGGTTCTTGTATCATTGCCCTGTGTCAGCATAATAAATGGAAGCTCTGCAAATCTTTCTAACGGGACTGCCGGATATTTCTGATTCAGGTACTTTTTGTTCTTTATATTTTCATAGGAAAGCTGATAATCTTTCAGTTCATCATTAACAGAAAAATGCTTTGGAACTGCAAGTAATATATTTTCTTCACAATAAGATTCTTTGTTGTAAAGAATACTGTCGTAATGATAATTATCGATTACAAAATCCAATGAATTATTACCAAGCATTTCTTCCAGCTCTGCTGTATTTCCTTCGATCAACTGGATATGTACATCCGGGAACTTCTGATTAAACTGTGTGATCAGCGAAGGTACTACATAGGCCGCAAACAGTGTACTTGCCCCGACTGCAAGGCTTCCTGTTTTTAATCCGGACAGATCATTGATATAATTTTCCACTCTTTGTTCGATCTGCGCGATCTCTTCTGCTGCCTTGATATAGACTTCCCCTACTTCTGTAAGCTGCAGCGGCGTTGTACTTCTGTCAAACAATGGTTCTCCTATGTATTCCTCAATCTTCTTGATTCTTGCACTCAGCGACGGCTGACTGATGTATAGATTCTGCGCCGCTTTTGTAAAGCTTTTTTCTTTGTATACTTCGTATACGTATTTTTTCCATGTAAACATATTCTCTCAAAAACCTCTCTTAATTCTGTTACATTTTCCCATATATCTGTAAACTTTCCTGTTTATATCTGTGTCTTGAATAATCTTCTATTCCCAACATTTTCCCACATATCTGTAAACTTTCCTGTAATATCTGTAATCTATTTTCAATATTCCAGATAAACCTATGAACTATAGCTGTGTATCTATAATCATTATAATACTATAGATATTGGATTATCTATCCCCGCGGGCGTATCATAATATCAACAAATAAATTATTCCAATATGAATTTTGGGGGTTGTTGGAATAAAATATACTATACAAAGCGGGGAATAACATTATGAAACCAATATTACGTGCCGAACGCATGAAACCAGTACACTCTGATATCCGTGGTCCTTTATACGTTGAAGCCATGAAACGCCAGAAACAGGGCATCGATATCTTAAAATTAAATACTGGAAATCCTGCAACCTTTGGATTTGGACTACCAGACAGCATCAGAAATGCTCTGATGGAACATATGCAGGACGGCGTAGGCTACTGTGATTTTAAAGGAATGCCTCAGGCCAGACAGGCTATCTGCGATTACGAGACCAGTAAAGGAATCAAAGGCATCACACCGGATGATGTATTTATCGGCAACGGTGTCAGCGAAGTTGTATCTTTCGCATTGACACCTTTATTAAATGACGGAGATGAAGTCCTGGTACCTTCTCCAAGTTACTCTCTCTGGGGTAATTCCGTATATCTGGAAGATGGAAAACCTGTCTTTTACACCTGTGATGAGAAAGCAGGCTGGTATCCGGACATTCAGGATATCCGTTCTAAAATTACAGATAAAACAAAAGCTATCGCTATCATCAATCCGAATAACCCAACTGGTGTACTCTATCCAAAAGAAATCCTTCTTGAGATCATCCAGATTGCAAGAGAATTTGGTCTTCTCATCTTCTCGGATGAAATTTATGACCGTCTCGTTATGGATGGTAAGCAGCACATCTCTCTTGCTTCGCTGACAGAGGATGTTCCGGTCATTACTTTAAATGGTCTGTCCAAGTCGCACTGTTTGTGCGGATACCGTTGCGGATGGATGGTCATCAGCGGACCAAGAGAGCTGACTGAAGATTACAGACAGGGAATCATCCAGTTGACTTCACTCCGTCTGTGTGCCAATACCATGGCTCAGATCGTCATTCCGGCCGCTCTTGATGATATGGAGACACCTGCTTCTATGGTCCGCCCTGGTGGAAGAATCTATGAGCAACGTGAAGCAACCATTCGCGAACTCGAGAAGATCGATGGTCTGTCATTTATAAAAAATGATGCCGCATTTTATGTCTTCCCGAAACTGGACGTGAAGAAATTTAACATCACCAATGACAAGCAGTTTGCCCATGATCTGCTGGATGCCACCAATATCCTGCTCGTTCCGGGCAGTGGATTCGACTGGAAAGATCCGGATCATTTCCGTATCGTCATGCTTCCGCAGGCAGATGTCTTAAGTGATGCGATCCGCCGGATGGGAACCTTCCTTGACGGATATAAACAGAAATAGTATTGACCTTATCCAACCTTAAATAGTACATAGATAAAATACGTTCCCGGTGAAAATCCACTCTCTCTTTTTTCGTTAAATTTCCAAGCGTCCGGGAACGTATTTTTTATCTGCTTTTTACAGTATTCCAGGCTCCAAATACTTCATTTACAGTACTGACTGTTACAAATGCATGTTCATCTGCTTCGTGGATAAAAGATAGTAATTTTCCATATTCATTCTTTTCCAATATTGTCACAACTTCTACGTGCTCTGCATGATCCAATCCGCCATACGCCGGATAAATCGTCGCTCCTCTGCGTAATTCCTTTACAATATAGTTCTGGATCTTTTCATGTTGTTTTGAAAGGATACATACTTTCTTACGCACACGGAATCCATCACAGAACCGGTCTAATACCTGGCCGTAGATCAACGTACCGACAAGACTTATTACCATTGTCTCCCGATCATATACAAAGATCGCCGTCAGCGATATAAGCACACCTATGATCATAATACTCTGTCCTATTTTGAATCCCAGATACTTATTGATCAGCTTCGCAACAATATCAATTCCCCCGCTGGATGCATTCATGTTAAATAAAACGGCCTGTCCGGCACCAACCACGATCATAAAGCATACCAGATCGATCACGATATTCCCGGACAAGGATTCCACATGCGGAGTCAGTATCTCAAAAATCCTCAGATACATCGGAAGCATAAGTGATGCAAGAACAGTCTTCACACCGAATTCCCTGCCAATAAAAATATACCCGATGACCAACAGTATCATATTCAAGGCAAAGGTAATTGCCGATACCGGTAACGGAATGATCTTTACCAGAACAAGTACCAGTCCTGACAGACTTCCAAGCACCAGATTATTTGGCATCATTTCATAATATACAGCTGCCGACATTAAGAACATGCCGCCCAGCATCATAATAAATTCTTTTTTTGTTATCTTCATTTTATTCTTCCTTAATTCAATATTTCTGCACAAAGATGTACTCCTCTTTTTTGTAGAAAGAGGAGTACATCTTTTTCTGAAGGGTGTCTATGCCAAAATCTGTTTCAGGCATATCTATACAAATTTTAAGTGATTGTCTTTCATTTACCGTTCACTGGCTAATCCACAAGTGCCGATAATTTTTTATCCAGAGTTATCATGATAAGAGCTGCCACGAATGATACAACTGCAACTCCGATACATGCCACCTTGAATTCAATCTTTCCGCCAAACAGCAGTCCATATACCGGACCATAGCTCTTGGCTGCAATGAATGTCGCAAATCCCCATACCGACATCATGACAGCCAGATAACGGCTCGGTGAATATTTACTGATGAAGGAGTGTCCCAGTGGTGAGAAGAACATCTCTCCCATTGTCAGAAGAAATGCGAATACGATCAGCCATAACACGCTTGCCTTTTCCCCACCGCGCATGATGTCAATTGCTGCGTAGAAGAGATATCCGACACCGATGATCGCGATTCCAAGTCCGGTCTTTCTGAACAGACTCATATCCCCCTGTGGTCTTGCCGCCAGTTTCTTCCATAATGCCGCTGTTACAGGTCCCAGGATAACACAGAACAGTGAGTTGGCTGCATCAAACCATGTAGACGGTACCTGATAACCTGCTACTACCCAGTCCATATTCTCTGCCCAGTAGAAATATACCGGCATATATCCCAGATACCAGAAGATCCAGAATACGATAGAGAATAACGAAGCTACAAAGATTGCACCGATACGTTTCTTCTCGATCGTTGTAAGCGGCTGCTTTGTTCCTGTCTCTTCTTTTTTCTTTGCCTCTGCTGCTTTTTCCTCTTCTGTCAGAGTCTTCTTGAATGGAAGCTTTCCAAGATCACCTAAGAATCTCCAGCACACAAAGATATACCAGAGTCCTCCGAGAACCATCATCAATGCTGCCATCTTAAAGCATGGTGCAAATCCAAGCACACCATCTTTTGCAAATACATCCTTATACAGAATTCCCACCAGGAATGTTCCGATGAATGCACCCACATTTACCAGTGTATAACGCATCGAAAATGCAGGATCCATCTGTGATTTGTCCGTGATAACACGTCCGATGATCGCACCATTTTTAAATAATGCAAGTCCCAGACTTACCAGGAAGATCATCGCATATACTCCGACGGAACTCTTTGCGATTCCTCCGGTAAAATATCCTGCCGCAGCAATAAACATACCAACCGGTGTTGTATATCTCGCACCGATATACTTATCTACGATCACTGCCCCAAACAGTGGAAGCAGATAAGAAAATGCAGTCAGGTTTGACTGCATGTTGGCAGCCACTGTATCCGAAAGTCCGAGTCCTCCGGTTGCAACCGAAGCAGTTACAAAAATCAAAATCAGCGAACGTCCCAGATAATATGCCAGACGTTCAAAAATCTCTGTACAGGCACATACCCAGAACGCTGCCGGGAAGCCTTTCTTTTTTGTCTCCATATTCTTTTCCCCACTTTTTTCTAAATTCATTCTTTACTTTTTATGTACTTTTATTTTCTCTTCCTTATTTTGTACATATATCCTTGTCTGTCTTATTTTATATCTTTCAAGAATGCTTTATATCCTCTGTAAGCTTCATAAATATCAGCCTTACTTGTCACCTCATACGGTGCATGCATAGAAAGTACAGCAACACCGCTGTCAATGACATTCATGCCATAATTTGCCATGATATATGCGATGGTTCCGCCGCCCCCAAGATCGACTCTTCCCATCTCCGCTGTCTGGAATCCGACTCCATTATTGTCTAATACCTGACGTACTTTTGCGATATATTCTGCATTGGCATCGTTACTGTTATTCTTTCCGCGGCTTCCTGTAAATTTATTAAATACCAGACCTCTTCCAAAGTATGCCGTATTCTTTTTCTCAAATGCATCTGCGTACAACGGATCATATGCCGCACTTACATCTGAAGAAAGCATATAAGAATTACGAAGTGCTCTTCTGACTTTTAATGGATTGCCATCTTCGGTAAGTGCCATCAGTTCTGCCACATAATCTTCAAAGAATCTGGAATGCATACCTGTTGCCCCAACGCTTCCGATCTCTTCTTTATCTACCAGAATACAACAGCTTGTTCTTTCCGGATTCTCTGTTTCCAGCATTGCAAATAATGAAGTAAAGGCACAGACTCTGTCATCCTGTCCATATCCGATCACCATACTTCTGTCCAGTCCGCAGTCTCTTGCCTTTCCTGCCGGCACGATCTCCAGTTCTGCTGAGAGAAAATCTTCCTCTTCCATATCAAGATTCTCTTTCAGGAACTGTACTACGGCTGCCTTTACCAGCTCTTTTTCTTCTTTCTCTAACTCATCATTACCTGTAAGCGGCTTTGTTGCAACGAGGATATCCAATCCTTCTCCTTCGACTACCACGCCCGCCTTCTTCTCAATCTGCTGCTGTGACAGATGGATCAGAAGATCTGAAATCACAAGTACCGGATCATCTTCCTTTTCCCCAATAATAATGTCCTGCACTGTTCCGTCTTTTTTTGCAATCGTTCCATGGATCGCAAGCGGAATTGTAACCCACTGATATTTCTTGATCCCACCATAGTAATGTGTATCCAGATATGCCATATCACTGTCTTCATATAATGGATTCTGCTTTACATCTATTCTTGGTGAATCAATATGTGCTCCAAGGATATTCATACCTTCTTCTAACGGTTTCTTACCGAGCTGGAACATTACAAACGCTTTCCCCATGCAGTCTGCATATACCTTATCCCCGGCTTTTAAAGTGGTTCCCTCAGAAATACAATCTTCCAGATTCTTATATCCCCATGTATCTGCCATCTTCTTTCCAAGCTTTACACATTCACGCTCTGTCTTTCCGATATCCAGACACTCTTTATAGCGGACACTCAGCTCTTCTAATTCTTTCTGCTGAATTTCTGTGTATTCTTTCCACATATTTTTTCGCTGCATTTTTTCGCTCCTCCTTTTTCCTTCGCAGTCTTTCTATAAAAATAGTATCTCCGTTCACAGAATATATCCAACCAAAAAAATGCATGTACTATAAGAAAATCTTATGTTTTTTGCATTATTCTGCCAAATATAAAATGTGTATTTTCCCTTATAAAACCACAAAAAATTATCGATCGTTTTTTACAATCGATAATTTTTTCTTATGATTTCACTACATTCTTAATTTCTTCCAGAACCTCTTTTACTTTCTTTTTGTTTCTTTTTTTTCTGTAGAATGCTTTGATCACGCACTCTCCGTCATATCCCGGAAGCAGAAGCATATCCCCATCACTATAAGAGAAATACTGACTGTCTGCCAGTGCATATCCGTCGTTAAATTCTACCTTTAATTTCATGGTATCCACATTGTCAACCAATTCTATTCCTTGTGTAAGCAATTGCGGATCATTCTTTTGTCCGTTCATCACACTGCATAAATATGACTTTGTTCCATATCTGGTATAACGCTCAAGATCCTTTGCTTTAAACTCCGGCTGCTCATTTATCGATGATTCCAGTCCGATATATGCCCCGATCCGGCTGGATAGCAGCGGCTTTTCTCCGATTTCATCCGGCTGCTCCAACTCACTTAGTCCGTATCCAATATAAATATCCAATGTATTTTCTCTCAACATCCGGCTGCCTATGTAAGAATCCAGTTTACTGAAGCGGAAGTCTGCTTCGGAATGCTTATCATTAATCATCTTCTGCATCTTTGCCCAGAACAATTTGTTGATAGAACTGTCGATTCCGATACGGACCACGCTGCTTTCTTTATATCTTTCTATCTCATGCAGCATCCGTTCGTGTGTCTGCACCATCTCTCTGGCATACTCATAGACAATCTCTCCTAATTCCGTCAGGCAGATTTCTCCATTGCCTCTCTCCAACAGCATACCTCCCGCCATCTTTTCCAGAGACGCGATCTGCTGGCTCACTGCCGTCTGCGTCACATAATTTCTCGCTCCGGCTTTTGTGAAACTCTTTAGTTCCACTACATCTAAAAAATATTTATATTTCCAAAGACTCATTTTACTTACTTCCTTCCAGTAACTGCTTCATATGATATATTTTTCTATTCTTCTTCGCCCTCTACCAGACTGTTCAACTTCTTATTGGTTGCAAATAACAATGCTGTAAAGATCAGCATGATTGCAAAGATTCCTACAAATACCGGGAATACATCAAACTTCTCGATAAATGCCTGTACAAATGGGCTGAGTTTATTTGCTCCAAATGTTGAGATTGCGATAACCCCCATTAAAAGTGACAGGTATTTCTTTGGCGCATACTTACTTACGAATGCATTACGAAGTGGTGAAAAGCACATCTCACCGATAGTAATAACCGTTGAGAATAATACCGGCCAGAGTACACTTGCTTTTACCGAAGCGTCTGCTCCAACTCCACGTAGCATTTCACATAATGCCATCACACCGAATGCCAGTCCGACGAACAGGAAGCCCAGTCCAACTTTCTTGAACATATTCATATCTCCCTGTGGACGTGCAGCAAGTTTCTTCCAGATAGCTGCCATAACTCCACCAAGTGCTACGCACAGAAGACCATTCCATGTCGTCGTGATCCATGACGGTGCGATTGCAAATGATCCAAGATTCATGTTGATGTAATCTGTCATGTAGATTACAAGTGCCAGCTCCTGCTGATAATAGAACAGCCAGAAGATTACGGATAATGCAGATACCAGGATGATTGCGAGCACACGATTTCTCTCCAGTTTTGTAAGAGGCTCTTTTGCTCCGCTCTTATCATCACCTTTGTGTGTTTCTCCGATAACTTTACCATTTTCGTCTGTCGGATATTTGAATGGCTTAATACCCTGTCCCTGTAAGTTCTTCCAGTTCAGTACAAACCACACCATACCGACCAGACACCAGAGTGCAGCTACAAAAAAGCACTGTCTGAATCCTAATACCTCACCTTTCTTGAAAGCATGCAGATACAGGAAACCTGTCAGAAGTGATCCAATGAACGCTCCAACATTTACATAAGAATACTGGATAGAAAATGCTGCATCCAGCAGTTCTTTATTCTTATACTGACGTCCGATCAATGCATTTAAGTTACCTTTGAAAAGACCAGTTCCAATTGATACCAGGATGATCATTGCATTCACCATGCCAGGATTCGTTGCTTTCCATTCTTTCTATGTCATCTGTCGACAATCGTCAATGTTTGTATGTAATATATCATGTTTTTGTATATTTTTCAACGTATTATTTATATTTCTGTATTTTTTTTGTTATTTATGCACAAATTCTATTATTTACAGCTTTAAAGCGTCATATTTCCTTTCAATATCTGGTGATACTTCAAATTTCCCCTATATTTATCTTATATTTTTATACAACAAAAAAAGAGAAATCCCCGCTGCCACACGTTTATTTCTCTTTTTCTTTATCTTCATTACATATGATTTTTAAATTCGTTTTGAAATTTTTTCAGACGCATTCCGGTCTGCTTTTCTTCTATGATACCAGAAAATCCAGTGAAAATTTTGTATCTTTTTCTGTCTTTCCCTGCTCTTTTAGAAGTCTTCGTATTGTCCGCATATAGTGATCCGATAATGCCCGGCAGATATCATCCTTTTTTCTGCTTTTGCATGCATCCAGCACTTCCTTATGAATCGGATACTGTCTTTCTATAACTGCTTCTTTATCAGATGTCAGGTTGTATCCGGTAACAATATTGCCATAATTCAGGCTCTTCCAGGCTTTGTATAAAGTCTGCATTCCGGTCATCTTAATCAGATGACTGTGAAATTCATTGTCATATGAAAACAACTGATCATAATGGTCTTCATCCACATTTTTCATCTTCTCCAGAACTATTTCCATCTGATCTATTGTCTCTTGCGGAATATTTCCCTGCAAAAGTCTGACTGCCATAATTTCATAATTGGCACGCATCAGGTAGATTTCAAAAGATTCTTCCAGTGATATCTCTTTTACTGAACAGCCTGCATTTCTTACGTATTCGACCAGACCTTCATTCTCAAGTTGTCTTAACGCTTCTCTGATTGGCGCACGACTTGTCTTGAATTCCTTAGCCAATTCCTGCTCTACTATCTTCTTGCCCGGCTCAAACTCCCTGCGGATGATCCGTTTTCTGATAATGTCTACAATATTTTCCCGTAATGTTCTATATCCTAATTCTGCCATAATATTAATCCTGTTCCGTCCATTTTATTGCTTTTTCAGCTTTGAAGCTGTGTATAAATGATGACTCCTTATACCTTACACAACACCGTTTTTATTATAACAGTAGAAATTATTTCTTGTCTATATACCATCATTCATTTCTTCTATAAAATATTACGATATATAAAGCGCCGAAACATCCTGTATTTCAGCGCTTTAACTCCTAATCTTCTAACATATAATTTCCATCTGAAGCAGTTGTAATATGTGATCCATAAAATGTCTTTACAGCTTTTATCATATATTCCGTATCCTTCACACCCGCTGTCTCATAAGCTGAATGCATTGCAAGCTGCGGAAGTCCGATATCCACAGTATTCATAGACACCTGTGCCATTGCAATATTTCCAAGTGTGCTTCCACCAGCTTCGTCCGAGCGGTTCGAAAAGAACTGTACCGGAACACCTGCTTTTTCACAGATCATCTTAAATACTGCAACACTCACTGCATCGCTTGTATATTTCTGACCTGCGTGGGATTTTACCACGATTCCGTCATTCATATATACACAGTTTGTTGCATCCGTCTTCTGCTTATAGTTCGGATGTACCGCATGCGCATTGTCACAGCTTAACATAAAGCTGCCAGCAACCGCACGGTAATATTCTTCTTCCGTATTTCCAAGCGCCTTATTCGCTCTCCAGAGAACATCGTATAAGAATGTAGAAGCAGCTCCCTGTTTTGTACCTGAACCAACCTCTTCATTATCAAAACATGCATATACATTAATATTCTTATCATTTTCTGCTTCAAGGAATCCCTTCAGCGATGTAAATGCACACTGCAGGTCATCCAGTCTCGGGCATCCGATAAATTCTCCGTCACTTCCCCATCTTACTGCTTCCATACGGTTATATAAGAACAGATCCATACCGTAAATATCTGTCGTTTCTACTCCAAGTTCTTTTGCAACTAAGGATTTTACCTCTCCTGGTTCTTTGACACTTCCTGATAATACCGGCATCATGTCTATCTGCTTGTTAATGGCTCTTCCTTCATTGACCTTACGGTCCATGTGAATCGCAAGGCTTGGAATCATCAGCAAATCCCTGTTGATCTTCACAAGCTTTGTCTCAATTCTGTCCCCATTTTTTACCATAACTCTTCCGGCAAGCGACAGTGGCCTGTCAAACCATGTAGAACAGATCATTCCACCATAGCCTTCTGTATTCAGAACAGTATACTTTTTCGCGATCTCTATCTCTGCATTTTCCTTTAACTTAAATGCCGGTGAATCACTGTGGGATGCTGTTACATGAAAGCTATAGTTTTCCAGATCTTTTCCCGCTTTTAATGCTATGACACTGGAATTATTTCTCGTAACATAATATTTTTCCCCCGGTTCCAGATTCCATATCTCCGATTCTTTTAATTCCTGGAATCCCTCTTTCTTTAAGAGCATTTTAATCTCGTCTATTGCATGAAATGCTGTCGGCGCATGCTCTATAAATGTTGTAAGTTCTGATATGATATTTGTCTCCATAACGTTCCTCTTTGTCTTTTATTTGATCCGTTTTTCTATATTCAGACTCTATCGGCTGTTCTCCCCCACCTTTACTTTGCCAGATTCTTCCGTTCTCTTTCTGCAAGCTTTGGCATAATAAGTCCGAGTGCGGTCGGAACAACCGGTGTAATTAGTGTCTGCTGAGCAAACTGAAAACACTTGATTTTACTGACTT
>ERZ827037.945-NODE-945-length-34758-cov-7.590641_pt1 | contig 34758 bp, 19 predicted proteins | sample MGYA00519924_ERZ827037 | MGnify/ENA primary metagenome ERZ827037 (study PRJEB31778, sample SAMEA3449250) | human gut metagenome | biome: human gut; feature: human-associated habitat; material: faeces | place: United Kingdom | collected 2010/2012 ...
TTACGCCGACTGCTATGTAAACGACGCGTTCGGAACCGCACACCGCGCACACGCTTCTACGGCATTGATCGCTAAATACTTCGACAAAGACAACAAGATGTTCGGCTACCTGATGGAAAAAGAAGTGAAAGCTGTGGACAAGGTGTTGAATGACATCAAACGTCCGTTCACCGCTATCATGGGTGGTTCTAAAGTATCTTCCAAAATCGAAATCATCGAAAACCTGCTGAATAAGGTAGACAACCTGATTATCACCGGTGGTATGACTTATACTTTCACCAAAGCCCAAGGCGGTAAAATCGGTCTTTCCATCTGTGAAGACGATAAGCTGGATTTGGCTCTCGAGTTGTTGAAGAAGGCAAAAGAGAAAGGTGTGAACCTCGTACTGGCTGTAGACGCCAAAATAGCCGACTCATTCTCCAATGACGCCAATACTCAGTTCTGCAAAGTAAACGAAATACCTGACGGTTGGGAAGGGCTGGATATAGGTCCTGAAACTGAAAAGATTTTCGCTGAAGTTATCAAGAACTCCAAGACTATCCTTTGGAACGGTCCCACAGGCGTATTCGAATTTGAGAACTTCACTCACGGTTCACGTTCGGTAGGTGAAGCTATCGTAGAAGCAACCAAGAACGGCGCATTCTCACTCGTAGGCGGTGGCGACTCCGTAGCTTGCGTTAACAAGTTCGGCTTGGCAAACGGCGTTTCTTACGTTTCTACCGGTGGCGGTGCATTGCTCGAGGCAATCGAAGGAAAAGTTCTTCCGGGTATCGCTGCTATCAACGAATAACAAGAACCTCATTCATACAAAAGGCAGCTCTTTGAAAAAAGGGTTGCTTTTTTTTTAATTATATATCCGACACATGAAACGAATTCTACTATCCTGCTTTCTTCTTCTCTCCGTATATACGCTAAGAGCCCAGGATGCGTGCCTGAATGATGTAGTGAATACACTGAAAGAACGTATCAGTCTGGCAGGCTATGCCCAGGTGGGATATACCTATGATGATGCCGGCGAAAAAGCCAGCAATACTTTCGACCTCAAACGGGTTATATTCATGGCACGCGGTAAGATTACCGACAAATGGTCATGCTACTTCATGTACAGCTTCGCCAACACCGGAAAGATTCTGGAAGCCTATACGGAATATCAGTTTCTGCCCCAACTCACAGCCCGTATCGGGCAATTCAAAACGATGTACACCATTGAGAATCCCATGTCGCCCTGTTTTGTCGAACTGATAAACTGTTATTCGCAGGCAGTCAACTATCTGGCAGGTATCAACGGTAGCGATCCCCTGTACGGTTCGAATAGCGGCCGTGATATGGGACTCCTTATTTACGGCGACCTTTTCAAGAAAAAGGTTAGTTATAACCTTGCCGTTATGAACGGACAAGGCATCAATCTGAAAGACAAGAATAATCACAAAGACATAGTAGGCAGCCTGATGGTTCATCCGCTCGACTGGCTGTCGGTAGGCGGTTCGTTCATCAAGGGCAAGGGATGCGCAGTAGCCGCATCTTCCGTCAATCCGGACATTGCTGCAGGCGACAGTTATGTACGTAACCGTTGGTCGGCAGGAGCTACCATCCAAACCAAACCCGTCAGCCTGCGTACCGAATATCTTGCCGGCAAGGACGGGCATATAAAGAGCGACGGATACTATGCCACCGCATCCGTACACGTGTTTCCCAAGTTCGACGTTATAGCATCTTACGACTACTTCAACAAAGACAAAGCGCAGGATTACAAACAAAGCAACTATGTAGCCGGTGTGCAATGGTGGTTCTATCCCAAATGCCGCTTGCAGGCGCAATATACTTATTGCGACCCTCACAAGGGAGAAAGCTCCAACCTGCTGCAAGCACAGTTGCAGGTTCGTTTCTGATTCTTTAACCCTCACCAAACATTTTGGCATTCTTTTTGTACATTTGTAGAGTATAATCACTTAATGAATACAATCTTATGAACGAGCAAGCCATACAAGAGCAATACCAACATATAGTCAGTTTACTGGAACAGAAACGTCTGAAAGAGGCGCAGGTACAACTGGAGGCCTTTTTATGGAACTGTAACGATTGGACTCTTCGCAACCGTCTGGAACAGGCCAAAGTGTCCTACCAATACATGTTACAGTATATGCGCCAGGGCGTAAACGATCCGGAACGGCAGAAACTATACCGGCAGCTTTTGGCAGAAACCCGGGAACTTGCCGAACAAGTGCGTATCAGCTTACTCGATGAAGTCTCTACGCATTATTACCATGCCCTGCACAAGAACAAAAGGAATATGGAGGCCGGATACGGTATGTCTTCCTGGCTTAAAGTGCTGGAATCTTTTCCTGACGATATGGCGGTTTGCCAACTTATGCCGGACAATAAACAAAGTCTGGACAGCGCTTTGCAACGGCATGAAGAAACTGCCCAATATCTGTTTCTCACTACGTGGGGAAACAGCGGCTGGACGGCGGAAGAGGAGCGGGAAGCCAGAATGTATCTGGAATCCGAGTTACTGCCGGTAAATGATTTGTGTTTATTTACGGGAGCCGTCCTACTCAGCTTAATGGAATGTTTCGACCCGCGTAAGTTCTCATGGCTGCTGGATGCTGCGACACACGCCGACACACAAGTCAGCCAGCGTGCTTTGGTGATTATCGCCATTGTACTGCACATACACCCCAACCGCCTGTGGTTATACCCCGAGCTGGAAGCCAGATTATCGCTTCTCAATGAAGACGGTAGCTTCGGCAAACAACTGAACCGGGTTTACATCCAACTGCTCCGCAGTCAGGAGACGGAGAAGATAGACAAGAAGATGCGTGAAGAAATCATCCCGGAGATGATGAAGAACGTAAGTATCATGCGTAACATGAAGTACGGCTTCGAAGAAAACATGGATGAAGACGACCGTAACCCGGATTGGGAAAAAGCATTCGAAGAATCCGGCTTGGGTGACAAGATACGTGAAATGAACGAACTGCAACTGGAAGGCGCCGATGTATATATGAGCACATTCGCCCAGCTCAAGAGCTATCCGTTCTTCCAAAACCCGCACAACTGGTTCTATCCGTTCGATATGCAGCACTCCGGTATTATACGGGAATTCGGGCTGAAACCGACAGGAGACAATGCCATCCTATCGCTTATATTGCAATCAGGCTTTTTCTGCAATAGCGATAAGTACTCATTGTGCTTCACCATGGCGCATATCCCGCAGGCGCAACGTAATATGATGCTGAGCCAAATGACATCGCAAGATTTGAACGAATTAATGGACGAAAGCAAGTCGTCCGGCCTGAGACAGTACGCACAGCGTCCGGATGTTATCAGCAACCAGTATATTCATGACTTATACCGTTTCTTCAAGCTCAGCCAGCGCCGTCATGAATTCCGCGATATTTTCAAAGAGGAAATAGCGTTGCACCGTATCCCTGCATTGAAAGATATTTTACGCAAACCGGAATTATTGGTTACCATAGCCGATTTTCATTTCCGCAAAGAGCATCCGGCAGAAGCTTTAGGCATCTATCAGGAAGTAATAGATATGAATTATGCCGATGCAGACATTTTCCAAAAGACCGGTTATTGCCTGCAAAAGGAGAAACGCTACAAAGAGGCCATCAGCGCTTACCGAAAAGCGGATGTGCTGAAGCCCGATCATATATGGACTATCCGCCACCTTGCCACTTGTTATCGCCAATTACGCGATTTTGCATCGGCGCTGGAATATTACAGAAAGGTAGAGGCAATGCAGCCCGAAAACAGAAACGTTACATTCTTCATCGGCAGTTGTCTCGCCGAACAGGAGCGTTACGAAGAAGCCTTGCAATGTTTCTTCAAGCTGGATCTCATGGAGAACGATTGCATCAAAGCATGGCGCGCCATAGGCTGGTGCTCATTTGTCAGCGGAAAATCCGAACAGGCCATGAGATATTATGAAAAGGTACTCGCCTTAAAACCTATTGCCACAGATTATCTTAATGCGGGGCATGTAGCGCTGCGACTGGGTAATATGGAAAAGGCCGCCGAATTATATGGGAAAGCCGCCTCGGAAAGCGGAAATCGGGAGACTTTCCTTGACATGTTCGACAAAGATAAAGAAACCCTTATCAAACTGGGTATCGACGAGAACGACATACCGCTAATAAGAGATTTGGTTTGACCAATACACATGGCATCCTCTATGTACCTTCACTAAAACTCATTACTGAAGGTACATAGCTCGCCTATCGGAGTAAAAAATAGGCAAAAGGGTGGATTTTCTATTCATATTACTTCTTCTTATTTTTCAATTGAAGGTATTTGCTTATTTTTGCTTTAGCTTTAAAGTAAATACCATGAAACGACTCTACATCCTACTCCTTTCACTACTTGCGACTGTTTCCGTCATTGCACAACCGGTGTGTCAGGTGAAACACTTTTCCGTTAATGATGGTCTTGCCCAAGGTAATGTTATGGGTATGTTGCAAGACCGAAACGGACTTATCTGGTTCAGTACATGGAATGGGCTGAGCAAGTATGACGGTTATACATTTAAAACTTATAAGACTTCCCAAGAAGACCGGTACGCATTCGGCAGTAACCGTATGGGTACTATCATGGAAAGCAAGTACGGAGATATCTGGTGTCCCACCTACGACGGGCAAGCCTGCCTGTTTGATGTAGAGACGGAAAAGTTCATCGATGTCTTGCAGCCGCTTGAATACGCCACCAAACACTCCAACCATGTCGTCCGTATCCAATCGCTCAAAAAAGGAGTAGCCTGGATTATTTGTGAAAACGGATATACATACAGAGCAGACGAACAGCTATGTAAAAAAGGAGAAGGCATTACCCTGTATTCGACATTCACTCAGAATTTGAAAGGAGAACATATATTCACCGTTTACCAAGACTCCGATGAAGACGAATGGATATTAACAAACAAAGGCGTTACCATCGTGGGAAGTAAAGCCGTAGATACAGACTTCCCATTCCAATATATCACGCAAATCAAGGAAAACATCTACCTTGTAGCCGATAAAGGCAAATTGGCTCAATACAACTTTCGTACAAAGAAACTTAAGTTTATAAACATTCCTTGTCCGCATAACAGAATCAACACCATCGCCGCATTGGGAACAGACACGCTGGCATTAGGTACGGATAATGGTTTAATACTGTTTTCCGCCCATGACAATATGTTCCGACAAATTGATATCCGTACTTCCACCCAACCCTCCAACTATGTGGAGCAGATATATCAAGACCGGCAAAAAGACGTTTGGGTATTTCCCCGCAATCCGGGTATTGTCCGTCTCCACCTCAACAGCAATGAAAAAGAACACCTGTTCACCCCTCAAAATGAGGTTATCAAACACGGACGTAACAGCCGTAAACTGATATTTGAGGACAAAACCGGTATTTTATGGGTATTGCCTACCGGCGGTAATCTCTCCTACTACGATCGAAAAGAAAAGAAGCTCAAGCCCTTACTTACAGATATCGACAATCCGAAATCCATATTCAGCCCGTTAGTCCGTTTTTATACTCTCGATACGCAGGGCAATTGCTGGCTGGCCACAGCACGTGGGATAGACCGGATAAGTTTTTTCCCGCAAAGTTATCAATTTAATCAAACCGACTATGAAGCGGAAACGCGTGCTTTTCTGCGAGACAGCCACAATCGTCTGTGGAGTGCATCCAAAGCGAGTTATATTCAAATATATGCTCCCGATGGCAGTTTGGAAGGTTACCTTTCCAACCAAGGTACCATTATCAAGGAAAAACAAATCTTCCATAATGGAGTATACGCCATTATGGAAGACAAGGAAAAGAATATCTGGCTGGGCACCAAAGGAGCCGGCCTTTTCTTGCTCACCCCAAAAAGCTTGAATCAATATTCCATTACGCACTTTAAGCATCGTTCCGAGGACCCTTACAGTATAAGCGACAACAGCATATACTCGATTTTCCAAGACAGCCGCAACCGCATCTGGATAGGTTGCTATGGTGGCGGATTGAATCTGTTTACCCCCGGAAGCAACTGTTCCCCCATATTTATCCACAGTAATAATGAGCTGAAGAATTACCCTACGGATTATGGCATGAAAGTACGCAACATCACAGAAGTATCCGGCGGAGTAATCTTAGTAGGTACCACGGACGGACTGCTCACCTTTTCCAATAAGTTCGAATTGCCGGAAGAAGTGAAATTTTATAGAAACTGCCACAAACCGGGCGACAAGAACAGCCTCATCACCAATGACATTATGCAAATCTATACAGACAAGCAAAAAGCGACGTATGTGGTTAGCTTTACAGGCGGCATCAGCAAAATTATTTCAACCCGGCTGCTTAGTGAAGAGATACGTTTCAAAAACTACGATAAAAGCAACGGACTGGCTTCCGACCTGATACTTTCGATGATAGAAGACACATACTCCCAATTATGGATTGTTTCCGAGATAGCTTTGTCCAAATTCGATACCGCCAAAGAAACCTTTGAGAACTATACGCTCGGTTCCACTTATCAGCAACAGTTTAACTTCTCGGAAGCCCTTCCGGTAATCAACGCCCGGCAACAAGTCGTGCTGGGAACCGACAAAGGCTTTCTGGAAATCACTCCCGGAAAGATGCGGAAAAGCGCTTATGTTCCTCCCATTGTATTCACCGGTTTCAAAATACAAGGACACCCGGCCTCCCATTCCATCAATAACCTGACAGAATTGGAGCTAAAGGCATCGCAACGGAATGTCACTTTCCAGTTTGCAGCGCTCGACTACGTAAATCCCGACAACATACTTTACGCTTACCGCTTGCAGGGACTGGAGGATGAATGGAACGAAGCGGATAACAACCGCTCCGCAAGTTACATCAACCTGCCCGCAGGGAAATACCGCTTACAAATAAAGTCGACCAACAGTGACGGTGTATGGACAGATAATATCCGCACACTCTCCATCCATGTACTCCCCACATTCTGGGAAACATACTGGGCATGGCTGCTCTATTGTCTGCTGTTCATCCTGTTCACCGCAACTATTGTATACGTACTGTTCTATATTTATCGCCTGCGTCATCGTGTAGATATGGAACAACAACTCGCCAATATCAAACTGCGCTTTTTCACCGATATATCTCACGAGCTACGTACCCCGCTGACCCTGATAGGCAGTCCGGTAGCTGAAGTTCTGGAGAATGAGCCCCTCTCTCCGACTGCCCGCGAGCACCTTACCCTGGTACGCCGGAACACGGAACGAATGCTCCGCCTTATGAACCAGATACTCGACTTCCGCAAGATTCAGAATCAAAAGATGAAACTATTGGTAGAAGAGACCGATTTGATTCCTCTCCTGCAAAAAGTGATGGATAGTTTCCGTCTTATCGCCAAAGAAAAGAACATAGACTATCAAATGAAGTCACCAATCGAGTCCGTCTACGGTTGGGTAGACCGGGACAAATTCGAGAAGATATTCTTCAACCTGCTTTCCAACGCATTCAAATATACGCCGGAAGGCAAAGCCATTACAATAAAAGTGCTCCCTCACAATGAAACCATTGATATTGAGGTGGCGGACGAGGGTATCGGAATCGCCGCCGAAAAGCAGCGTACCCTTTTCCAACGCTTTGAAACGCTCGTAAAGCAGAATATCCTTCAACCGTCTTCCGGTATCGGCCTATCCTTAGTGAAAGAGATGGTAGAGATACATCACGGAACGATTCAAGTAGACAGTCAGCCCGGCATAGGCAGTCGTTTCACCGTGACTTTACCGTTACGAAAGCAAGTCTTTGAGGAAGACACGCAAGTGGAATTCATATTGAACGACATCCAGACCGCATCCGCCCCGACAGATGAAGAAACCAAAGGGCAGGAAGATACGGAAACCAAGGAAGAATTCGACAGCAATCTTTCCGAATGTCATTCCATACTGGTGGTGGAAGACAACAAAGAATTGAGAACATTCTTAAAGAACAGCTTGTCCGAACACTACACCGTCATCACCGCAGCCAACGGAAAAGAAGGTTTGCAACATGCCATCGACGACCTCCCCGACCTAATCATCAGCGATGTCATGATGCCCGTAATGGACGGCCTGGAAATGGTTAAACAAATCAAGGAGAACAGCACCATCTGCCATATTCCCATCATCATATTATCAGCAAAAGCCTCACTTGACGATCGCATCGCCGGATTGGAGCAGGGTATAGACGATTACATCACCAAGCCTTTCAGCGCCACCTATCTGAAAACCCGTATCATAACATTGCTTCGCCAACGCAAATCATTACAGGAAATGTATATGGCACAATTAACCGACAGCAAAAACGCCTGCTTATCTTCCGGTCTCACCCCGTCGCAACCTCAGATTACTCCGTACGACGAGAAGTTCATGCAGAAAGTAATGGAGTTCATGGAAACGCAAATGGACAACAGCGAACTGACCATCGACGCCTTTGCCGAGCATTTAATGCTGAGCCGTACCATATTCTACCGGAAACTGAAATCCATAATCGGTCTTACCCCCGTGGATTTCATACGTGAAATCCGCATTAAGCGTGCCGTCCAGTTAATAGACAGCGGAGAGTACAACTTCTCGCAAATAGCCTACATGACCGGATTCAGCGATCCGAAGTATTTCAGCAAATGCTTTAAGAAAGTAATGGGAGTAACGCCCACGGAATACAAAGAGAAATAAAAATATCACTCCGTTTCGACCGGATATTACCCGTCAAAATACAAGAAAGTGCCTACTATTGCAGTCGTTAATATAGAATACCATAAAAAACTGTCAAGATGAAAAAGCAATGGATTATCGTCTGCCTTTCCGGTATGTTAACGGCAAGCGTGCAGGCGCAACAATCAAACTATGTCTCCGAGGTATGGGTTGCCGACCAAGGAAACGGAACTTACAAGAACCCCGTTCTCTTTGCAGACTACTCCGACCCGGATGTATGTCGTGCAGGCGACGACTTCTACCTGACTTCATCCAGCTTCGGCTGTCTGCCGGGATTGCAGATTCTTCACTCCAAAGACCTCGTAAACTGGTCTATCATCAGCGCCGCCGTGCCTGCCGCGCTGCCTCCCGTTACAACACCCGAACGTCCGGAACACGGCAACCGCGTATGGGCTCCCAGCATCCGGCATCACAACGGTGAGTTCTACATATTCTGGGGAGATCCCGATCAAGGAATATTCATGGTGAAATCCGCTAAAGCGGAAGGCCCGTGGAGCGAACCTGTACTGGTGAAAGAGATTAAAGGCATTATCGACACGTGTCCGCTTTGGGATGAGGACGGCAAAGTATATCTGGCGCATGCATACGCCGGCAGCCGCGCCGGGCTGAAAAGCGTAATCTCCGTGTGCGAACTGAATGCCGGCGCAACGAAAGCAATCGGCCCGTCACGTATCATTTTCGACGGCCACGAAGCCCACCAGACATGCGAAGGTCCGAAACTCTACAAGAAAGACGGCTATTACTACATATTCCTCCCTGCCGGAGGAGTAGCAACCGGCTGGCAGGTGGTGCTTCGCTCCAAGAACATTTACGGCCCTTACGAAAGCCGCACCGTGCTTGCACAAGGCAACACCCCTGTCAACGGGCCTCACCAGGGCGGATGGGTGGATACTCCTACCGGCGAGGACTGGTTCATGCACTTTCAGGATGTAGGCGCCTACGGACGGGTGGTACATTTGCAGCCTATGAAGTGGATAGACGGATGGCCCGTAATAGGCACGGATAAAGACAATGACGGATGCGGCGAACCCGTGCTGACTTACCGCAAGCCCGATGTAGGCGGAACATATCCGACCTGTACCCCGCAGGAAAGCGATGAGTTCGACGGATATACCCTCTCCCCCCAATGGCAATGGCATGCCAACATCAACGACAAATGGGCCTATTATGCCGGCGACCGGAGCATGGTACGCCTTTACTCGCATCCCGTGACGGAAGATTACAAAAACCTATGGGATGTACCCAATCTGCTGTTGCAGAAAACCCCGGCGGACAATTTTACGGCAACCATGAAACTGACATTCAGCCCCAATCCCAAATACAAGGGAGAACGTACCGGGCTGGTTGTCATGGGTATGGACTATGCCGGACTAATCATGGAAAATACGGAGCAAGGCCTTATGCTTTCGCAAGTCACTTGCCGGAAAGCGGATAAAGGAACAGCCGAAAAAGCAAACGGCAGTATTTCCCTGAACAATCCCACCGTATATCTGCGTGTCAAGTTCAGCGCCGACGGTGAGAAAGTGAAAAAGACAGACGACCTGCTTGTACTCTGCCAATTCAGTTACAGCCTCGACGGCAAGAAGTTCCGACCGCTCGGAGAGACGTTTCAAGCCAGAGAGGGTAAATGGATAGGCGCCAAAGTAGGCATGTTCTGCACGCGTCCCACCATTCGCGCCAATGACGGCGGCTGGGCCGATGTCGACTGGTTCCGCATCACAAAGAAATAGTCACCTTAATCAAAATATCATTTTAAGAAACAAATATCCCTATTATAACTTATGAGAAACAGAATCACATACTTACTCGCCTGTCTCGTCGTTTCGAGCGGCAGCCTTGCACAATCTATCTACAAGGACAACAGTTACAGCCCGGCAGAGCGTGCGGAAGATTTGGTAAAGCAACTTACATTGGAAGAAAAAGTCGCCTTGATGATGGATAATTCCAAGCCGGTAGAGCGGCTGGGCATCAAGCCGTACAACTGGTGGAACGAGGCCTTGCACGGAGTGGCCCGCAGCGGTTGGGCAACCGTATTTCCGCAACCCATCGGCATGGCGGCTTCATTCTCTCCCGAAGCCCTGCACACCGCTTTCGTCGCCGTATCCGATGAAGCCCGCGCCAAGAATGCCGCATATTCCGCGGAAGGAAGCTACAAGCGCTATCAGGGATTGACAATCTGGACTCCCACCGTCAATATCTATCGTGACCCTCGCTGGGGACGCGGCATAGAAACCTATGGAGAAGACCCGTATCTGGCAAGCGTAATGGGTGTCAGCGTCGTGAAAGGCCTGCAATGCCTGGACGAAAACGAGAAGTATGACAAAGTACACGCTTGCGCCAAACATTTTGCCGTACATTCCGGCCCCGAATGGAACCGCCACAGTTTCAATGCGGAGAACATCAGTCCGCGCGACCTGTATGAAACCTATCTCCCGCCTTTTGAAGCCTTGGTAAAAGAAGGAAAAGTAAAAGAAGTGATGTGTGCCTACAACCGCTTTGAGGGTGAACCGTGTTGCGGCAGTAACCGGCTGCTGAACCATATACTCCGCCGGGAATGGGGTTACGACGGCATCGTCGTATCGGATTGCAGCGCCATCAGCGACTTCCACAACGACAAAGGACACAAGACCCATGCCGATGCGGCATCCGCCTCTTCCGCCGCCGTCTTGAGCGGAACAGACCTGGAGTGCGGTTCCAATTACCGTTCGCTGACGGAAGGAGTAAAGAAAGGCTTCATCGATGAAGCGGATATCGACCGTTCCGTAAAGCGTCTTCTGCAAGCACGTTTTGAATTAGGCGAGATGGACGAGCCGGACCAGGTGAAATGGGCGCAGATACCCTACTCGGTCGTTTGTTCCGACAAGCACGACTCGTTATCGCTGGACATGGCACGCAAATCCATGACACTGCTCCTGAACAAGGACAATGCACTGCCTCTCGAACGAGGCGGAACGACTATCGCGGTAATGGGGCCTAATGCCAATGACTCGGTAATGCAGTGGGGCAATTACAACGGTCTCCCCAAACGTACCATAACCATTTTGGACGGTATCCGCTCGGCCATGGGCAAGGATGACAAACTTATCTACGAACAAGGATGTTCATGGGTGGAACGTACACTGATACGCAGCGTATTCAACCAATGTAAATCCAAGGAAGGCGCCGGTTTCAGCGCCCGCTACTGGAACAACACAGAGTTTAAAGGCGCACCCGCAGCCACTTCCCGACTGACTACCCCGTTCCGTCTCTGTACTTCCGGAGCCACTGTTTTCGCTCCGGGCGTAAACCTGACCGACTTCTCCGCCACGTATCAAAGCGTATTCACCCCTCAGGAGACGGGAGAAGTAGTCTTCGACTTCTATTGCTACGGTTCCGTCAAACTGCTGGTGGACGGCAAAGAGATAGGCAGCTTCACAAACAAACACGGCAGCCGTCCGCGCGCCTACGGAATGCACGTGGATGCCGGAAAATCGTATGACATCGAAATCAAATTCCAATACTTCTCCAGCGATGCCCAGCTCAACTTCGATTTGGGCTTTAAAGAAGAAGCGGACATACAGCGTTCGGTAGCAAAGGTGAAAGACGCCGACGTCGTAATCTTTGCAGGCGGCATCTCCCCTCAACTGGAAGGCGAGGAAATGGGTGTGAAGCTGCCCGGCTTCAGAGGTGGCGACCGTACGGACATCGAGCTGCCTGCCGTTCAGCGGGAAATGATTAAGGCGCTTCATGACGCGGGAAAGAAAGTGATTTTCGTCAACTGTTCGGGCTCGCCCATTGCCATGGAGCCGGAAACGGAATACTGCCAGGCCATACTGCAAGCATGGTATCCGGGACAATCGGGCGGTAAAGCCGTTGCCGAAGTGCTGTTCGGCGATTACAACCCCGCAGGACGGCTGCCGGCAACATTCTACCGCAATCTTGCCCAGTTACCGGACTTCGAGGATTATAATATGGCAGGACACACCTATCGTTTCTTTAACGGCGAACCGCTCTTCCCCTTCGGCTACGGTTTGAGTTATACGACGTTCAAATACGGCAAAATACAACTGAAATCATCCGCCCAAACAGGCGAAACCGTAAAAATCACCATACCGGTGACCAACACAGGCAGCCGCAACGGCGAAGAAGTAGTGCAGGTGTACCTCAAAAAGCAAGGCGAAGCAGACGGGCCTGTCAAGACTTTACGCGCCTTTAAACGCGTGTATATCCCCGCAGGAAAGACCGTGAAAGTCGAATTGGAGTTAACGCCCAAACAATTGGAATGGTGGGACAGCGCCACCAATACGATGCGTACCATGCCCAATACATTCGATGTGATGGTGGGTGGAAGTTCCAAAGACAGCGATTTACAGAAGAAAACGCTGAAACTGCTATAAAAGGACGGCCGTAAGGCTTATAAATCAATACAGCCATACCGCCTGCCATCGGCGGTTCCCATATAAGAAGCCGGAAGTCTTATCCAAAGAGACTCCCGGCTTCTCCATGTAGCAACGAAAGTGCCGGCACGTGGTACAGAAAGTACCGGCACATGGTACACTTGGTACCAACGGTTGAAACTTCAGATACCAACGGTTGGTACACCTGCTACCAAAGGCAGGTACTTCGAATACCAACGGTTGGTACTTGATGTTTCAACCGTTGGTATTTCCGGTAATATCGGGGAGAAAACTTATCAGTACCGTATGCAAGGACGGAATGTATCAGGGAACGTACAGGAAAGCCTAAATAAATAGGGGATAAACCAACCGCGGAATGCTGAAGTTCGGTTTATCCCCTTACTGCGTAGGAATATTAATCAATCAAAGAAATACGGACAAGTTTAATTCTGTGTCAACAATCTCTTTTCCGATATCTTATCATACTCTTTACCATCGATGGTAATATTCGTGGTGTTTTCCACTTGCAGATAAGTATTGTCGGCGGTTTCTATCTCGATATTTTCCAAAGTGACGCCGGCCACCTTATTGATGAAAGCTCCTTTCTGCGCGTCGGTTATCCGCATGTTTCTGACGGAAAAGTTCTCGATAGGCATTTCCGGCAGTCCGTTCAGGAACATGGCACGTCCTGCGCCTTTGCAGGAAATATTGGAGATATGGATATTCTTGAAAGAAGGAGTTTCCTCGGTCACTGCGGGAACAGGAGCGCCGGGAGCATCTTTCACGGCATAGTACAGGTCGGCTATCAGGGCATCGCCCGGAATGTTTATCATATTGATATTATCCACATAGATGTTTTCCACTACTCCGCCACGGCCGCGCGTACTCTTAAAGCGCAATCCCACGTCCGTACCGATGAATGTACAGTCTGCCACATATACATTCCTGACACCGCCGGACATTTCACTGCCTACTACGAACCCGCCGTGTCCATGCAGCACTGTGTTGTTCTTTACCAGCACATTCTCGCAAGGTTCTCCGCGGCGACGGCCGTCGGCATCCTTACCCGACTTTATGCAGATAGCATCGTCACCTGCGTCGAACAGGCTGTTTGTCACCACTACATTCTTACATGACTCCACATCGAGCGCATCACCATTCTGCGAGTACCAGGGATTGAATACTTTGACACCGTTCAAAGTCAGGTCTTCGCAAGAGAGCGGATGTAAGCACCAGCTCGGTGAATTGCGGAACGTAACGCCTTCCAGCAACACTCGTTTGCTTTTGACAATACTAAGCAGTACAGGGCGCAACCAACGCTTCATACCTTCCCACTCACTATCCGATATTTCTCTTTTTTCTTTGCTTCCGGTCAGTATAGAAGCTTTCAGAGCCCCTTCATTAGGATACCATACCTTACCGGACTCATCTACCACTCCACCCGACTTGAGCAAGGATTTCCACTGACCGTCGGTCATTTTATTACGTTTCACCGGTCGCCAGCTATCGCCCGAACCGTCGAGTACTCCATGGCCTGTAATGGCTATGTTCTCCGCATTCATCGCCGAAATAGGCGACTGGCAACGAAGCATATCCAAACCCTCGAACGAGGTACGCACCAACGGATATAAATCGGCATCACCGCTGAAAAGTACAAGGGCGTTCTTTTCGACATGCAGGTTGACATTGTTCTGCAGTACGACAGGGCCTGTGAGCCACAGGCCTTCGGGAATAACCACCTTTCCCCCTCCTTTCTCGCTTACTGCCTTAATGGCATTGTTGATGGCCTCGGTGTTCAGTGTCTCACCGTCCGCTTTTGCACCGAAATCACGAATATCCACTTGATAGTCGGGAAAGGACGGACGTTGTACAACGGGCATATCAAAGGGAAGAGCTTCGTAGAGGTCTTCAATATATGTATCGTTGTGTTGTTCTGTCGAGGTACTTTGGCAAGCGCAAAGCATCCCTAAGATGACGGGCACGAAGCCCGTCATTTTCAGTAAGTTGTTCATATTTGTTATAAAGCTTTTAATTAGTATGCCGTATGGTTACTTTACTCTTGAAACCATGAAGCGTCTGCATTACCGCCCCAACTCATTATTTGTTTCCGGCTACCGAAATTCTGTTCAAACTGTTCATCGGTAAGTTCAAGTACAGTGGCTCTCACCGCCTCAGGAATGAGATTATAGAATTCGGCACCTGATTCATTCGTACAACCATACATCTTACAACCTTCGGTAACAGTAGGTTGATTGGGAACCAGCAGTTTATTTTCTCCAACGAAATTCTGTCCGTACGTATCGGCAAACGTACAATTCAAGAAGGTAAGATTATCAGGTTCATACTGATAGATTAGCGTAGATTGATAGCCTGCCCCCACTGTAAATCTGCAACGGTCGAATACATAACCCAGATAATCTTTCGTAACACGAGCCTGCATCACGGCACGGGTACCGGTAGGTGCATGCAGTTCACAATCTTCAAATAATACGACTTTACCCGATCCCCAAATGAAGTCCGTACCACCCGCAATGTAGCAGTTGTAAAACCAGTTGTATCCACCGCCGGGAAGCAACGTATCCTGATAACTCAGAATCCGGCAATTAAGAAGTGCCGCCGACTTATTGTCGATGAAAAGAGCCTCTGCCTGTCCGTTTTTACCCAATGTCCAGCCATAAGCATTCTCGATAGTCAGGTTTTCAAAACGGATGTGTTCGGAGTTCCCTTGAAGTATCACAACCGAGCGACCGCCGGAAGAAGGCACAACAGTACCTGTCGGTGCAAACTGGTCAATATTCGTACCGCCACCGATACCACCGTTTATATCATTACTGTTGTCATACTGAATATTGACCGCTGTATTGTCATTCGGATTACCTTTGATGGTAATATTACTCTGATCACGCAGATAAATCATCTCTTGATAAATACCATCATCCATTTGGAATATCTTTTGTGCATTCAAATCAATGTTAACGGCACAATAGTCAATGGCTCCTTGTAATGTATAGAAATGAGCATTCATATCGGCATGACTTATCTTCAGTTGGTATTCCGGACCGTGGATAACGGGCGCAGCTTTGGTTTTGAATGTCCATGCACGACCATAGATACCTGCAAAGTCTTCCTGAACAATAGCGTTCTTATCAATTACAACGTAATATTCCGTATCAAAGTCCAGACGTTGCTGGTGAGGCTTGATGATAAAATCGTTTCCTTCCACCCGCGCCGGATAATAGTTTACGACACGGCGGCTGACAGAAGAGCCTTGGGGCGTTACGCCAATAATATCCATCCAAGTATTGAGCAATGTTTCTCCATCTTTAATGGATACCCGGCCTTCTCCCATATTAATCTCATCCACCATCTTATGGTCGCTCTTACGGTAAATACGGATATACCCGCTCTTACCCAATTCAGGTGCCACACCTTCGAAAGAAATCTTCAATTCGGTATCGGCAAATGCATCGGTCGCTTCATTAGCAGGGAAAAGATTATATCCGGCAGGCTTATGTCCGTCAGCCGTACCTTCTTCTTTGCTTCCATCATCCCAAGGAGCGGAGCTATTACCGGCATCTACATCTTCCAACCGTCCTACAATAATATCGGCAGTAGGATCAATGTATATCCCAAATGTATATTGAGAACCCGGATTGAACTTGGGCAAACTGATGTCGAGGTCGGCAAATACCCATTCACGCGTTCTGCCATCCAGCACAAAAGATACTTTATAGGCATTACTTAATGCAGTAGGCAGAATAATAGCTTCCCGATAGTCCGTGGCAGTATTCACATAGGGAGCGATATCCGAAACGGCAGCCTCGTCCGTAGTCAATACTCCTGTCTGCACGTTGAATGAAGCCGAAACGGGCATTCCCTGTATCTTTACATCACTTACTGTCAAAGGCCTTTTCTCCATATCCATGAACTTCAGTACCACTTTGGAAAGGCGGTGAGTAAACTTCAATGCGATATCGGTATCACTCTCTTTATCATAAACATACGGTTCGGCCGTAGTACCGTAAAGCAAATCGCAGGCTGTACTTCCATTGCTTTGGTCGGCTATTGCCACGGGATAATTGAAGTCCTGTATATCCGCATTGTACGGATAATAGGCTACGAACTTCACCGGAGTACCGTCATCCTGCACCGTAAGCGGCGTTTCCGAAGTAAAAGCTACCGATTGTCCGGCCTCTGTGCAGACATAAGGCGTATTGACGGCTTCCGATACAAGTTCGGAAGTTTCCGCATTCAATACGTAGGTTCCAATCTTATCCCCGTTTGTCCAGGACGTTCCGTCCTGTGTAATGCGGGTTGTAAATCCTGTCAAATCTACACCGAACGTAATCGCTCCGGAATTAAGGGCAGGATTGCTACCCGTCTCCTGCTCGTCATCCGAGCAGGAGAGGCATAGTAGGCCTAAAAGGGGATATAATAAGGTATGAAATAGTCTCATGATTTTTATATTCTAAATAAATGACGAATGTTTATTGTGCTCCCTGTCTCCAACGTGGGTCACCGGCATCGGTAATAGTAGTATAAAACTCACCCTCTTCATTTGTCCCATCAAACAATTCTGCTTGCGTTTTTTCAAGTTCTTTCCATGCATTGGGGAACTGCGCCTTATCAATATCTTTTTTATGATTTTTAATCATAGGCAATAAATCCGGATTTTCAGATTTTGCTGCATAATTACCAGTACATTCTAATAGTGTTCCCGCATTATATGCAAAATTATCCATATTTGAAGCAGCAAAACATGCCACAATACTATTATTTAACTTCCAGCTATCGCTATTTTCTACTGCTGTTGCAGTAAGTCCTACTAATGTGCAATCATGGATATCAACTTTTGAAGCTCCATTTTTTACAGTTATTCCCATATTATACAACGTAGAATTGGCTATTGTTACGTCACCTACCCTGTAATTATATAACAGCGATGATATATTTGCAATATAACAATTTTCGATGGCAAACGATGTTAATGTTTCTTCCGGATTACTTTCAAATGAGAGTATATCTTTTATATTATGAATTTTACAATTCTTTATTGCAAAAACTCCTCCCTCGGCAAACACACCTTCCCGCTCAATCAATCTTACCTCAGAACCAGTTATCTCTAGATTATTAAATTCTAAATTCTCCAATGTCTTATCGTTTAGAACAACACCCCCGGTAAGCGTCAGCTTTGACTGAGTTTCCGTTTCACTAATAAACAGCAATTCTTTTACTTCGGCAGGTACGGTAATCTTTCCGGATGTATATTCACCCTCCGGGAATATCAATGCTATTCTCTCATTTTCTTTGTTACTATTCAACAGTTCAGTCAAATTAGCATCAGATGATACTACTGTCACTTGCGTATAGCCTTCCGGAATGTCCTCATTGTCCAATACTTCATCTCCATCTCCGCTTTCTTCCCCACCCGGTTGCCATGGTTCATTACCACCGTCACCGCCTTCCAGACTGCTATCATCGCTTTCCACATTGATAGTATAGTTATATTCACATCCACCCACAAATCTGTCCACATTGCTATTATTCGGTACAGTATATTGATATTTCTTGCCATCGGCTGTCGTAATGGAAAGCTTCATCTTATTTCTTAATTCAGTCGTAGGCAACATAATGCCCACGAAAGCATTCTCCTCACTCGTTCGATAAAGAGATACAGATTTAGGTGTACTTCCCTCTGACAATGTTCCGCTCAACAAATCAAAAGTGGCAACTGTATTCAAGCCGCTTACCGTTACATTCTCTGCCGTCACATTTCCTTTTACATGTACACGCAAAAGAACCAGCTTATGACGAAAAGTCAATGACAATCCATTATTCTGCAAATCAGCTGTCTCCATGCCATTTTTCTCTGCCCACATCAAATCATGCGCAGAGATGCCATCCGTCTGATCCGACAAATCAATATTATAAAGGCCTGCACCCATATCTACTTTACCGCCTTCATTGGGAGAGTACGGATAATAGGCCTTAAAGTCACAAGGTTGGTCAAAAATACCGATGCCCTCGTTAGCAGCTACAAAATTTGTAGTGGTTGATGTTTCTATCACTTCAGCATTATATTGTATATTCATTGCTGAGTTCCGAATGTCTCCTTTCCCTGCATCCAGCATATATACTCCGATGGCATCTCCTGCCTCCCACTGGCTATCTAAATTAACACGCGTAGTAAAATTGTCCGTACCGGATTGTATGGTTTCTAATGTCTTCTGTGATGAACTGGAAGCCAATTCGTCCACCTCGCTGCATGCAGCCGCCAATGTGGAAGCGGCCGCTACAAAAAATAAGTATCTAAGTTTCATACTATTAAATTATTAAGTTTGTAATTTCTATTGTTTCTTTCATTAATCTCTATTACTTATCTCATTTTTTATCAAGGCAACCAGCGCGTATCACCTGCACGGTTAATTACAATAGGTGAAGAACTGTCCTTGATGGTAAGGTCTCCATTGTCCGGATCAACAAAAAGTTCCGCTGCCGTGATATCCAAATCCGTTGCATTCATCTTGGCACCACCCAATGCATAATCCTTTGTCGTATAGTTATTGGAGAAATGAGTGGTAGTATTAGCACCCGCCACATATAAGTCTCCCGAAGGTGACGCAAGTACCATACCTTCAATGGTAAGTTCGGAACCAACTGCAGAGCTGATGTTAATCAATCGCTTGTTGAGACTATAGTTATAGATTGTAATATTCTTGAATTCCAACTGTATAGGCTTATCCACATAAGGCGCATAGAAAAGATTGCCCCAACCGAATCCTGCCGTTCCGTCATTATCACGACTGAAAGTACAGTTACGGAACACCGCCTTATCTATCTGGTCGTACGATGTCGGGTCGTTGAACGAACGTAAATCTACCAAACCGTAACTACCCGTCTGCCATCCGCATTTGTCAAAACGGCAACCTTCTACTTCAAAGTTCATAATATGCTTGCTATTTGCTCCTTGGTGACGCCAGAATCCACGGGTCAGCCCGATGAAGTCACAGTTGACAAAGCTGACGTTCTCCAGCGTGAACGATTTATTGGCATTCATAAAATAGTTGCCGTTGGAAGCATGCTGAAACTCAATATTCTCAAACTCCAATGATGTTACATACGACCCTTCTGCAATCTCCCACCAACCGTCCAAAATCACTTTCGGCTTAACACCTTCACTACTACCTACCAAACGAAAACCTTTGGCTAGTTCAAACGGAGTGATACGATAAGAAGAACCGGCAGGTAAATAATATTCCGTTCCTTCGGGAATATTAGGATTAAGGTCATTCTCCTGTAACATTACCGAAAGATCATCCTCAAGTCCAACAGGAATAGAAGAAGCCGACGGCCCTGCGGTACGAAGCGTCACCGAGTTGTAAGGTTTATCATACTTACGAGGTTTGTTGGTATCATACACATTGACGGTATAAAGCGTATTCTTTGTCAACCCCTCAATCTCGGCATAGCCCTGCAACATTTCATCAATAGTAAGATAACGGCTGACACCCGGCAGCGTTGTATCCATCATCGGCATGACACTGATACTGTCCACCGGGTCTTGTTGATAGTTTTTCTTCCAGCGGATGACAGCCGACGTTTCGGTAATTTCCGTCTTGGAAACATCTTCGAGCAAACGCGTGAATTCCGGACGTTTCTCGGTAGATGCCGTGGCATAGCTCCACTGTGAATTGTTGACCGCATCGGCAGCATTGCTGCGTACACGGATATAGTAGGTGGTTCCATAAGGAATATCATCTACAAACAACTGAGGCACCGTAGTCTCTTGCGCCATGAACAGATTGTTGTGATACTGGTCCAGGTAGTACTCTACGGTATAAGAAACCGCATCATTCACCTCGTACCACACAAGGCTGATAGAGTTTCCTGTCACTTCAGGCTCGTCCAACACGAAACGGGGCTGAAAGAGGTCGTCTATCTTATTGTATTTATCATCCGTACAGCCGGTAAGCAGCGCCCCACACAGCAATACGGGCGATGCGGCCATTATCAGTTTATGGAATAATTTTATCATAACTTTCTTCTTTTTGCTGTTATTAATATCCGTAATAGTTTTGAATCAGTCCCCGGTGGTCGGTAATGACTTTAGAAGGATAGGGACAGAGGTAACGCAGAGGATCGGTAGGCTTTACCGTCTGCTCATTGTTTTGATTGATGAAGCCTCGGAAACTCCAATAGATTTCGCTCGCGGCCTCATACTGTTGCGTCTCCTGATTAAGCACCCGCCATGCAATGGCATATTCTTTCATCTCGTAACCGGCAGGACGCCCTACTTCCGGACCGTATTCATCAATACCTACAATATCAAGAACCTTGCGTTCGGGATGTTCAGAATCTTCCACACTCTGATAGTAGATACGTTCAGGCACTTTATCCACACCCGGAACGGCAGTACCATTGGCAACCAACCCCCAATCAATCATCTGGTTGTAAAGATTGTAAATAACCTCACCGTATTTATTCCAACGGGCAAGGTCGTACTTACGGATTCCTTCACCGCCAAACTCCCACTTGCGTTCGTCCATTATGGCTTGAAAAAAGTCCTGTTCATTGGTGAGCGCGGCTACATAAGCATCTACCTTTTCTGCATGAAGAGAAGAGTCGAACGCACGGCGCCGCACACGTTTCAAAGCTTCCTGAGCATCATCACGCGGGCCATAAAGTTCGTTTACGGCTTCGGCATACATCAACAGTACATCTGCAAAGCGCATACGTACATTGTTAATTCCCGTATTGGAACCGCTGGTAGCACCCAAAGGAGCCTGCATATAGAGTTTGGACCATTTGGCGGCGCCCATCCCTGCAATTCCCATATCATATTCCTGATTGAGATTTTTGTCGTATTTGTAAGGTACGCAAGTCATGTCACGGCGCAAATCGTCTTTATCGAATGAAAATACGTACGTACCACAAAAGGTTACATAATTACGGGCGCTTCCATACTCATGGCTGCCTTCGGCAATCGTTACGCCAATGTTATAGCCAAAACGGCTGCTTATGCTTTTCAACATAGGTACGGCAAAGATTACATCATCGTTATTAGCAGTTTTCCAGTTACATTCATTCACCCACAAATCTTTAAAGCTCTGGTTCAAATCGTGTTTCCCCTCTTTGATAACCTTGCCTAAGTAGGTTATGGCGATTTGATAATAGTGTTCAAAATTGTCTCCACGTTCCATATAACCCACATTAGCCGGATTATCCTTATCGGCACGCAACGCCCAGCCACCGCGATAAAGAGCAAGCTGCCCTATAAGCGCCTGGCAATACTCGCGTGAAGCGCGCTCTACGCCATAATCCAAATCGGCTGCATACTTCATCATCGGCTCTGCGGCAATAAGGTCATCGATAAGAAATTCCAATATCTTATCACGATTGGTTGTACCGCGGCTAAAGAAATCATCGGTAGACCGCGTAGCCTCTGTAACAAACACCACATCTCCCCATGTACGGATCAAATCGAGGTAGAACATGGCACGAAGCGTTTTTACTTCACCATACATTTGCTGCGTTTCGGTAGGTCCGTCTTTTGACACCTCTTCCGACCAAAGGGGAGACTCCTCGACAGATTGCAGGAAGTCATTGGCATAGTTGATTACATAGTACAAATTGTTCCAAGTACTGTTCAGCGTTCCCCAAGTGGGGCGCGAATCGAAACAACCGATATCCGAACCGGCAGAATTGACTGTGCTGTTCTTAAAGGATGACATCTCCACATCGGTATTCGTATTAAGACCGCTTGCAAGGTTACTGCCGTAAAGCCCGTCTTCCGTCATGGAGGAGTAAATGCGGGTCATCAGCGATTTCATTTCTTCCTCAGAGGAGAACACATATTCCGGAGTAAAGCCTGATGCAGGAGTCACATCCAGAAAATCATTGCAGGATGACAAGGAAAGCATAGAACCTGCGATGAATGCATATAATATTTTCTTATTCATTGTTCCTTCTTTTTTAGATTCAATTAAAAGGTTAACTGCGCACCAAAAGTATATGTACGGCTACGCGGATAACGGTTGTTATCGATATTCGGCGTAAGTCCGGTAGCGATGTCCACTTCTGGGTCGTAACCGCTATAACCGGTGATAGTGAACAGATTGCTGCCTGCCACATAGAAACGAACTTTATTCAGACCGGCTTTCTTTGTCCACTCCTGAGGTAAAGTATAACCAAGCGTAGCAGAGTTGAGACGTAAGAACGAACCGTCTTCTACCGCATAGGACATGCTGATAGGCTTACCGATAGAGGTGGGATTCCACATCGTAGCATTCTTATTGAACTCGGCAAGAAGTTCCGGACTGTAACGAATTTCATTACCCATATCATCGAAGTTACGCCAACGCTTGTCCGAAGCTACCTCCATACCGAAATTGTTCTCGTGGTTGTCGGCCCATGTAGTAAGCATCACTTTATTGGCATTGAATACATCAAAGTCATACATGAAGTTGAAGAACATACTGAGATCAAATCCTTTATATGTGGCGTTCAGGCCAAAACCACCCGAGAACTTCGGAGTAGTATTACCGATAACCGTACGATCCGCCTCTGTCAGTTGATAAGGATTGGAACTGTTCGGGTCTACGGGAGTCAACTTCTTGAACTTGGCATTACCGGGACGCGGAGTGTCTGAAAGCGGGCTTGAATCTACCACACCTTCTTTCAGCTTCCATGTGCGCGATTTGGAATCGAAATATTCAAAGTCTTCCACTTTATAAAAACCGTCATTGACATATCCGTAAATCAAACCGCTGGTTCCGCCTACATAAGCGCGGTAATCGTCAGCGTTCATCACACTCTTATTCCAACCGGAAGTAAGTATCCACTCTTTCTCTCCGCTCGCCAGTTTATCAATCTTATTTTTATTATGACCGATGTTGAAAGTCGCGTTCAACGAGAAATCTTTTGTCTCGACGATGTAAGCATTCAATTGGAGCTCAATACCTTTGTTGGATGTTTGTCCCACATTTGTCATCAGCTTGGTGTAGCCCGTATAGCCGGGGATGTCCGAAGGAACCAACAGGTCTTTCACCGTATTCCAATAGATATCTACCGTACCGCTAAGGCGTTCTTTGAAGAAACCGAAATCGAAACCCAAGTTACGGGTAACGGTCGTTTCCCATTTCACATTAGGATTGTAGACGTACTTGGTATTGTAGAACTGATAATAATAGTGGCTCATCTCTCCCCAGCCGGCAGGTGTCTTGCTGCTTACTCCGTAAAGCTTTTGATATAAATCGGCATCAATGCGGTCATTACCGGACGTACCGTAACTCAAACGTAACTTCAAATTGGATATCCATGTAACATCCTGCATAAAGTCCTCGTTAGAAAGACGCCATGCCAATGCTCCTGCGGGGAAAAATCCCCAGCGATTATTGGCTGCGAACTTAGACGAACCGTCGGCACGGAGTGTAAATGTAGCCAGATACTTATCCTTATATCCGTAGTTGATACGACCGAAGAAAGAGGAAATACGTGAAGGAGAATCCGCCTTTGAGGAATTCTCATAAGGCGTACCGAGCGACAAATTGTCAAATGCCTTCTCCGCGGTTGTATTCTCCGGAAAATAACGTGTGGAATACGTTTTCGTAGTTGTTTGCTGATTCTTGATTTCCTGTCCTAACATCAGGCGGATATCATGCGCATCATCATCTAAAGTAAAATTATAGCTCAAGACGTTGGTCAACTGCCATTTGGTTCCTTGCTTCATCATCCATTCCGCCATGGGTTGGTTGTTGTTGTTCTTGGCATTTTTGGTTCCCATCCCCCAGAACTTACGCTGTTCTTCCGTATTATTTTCAAAACCAAATTCGTTACGCAAAGTCAGCCCTTTCGCAATATCCCATGTCAACGCTCCCATAGTATTAAGCGATTTATTGATTCGCTTCTTATAGTTCTTCTCGGATTCCTCCTTCGGATTGAAACGTACAATTTCTTCCAATTGGTCGGGATCGAAATAAGTATCGTCTTCGGGTAAAGTCATATATTCGTCCAGCCCTTCGGTAGGAGCCTGGCGCAGAGCATCCAGCAAACTGACACCTTCCGTACCCGAACCGTCCACTTCTTTGTGCAACAGGCGCGTACGGTATTCCATCGTAAGAAACTTGAAAGGCTTGAAATTAAAGGAAGCATTCAGGTTATTTTGCTTCAATCCATTACCTACCATTACACTGGGTTGGTCTTGATGAATAAACGCCAGTTTATACTTTGCTTTTTCAGTACCTCCGTTTACGCTCAAATCAAGATAAGAAGCCACGGGATGGGTTCCGAACACTTCATCCTGCCAGTCCGTACCGGGATCTCCCTGATAAATATAATGCTCGTAGGCATGACCATATTTATTGTTGAAGTCAGTCGGATTGGAACTTTTCTGACGGGCATTTTCATATTGCATCAGTACAAATTCATAAGGGTCCATCACGTCCAGTTTATTGGAGAGTGTTTTAGTTTGTATATACGTATTCAAGCTGATGGACACACGTCCCTCTGTCGGATTCTTGGTCGATACCAAAATAACGCCATTAGCACCGCGGGCGCCGTAAATAGCGGTAGAAGCAGCATCCTTCAATACCTCGATAGACTCTATATCCGTAGGCGGAACATCATTCAAGCTACTTACTTCGAACCCGTCAAGAATAATCAACGGACTGTTGTCCTGCGTAATAGAGCCACCGCCACGCACCAAAATCTTAACTTCCGCATCCGGTGAACCATCTACTGTCGTTACCTGTACGCCCGGCAGTTTACCTACGATAGCTTCAGCCGCAGAAGTAGTCTGTACTTTCTCCAATATCTTTCCCGATACACTGGAAATAGAACCTGTAAGGTTACCTCTTTTCTGAGTTCCGTAACCGATAACCACCACATCTTCCAGCATACTGGCAGACTCTGTCATGTGTATATTGATGCCCGAAGTACGTCCTTTCAAAGGTTCTTTTACTTCTTCCATACCCACAAAGCTGATTTTCAGAACAGCTTTATCTACATTAGGAACGTTTGTCAACGAAAACTTTCCATCCAAATCCGTAGTACAACCAATTGTTGTACCTTGTACTATTACGGTGGCGCCAATCACAGGTCCGTAATCATCTGTCACCGTACCGGTCACAGTGGCAGTCTGCGCCACAGCACCGACTGCTACCATCAACAGGGTAAATATGCTTATGATTAACTTATTCATTCTTCTAAAGTATTATATATGTCTGTTATTCTTTACTTTCTTTCCATGGGCTGCCCGCCTTGGTTTTGATAATAGACAATGTGTTGCACCAGATTATGGAAGTAAACTTCCAAATTGGAGTAGCGACCGTTAGGGTCTACACTGCTACTGATTACATTTGCATCACTCGGATCTTCAGGATTCAAGCCATAGGCGAGTTCCCAAATATCGGGTATACCATCATTATCGCTATCCGGCCAGAGATATCCCTTTTTCATCTCTACATAACCGCCCGCGGCATCGCTTGGAGTATCGATGATACCCGGCTTCTTATCAGAGTCCTTCAGAGTTACCAAATTTCCTTTCTCATCCCAATAGGACATTTTAGAACCTTTGTAGGGAGCGCTTCCCGCTCTGACTTCACCTATAATCCGCCGGTCTATTTCATCTCGACGCAAAGAAGCGCCTGCATAGTCCAATACTCTTTCATAGGCAACCTGCGCCGTATGGCTGGTCACTTTACTGAAAGGTTGGTAGTCCGCCATCTTCATAGCCTGCTTTTCTTCATCCGATACACCCTGTTCTACAAGGCTCTTATCAAATTGCGCCCAAACACCGTCCGTCCAATTATCGGAACTAACTTTTGAATTACCCTCTATATAATTGTCGCTAATATAGGCTCTGGCCGTAGGATCGGTAGAAAGGACACGATACGACTTATAGCCCGTACCTGTGGCCGGTCCCGGTTTGTAGTAACAGTTCGTCAGGTTGAATGTAGCATATTTGCCACCATAACTTCCAAAACCACTCTCACTCCAATTGTAATAAACATTATTACGTACATCGAAATATCCGCAGTAGTCATAAGAGCCTTGAGTTCCTGGTTCCGAGAGATCGGAGATACGTGGGCAGCGGCTACCGTGATGCGCCAGCAAAATATGGTGGAAAGTAGTATTGTCACCGCTGAACATAGCGCCATAACCGTGAGCACCCTTGGCATGGTTCGATAAGTTCAGACTTTCACTGGCGATACACCATTGCGCCGTAAAGTTCTGAACTCCATAGAAAGTCAACGTTTCATCCACACTCCAACCGGCTGTTACATGGTCTATGATACCGTTCTTGAAATAGCGGCCACCGATAGCATCTTCCGCATAATCGGAGCAAGCATCACCCGGACGAATACGTAAGAAACGGACAATGGCATTAATACTGTTTCCCGCACCCTTTTCCGGATCTTTAGAAAGATTGAATGAAAAATTGTAATTCTTCAACGTGATACCTTCACCGGGAGCAGTCTGCCCGATAATACTTAAATCGGGATAATCCACCAGATAAATCCCCCGCTTCAGTTCAATCGTACCGTCTACATCAAAAACAATAGTACGAGGACCTTGAATCTGCTCGATACCATAACGTAAGCTACCTTCTATCGGAGTTTCGCCCAGACCGTAATCATCCAGATTCGTCACTTTGTAAAGTACTCCGCCACGTCCGCCTGTAGTGAAACGCCCACCGCCTTCTGCACCGGGGAAGGCAAGGGCTTCAACACTCTTGTCATCACCAATACCGGTATCAGGCTTACCATACTGAAAGATAGTTATGGTCTTATCCAAAATACGCACGGTAGAGGTACGCGGCAGAAAATCTTCATTATCAGCAATCGTCAAAACTATTTCGTTGCTCGTAGACTCTCTTTTGTTATGAGTAATCCAAGCCTCGGAAGGAATAGCATCGAAATTATCTACCGGTTCATCTCCTTCCTGTGTGAAAGGAATTACCAAAGTCCGGCATTTATAAGGAATAGTATATTCATCCTGCTCGATAGCAGCCACACCGTTTACCGCTTCTTGCATCACTTTCAACACACGTTGTAGTTTATACTCACCTACCGTACTGAATACAAGTTCCGTTGTACGTGCATTACCGGTATTCAATGCGACTTTCAGTTTCAGAATCTGTTCGGAGAAGTTACGGGTTACCGGAGTTTCTTCCACAACTTCAATCCAGTCGCACTGTTCATCAATATCCATCTTCCATTCCATATTGGCTACAACTTTGAGCTCTACTTCCGCACCACGGAAAGAAATAGGTTCGGAAATAAATTCAAACAGAATATCCGGGTCGGAACCTAATTGCTCTATGGCAATCTCTTGCTCCAAGGTAGAGCCTGCACCTGCCATGGTAACCTTAACCTTACCCATACGTTTGGCTCCGTCTGTATTTTCCGCTACAAACAGGCGAAGTTCATCATTTCCCGTACCATTGCTTTTCGACAACGTAAGCCAAGCCTGCTCCGCATCATTGGTGGCCGGTTCTACTACGGTTGCCAACCATTCACCGGTGGCGGTTATATCCACAGTGGAAGAAGTAGCCACATTGGACAGTTTCAGTTCCTTTTTCGATAGTTCCAAGCTATCGGTTCCTACGGCGCCATTCAATTCGCCCTCGTCACTGCATGCTCCTAACAAGCCTGCTAATAGTATGAATAGAAAATATCTCATAGCTTTTATTTGTTTTTCGTTAGTATTCGATTATTTAATCCAATGCGGGTCACCGATGTTATTCGTATAAATCTCAGAACTCTTATCAGTAATAGTGAAATCCCTACCATTTACATCTTGGAAAAGTCCGTCCATTGGAAGAGTAGTTTCCATCGGTTTTTCATTTTCTTCTACACCCCAGTTATTCAATGTAAAGCCGTTGGTGATATAGTTATTGTTGATTGTACGAGTAGTTACATTTCCAAGATTAATCCACGTGCCACTTGCGCCATCAGAAACTCCGCTGAACAGATTATTTTTTACGGTAACATTGAAATTATCAGTATTAGACGGCTTCAAATCAAAGAAAGTCATACCTGCTTTCATAACGATAAATGTACAATTCTCTACCACTACATCCAAATTACCTTTCATTTTACTCACCCCTGTGATCAATGCTTTAGTCATATCATTGGCATGGAAAGTCGAATTCCTAAATTCAAACCTATGTACCGGCGCATCTTGTTTGGTAGACAATCCGAAGAAACCACTTTGACCGGAATTCAATCCGAAGAAACGACAGTCTTCAATAATAACCTTCTCTACGGTTTGCTTTCTATCCCCGTCTACTATCTGATACCATAGGGAACGTTTTAAATCATTGATTTCACAATTCTTCCATGAGATGGTTCCGATATGGAATTCCTGGTTTTTAAAATTAAAGAAATCCAGCGCACCCTTCTCATTGGCGACAACTTTTATCACCAAGTTCTCGAAATGAAACGCCTCAATGAAATTCGCACTCGATATGCTCAGGCTTGATTTCAACTCCAATACAGCCAAACTTTCACCTTCTTTAGGCTCTTGCCCCACAATAGAGAGTCCCTTAGGCATATCATTTAACGTTCCATCTACAAACTGATAAGTTGTCCCCGCTTTCAGGAAAAGTTTGATGTCTGTTGCAGTTTCATCGTTCTTCAATCTATTGAAGACGTTATTGATATTCTCTCCCGGACTAACGTATGTATATCCCTCCGGCACGCGAATAGGAGCATCCGGATTAATATCTTCTTCTTCCCATTCTTCCGGAGCGATAGTTACCGTATAATCCTGAATAGTCGGTTCATCCGCATTGTTCAATTCGAAAGAAACCGTTGTAAGGTTCTTTGGCAGAATAGGGAAAGTTCCTTCTATCTCTTTGGTCTGTATTACTTGCTGATTTGCGTCCAAATATTCAAAACGGACTGTTACCGCTTCGTTATCCGTATCGGTCTCGAACAATACCAAGTCGTCGGTATAGTTCACACCACCCGTAGAGGTCGCTGTATTGCGTACCACCTCGATAGGCGACTTCACAAACGTGGCATCCGAAATCTTATAGCCGGATATAGGCGTAGAAACGATGGCGCGTATCGTAGAATAACGTTTGTCCGCCTTACGGTCGGTTGCCCGCAAACGGAGCGTACCGGTACGGTTATACATACGAATCTCCAAAGGCTCATTAAAAGGAGAAACGTACTCCACCGGAGCAGACAAAGCATAGACTTTCTCAGCTTTTGGGTCTTGATTAAGCACTATATCATTCAAATTGCCCGGATGCGGCAACGAATCGGCTTCCGTAGTAGCAACAATACGATATGTACCGTCAGGCAATTGGAAACGGTATAAAGTAGAATAGTTCGCCACATAGCTGCCATCGGCAGCATAAATAAACAGCGGTTTGTTGGATGAGCCTGTATTCAGCGAATAAGCCTCATCATCCAAATACATTTGAATATCCTTCACTACCGAAGAGTTGTATTTACTGTCTTCGGAACAAGCAGCTATGCCGAGCAGGAGCATCAGTCCCGCCACAGCAGATGATATACTTTTTCTCATATTAGATTTTGCAGGAGTTTAAAGTTCTGTTTCTTCTGTTATATCTTCCCATCCCGTTTCTACCCAATCTTCATTCAGTATTTCCATGTGAACGACCGAACGCTTGGACGACTTAAAAGCAATACCCGTATCAAGCGCACCATTCGTACGGTTCACTTCCACCCCTTCTTTTAAGTAAGTAACATCAACCGACGTACGCGAACCGTTATTCTCCGTGGGGAAGGAATAGACAAAAGCCTCGAAACCGGCGGTACGGTCTGTGCGTACGGTTACATCTTCAAGGACTGCTTTTTCATCCTTCACATTGTAAGCCACGCCTACATTGGTAAATGTTATATCCAATGCGTCAAAATGGGTAATACCGTCCAATTCCTCCGCTGTTTCTTTGGGACTGAACACTGCTTGTCCCATCAATCGCTTCAACTCAATATCGAGTGATTTTACGGAATTATCCGAAGTAAATCCCATTATCCCGGAAATGTAGACAGGTTTCTGCATATTGTCTTTCTGACGGATAACGGTAGTAGAGAGCTTATCGGCACCGGACACTTCATCAGCATTCGCTACAACAAACGTCTGCAAATTCTCTCCCAAAGGCAAAGGAACCTCAACAGCCCCATGTACCAAAGATTGCGTTTCTCCATAAATAAGAGAATCGGACATATACACATAAATTCCGATTTCGGAGATACCCTCTGCGGCAAATGTCTTAATACTCGATTGGCTGAAACGGACACCAACGGGATGCAGTTCTTCTTTCCGAGAAGTGTTACCTTCGTCTTGAGGAAGCTTACCATTATCCCAAATCTCGTCAACTTGCGAGGTACAGGAAAAAAAAGCTAAAAGCGGAATAAATAATAATTTCATTAAACGCTTCATAAGTATTAGTGTTTTATAGTTAATATTCAAAGTTCACAAATAGCAGTTCTAATGCCTGTGCAAATATCCGTAAATGGAAGAAACTATGTGAGTAAGATTTAGTACAAAAAGGGTAAAATCCGGTCTGGCACAAATTAATTACCCGCTCAGAGACATCTCTACGAGCGATTTTAAGTATTTCACAAAATATCAGTCAATATTATTTATGAAGTAAGCAAGTACTCGTTTTATAATGCTGACAGGCACGAATTATATGGAACTTCACGACTATCCTGTCTATAAAACCGTGAACTTCCATATAATCCGTGCCTGTTTAAAAATCATCCGGTAAATGCCCGAATATAAAAAATACTTATATCCTGATAAGTTCCTTATAAAGTCGTTGTACCGGCAACCCCATAATATTATAATAACTTCCCGAAATATTCTCCACTCCGATAAAGCCAATCCACTCTTGCACTCCATAGGCTCCGGCTTTATCCATCGGTTGGAACTTATCTATATAATAAGCGATTTCCTCTTCGCTCAGTTTGGAAAAACGAACCTCCGTCTGGGCGGCAAAACTTCGCTGCCATTCCGTTGTAGTAATACAAACACCGGTAAATACTTCGTGAGTACGACCTGACATAGCGCGAAGCATACATAAAGCATCTTCCCTATCCTTAGGTTTTCCAAGTACTTTCCCATCTAACCAGACAATGGTATCGGCCGTTATCATCAATTCACCCGGTTGTAACATATCCCGATAGGCATCCGCTTTTTCTTTCGCTATATAGAGAGGTATATCCGCTCCTTGCAATGTATCAGGATACGATTCGTCTACATCCGGCAAGGTACGCACTTCGTAGTCCACGCCAAGTCCTGCCAACAATTCTTTCCGGCGGGGAGAATTGGAAGCAAGTATAACTTTATATTTTTTGAGATTATCCAACATGACTCTAATAAATTATGAATTGCGAGTTATCAACTGACAGAAATTACCAACCGAAGGCTTTCTCGTCTGCCATCCAAAGATCTTTTACTTTTAAGAACTGCTCTACAATATCCCGTCCGCAGCCATATCCACCCTCTTTGTGGGAAATGTAGCGGGCAACGGATTTTACTTCGGGAGCGGCATCTTTCGGACAACAAGGCAAGCCACAAGTACTCATCACCTCAATGTCAGGAATATCATCACCTACATACAATATTTCTTCATCCCGCAAACCATAACGGTCACGAAAATCATGATAATCATGTATTTTGACGGAAGACCCCATATAGATATTCTCTGCCAATATTCCTAAAGCAAGAAAACGCTTGCGCACCGCTTCCGTACGCCCACCGGTTATAATGGCCAGTGGAATTCCATATTTGGCAGCCAGATGCAATGCATAACCGTCCTTTATATTTACCGTGCGCATCGGCTCACCTTCCGTACTCATCGGGATAACGTTAGCGCTCAATACCCCGTCCACATCAAAAGCGAGCGCTTTTATCTTATTCAAATCATAGTTGATTGTACTCATACCGTTATTCTTTACTCAGAAGTCAGCTGTTTTGTTGATGTATACTTTCGCTAATCAGCCTATACAGTTCTTGCATTCCCGGTTCATCGGAAAGCATCTGCAAGTGATTGTTGATGACATTCTCGTCATACCGTATGGCAGGCCCCGTCTGCGCAAGACGCGGTTCGAGTTCGTGTACTTTGCGGGCAGTCTCGTCTATCAAGGGTAACATCACTTCAAAGGGAAGCTGATATTTCTTCAACAGTTCGGCAGCAAGGGCGTACATATGATTTGTAAAATTACAAGTGAATACCGCCGCCAAATGCAAATTCTTACGCTGTTCGGAAGTTGCCTCATAGACTTTCTCGGAAAGTACGGAAGCAATATCTTTCAAGGTCTGAGTATCTGCCGCAGAATTGCTTTCCACAAAAACCGGTATCTGCCAGAAATCGACAGTACGTTGTTTGCTGAATGTCTGCATAGGATAGAACACACCATATCGGTTTACCTTACCCGCCCAAACGCCCATCGGAATACTACCGGCAGTGTGTACCCATAAGGCATCTTCTTTGCCGGCAACTATCTCCGGCAACAACTGTACAAACGCCGCATCTTTCAGAGAAACAATATAAAGTTGGGCATCTGTTGCCACAGACGACAAATCGGTAATATAGGCGGCCTCCACAACCTGTGCCAATGTCCGTGCCGACTCTTCCGTACGGCTGTATATCTGCACGATACGGAATCCTTTATAATAAAGCGTCTTTGCCAAATTCGTCGCCAGATTACCGGCTCCGATAAATACGATAGATGTATCTTCTATGCTTCTCTTCATTTTATCTTGTAGATACCAAATATAAAATACCGCCTACAACCAATAACGCCACCGGCAACAAATAAGCTGACATAGTACCAAGCAGAGCCGTTATCAATCCGAAATTCAATATCAACCACAAACCTATCAGCACCAATCCCACTGACTTATCATGCTTGAATAATAAGAAGATGATTGCCGTATAAAGCAAAAAGTTATCCCTGTTCATCACCCACGACAAACCCAATGTAGAAAAATGCAGCAATTTGTCTGCCAGATAAAGCACACCGAACACAATCAACGTGATAGCCGTAGCCTTATATGTGTCTTTGTTATTGTTTGCTTTTGCCGCGCTCACCTTTATTTCCCTCCATATTTATTAAGGTGAATCTTTTCCCATTGCAGATTGTCTTCATTGAAAGGTTTGCGCTCCATTCCTTTATGACCGATCGCTATTATACTGAGGGCTTGCAATTGCAAGGGTATATCAAGTACGTCATGTACATATTCATTGGAAGACATTCCGGATGCGGTAAAACGTTCGCGAAGCTGTACCCAGCAACTTCCCAACCCCATATCTTCCGCCTGAAGCTGCAGATAAATGGAAGCGATAGAAGCATCTTCTATCCAAACGTCACTTGCCAGCGGATCGGCAGTTACAACCACCGCCAATGCCGCATCCGCAATGAATTGTGAAGCCTGCTCTTTACAGAAAGATAGTTTTTTCAATGTTTCCTTATCATCCACCACGATAAACTGCCATGCATTACTGCGTTTGGAAGTAGGCGCCATCAGCGCGGCTTTCATCAGTGTAACCACCTGTTCTTGTGTCAATTCCTCTTCCGTAAACTTCCGCATGCTACGGCGTTTTTTTATCAATTCACTAAAACTTTCCATATATGTATATCGTTTAGAAATGAATACTTTATTGTTAAGCTATGCAAAGA
>ERZ827037.946-NODE-946-length-34755-cov-9.052248_pt1 | contig 34755 bp, 23 predicted proteins | sample MGYA00519924_ERZ827037 | MGnify/ENA primary metagenome ERZ827037 (study PRJEB31778, sample SAMEA3449250) | human gut metagenome | biome: human gut; feature: human-associated habitat; material: faeces | place: United Kingdom | collected 2010/2012 ...
AAAGGGCGTGGGAATATATGTTTTGTGCAACTTTTATTTTTCAAACACGCTCTAGGGCTAATTTATTATATGTAATCAAATCTGTATAACATTTGACCATTTTGGCCCTTGCAATCCCGTAATCAGCTAGCGCGCGAATATTTGGTAATTGATATACTGTTCCATATCTTTTAAATTCAAACCCACTCATTGCTACTTTTGGTACTAAATCAACCGAATTGACTATACTTACAATATTTTTATATTTATCACTCTCTACATAACTTTGTGTTTTTGTCGTGTTCTGCGGACATTCAAAACAAAAGGCATAGATATTATCTCGTGTAAGACCTTCTACCGCACCGTCATCCAACATTTTAGCTACGCGGTTTGTTGTAGCTGCTCCTCTGCTGTACCCGGAAATCCATACTTTTAATTCATATGGCAGCTTGTCTTTATATTTTTCTACATACTTTTTAATGCCATCTCTAACCTGCAGAGCTGCCTCATTAAAACCTTGATGTTCATCTTTTGTTCCAAGATCAAAGTTTCCTCCCCATTCATCCATATATCCGCCGCCGCGAACTGTAACCATAAGAAGAGAGCCTGTTTTACCAGCACTGTTTTTAATATTTTTACTGCTAATCGCATAGCCAATCGTATTTGTTTTAGGATTGGGATAAGAACTTTCATAATTCGTAAATTCTAACGAATTCTTATCAGTCTCGACCATCAGATACTTTATATTCGTGTCTATAGAATGTGGATCATCCATCACCCCATATCCGGCCACTGCCCCACGAATCGACATCTTTGTAAGCCCATGCTGATAAGTCGTACTTGGAGTAAAGAACCAGTTTTCATCGTAATCATAGATATATTTTGCTGTTTTCTTATCTCCTCCTGATGTATTAACAATCTTATGTAAACTTGTTTCAAACTTAAATTCACCGGATTTTTGTAGAGGGCTTGCTATATTGTCTGTATCTTCTTTCTTTCCTTCATTTACGGTTCCATCAGAGCATACGGTTCCTGCATATATATTAGCAGTATCTATAGAAGAAAGATCTAAATGTATCGCTGGACGAACGCTATGATCAGAAAAAATACTGGTGCCTCCACTATTGACACGACCGAAATCATACACAGCTGTTACATCCCCATAACAAGAGCCACCTGGCGAACGAAGGAACCACAATGCATTTCCATTGTATTCCGAATCTTCTATATTTCTCCATGTACCCATAGCATAAGCATACGTACTGCATTTGCATCTTCTAGCCTCATCATATACCTCTCCATCTAATACAAATCCATATTTTTTTGCATCATCCGTATTATATACTTCCCTTTCTGAAAGTAAGAATATTTTATCTGAAGTGTCATTTCCACCCTGACCGGCACTTCCATAGTGAATATTGTTCCTATTTTCTACTTTTGTTGTCTTAATTGCGTTTTTTTGTGCAGTAGAAAATGCTGTGTCAATAAAATTCTTATTACTGTAATCTATCTCTGATTGATTTTCAGATGCTTTATAACCATTTATCCAACTTCGCATACTACTTTTTTCCCAGGTTATGGTTGCCCATTTTTCATTATAACGCTGATCATCCAAAGCAATATCCGAAAGAAGGAAAACATCATTATTATCTTTGTTTAATACTCTCCATTTAATAGGTTCATATTTAAAGTAGTGATACGTAGTATAATCATCATTCCAATCATAATACTGTTCACTACCCCCACTGTAAGCATGTTATATCGCATCTTCTCCCTTTAACTTTCGGTATTTAACACCATCAATAGTAGTATCATTATTGTCCCAACTTGTCGCATTCTTCAGTTTATTATAAACACTTCCATCTTTCGATGTAATCTCACTTTGCGGGTAACTTCCAAAATAAATACAATCCCAAGTAACTTTTTGTCCGGCTGTCATCGTAGTATCCTCTTCAATTTTAGGATTACCTATGGTATCCGCTGCTTTTACTTCGGGTAATGTTAACGGGACATCTGCAATATGGATTCCCTGTGGACAAATTCCTGCGAGCATCGCTATTGTCAATACAAATACCAATAGCCGATGCAAAATCTTTCTTTTCTTCATACTTTTTCTCCCCTCGTTTGATAAATCTATTCTATTATAGGTTCGCTAAGACGAAAACAAAAATATTCACAGGTTGATGCATAATATATCCAACTATTTTCATTAGCTCTTCTTTCCCCAGACTCAAACATATTTTTCATAATCTATGACAGCAATATCGTTACATGGTATACTGATTTTAAACTTATAGACTCGGAGGTATAACATGTCAAACATTCAGATAACAGAAAACGAATCAGGAAAATACTCTCCTGAATGGTTTTATAACGAGGCACAAAAACCGGAATGGATCGCGTTTATTCGCAAAGCAGATACTTTACATGAAAATTTTATAAATCATTTTGGAATAGAACACTTAAAATCTCTTTCAGGTAAAGAATTATTAACTTCTTTATTTTACAATGACAAAGGAAATAAATTGAATCTTTGTTATGTACTTGAAATGGACAAAGATATGCGCGAAATATTTGGAAGTATTGCCGGTGGAGCAGCTTATAAATTTGGACTTTTCTTTCACAAAAAAACACAAAGCTGGACTTGTGGCTCACCTGCAAAACCTGTAAAGCTTACTGAAAATGAGGCAATCCAAAAGGCAGAAGAAATACGTAATGATTTGGTAGCAGGTGCTGAAATAATATCTTCCTTTGGTCCTTTAAATTCCACAGCAGATTATGAACAACTCTACAAACAACTGGAACATATTTCTGGAATTAATACAGTATGGCGAATGAAATATTATCAAATGTTATTTCCAATATTGTTTGCACCATTTTATGGACAAGATATACAATTGGATGTATTACATTTTCTAAATCAAACACCAAGCGAGATTCCTTTTATACGCATGGGACAAATCGCACTGTTTTCAAAAAAATGTAATATTCCTGGTATTGTTTTTGGTCATATTTGTGGAAGATCCACTAATCACAATAATAAATCTAATGATTCTGAAACTAATACGCTTTCCGACAAAAAACATAAACTTCACTACTGGATGTACACGGTCTTTGACGATACCAGTTGGATGGAATGCCAGCAAAAAGAAATTATGGTTCTCGGCATGGATGACATAGGAGATTATTCTCAATATGATTCTAAGGAATCTCTTCGTCAGGAATTGATAAGCACTTATGACAACAGTACCTCTCGAAAGAATCAGGCTTTAATGGCATGGAATTTTGCAAACAAGCTGGCGATCAATGATGTCATTTTTGCAAAGCGAAGTAATACTCTTGTTGGTAAAGGTATTGTCACCGGAGATTATATTTTTGATGATTCTCGCCAGGAATATAAAAATATCCGTACCGTAAAGTGGCTTCAAATTGGCGAATGGGAACATCCCGGTAAGTCTGTTGCCAAACGCTTAACTGATATTACCCCATATACTGACTATATCGAAAAACTTATTACTATCTTTACTCCTGATGAATTGGATGATGTAGATACACAACCTGAAGTAGACTATCCAGAATATTCTTCTGCTGATTTTCTTTCCGATGTATATATGAGTGAGCAAGATTATGAAACATTGGTAAATGTCTTAAAAATGAAGAAAAATATCATTTTACAGGGTGCACCTGGTGTTGGAAAAACATTTACTGCCAAACGTCTTGCCTATTCTATTATTGGTGCAAAAAATCCTGACCGTGTTCAAATGATTCAGTTCCACCAGAGCTATTCCTATGAAGATTTTATTGAGGGATATCGTCCGACAGAAAATGGGTTTACAATCAAAAAGGGGTCTTTTTACAAATTCTGCAAACTTGCTGAGGATGACGATGAAAATGATTATTTCTTTATTATTGATGAAATCAATCGCGGTAATTTAAGTAAAATATTCGGTGAATTATTTATGTTGATTGAAAAAGACAAACGTGGTATTGAACTCCAGTTATTATATTCTGATGAGAATTTTTCTGTACCACCCAATGTATATATTATCGGCATGATGAATACTGCTGATCGTAGCCTTGCCATGTTAGATTATGCTTTAAGACGACGTTTTTCATTTTTTACTATGAAACCGGGATTTAATACTATTGGTTTTCAGACTTACCAAGATTCTTTAAAAAGTGACGCTTTTAAAAAATTGATTTCTTGCATAAAACAATTAAATTCAAAAATAGCAGCAGATATTTCTCTTGGAGAAGGATTTTGTATCGGGCATAGCTATTTTTGTGGACTAACTGCCAAAACAGCTACTGTCCGAACACTTACATCCATTATAGAATATGAATTGATTCCTCTTTTAAAAGAATATTGGTTTGATGAACCTGAAAAAATCATCGACTGGTCTGATAGATTAAGGAGTACCGTCAAATGATTCCCATTCAAAATATTTACTATATGCTGTCCTATGCTTTTCAAACATTACAGGCAGAGAATTACAAAGACTTAGCAGCAGAAAACTTTCATAATACTGCAGAATTATGTGCAGCGATTCTTGATAAAGGAATTGGTATTCAATTAAAACATGGTTTAAGAAGAGATTATGTATCAAAATCCGAATCTCTTTCTACACTACAGGGAAAACTTAACATTTCAGAATCCATCAAGACCCAGACAATGCTCAAAAAACAAATGATTTGTACCTATGATGAATTCTCAACCAATATACAATTTAACCAAATTATTAAATCCACTGTATTACTGCTTCTTAAAGCGAATATTACAAACAGCCGAAAAAAGAGTCTAAGAAAACTATTGCTATTTTTTTCTGACGTTAATGAAATTGACCTGCATTTTGTAAATTGGAATCAACAGTATAATCGCTCTAATCAAAACTATCAAATGTTAATCGGTATGTGCTATCTAGTCTATAAGGGTCTTCTGACAACACAAAATAACGGCACTACTAAACTCATGGATTTTTTTGACGGACAACGAATGTGTCGCTTATATGAAAAATTCTTGCTTGAATATTATCGGAAAGAACATCCAGAACTCACCGCCAATGCATCACAAATTGCATGGCAGCTTGATGATACTGAAAATCAAATGCTTCCTAGGATGCAGACAGATATTATGTTATCCAAAAACAATAACATACTTATTATTGATGCCAAATATTATTCGCATATGACCCAGCAACAATACGGAATACATACTCTGCATTCCAATAATCTTTATCAGATTTTTACCTATGTAAAAAATAAGGAATTTGAATTGAGAAACTATGAACATACTGTATCAGGAATGCTTCTTTATGCACAAACCGATGAAGATATTATTCCTAATAACACCTACCATATGAGCGGAAATCAGATTTCTGTTCTTGCATTAGATTTAAACCAGGATTTTTCAAAAATCTCCAGAACTTTAGATGACATCGCCAAAAATTTTCTTTAAAATTTTTAAAGGAAGGGACCTAATATCCCTTCCTTACTTCTATTACCCCTATTGTAACAAAAAATCTATAAACTTCCTCATAAAGCGAAGAACCAAAATGGATACACCTATAGCTGCCGCTATACATACAATTGAAAAAAACATCTGAAAAATCACCTGACTATCCATAGCATATGAAACTGCGTTATTCATTGTATCTCCCCCTGACTATCTTTTGATACTTCATTTTACCATATCTCTGTATTTTTATCAAAAATTTTTCATTTTCAAAATTACATTTTTTATGTTATTTTACATTTATTAGTTGTTTTTCTTCTTAAATATGATATACTATTCCTCACCAGTTGTATCACCGAGTTCTTGACACACGTATATTATACGTATTATAATATAATTATAGAAAGGGGTGGCATACTATGCCAATGAAACCAAAAGAAATGATAAGATTATTAAAAAAGAATGGTTTCATAAAAATAAGTCAAAATGGTTCCCATGTGAAAATGAAGAATTTTAAAACTGGCAAACAAACAACAGTTCCTCTTCATAGCAAAGATTTAAAAAAAGGACTAGAAGATGCCATCCTAAAACAAGCGGGCTTAAAATAGCCTTATTTCATCTATAATAACTCACATACATTGGAGGTATCCATTATGAAAAAATTATTTTATCCTGCTGTATTTCATATTGCAGAAGAAGGCGGTTATTGGGTGACTTTTCCTGACTTTCCCGAATGTCTAACTCAGGGAGAAAATATGCAAGAAGCCTATGATATGGCTATAGATGCTTTAGGACTTATCTTAACTGATGACATTAACGACCATAAAGAACTTCCAGAACCGTCTAACATCACACATGTTGATGATGGAGTTGTCGTAATCATCCCATATGATTATTTGGAATATAATCGAAAGTATCATAATAAATCTATCAAAAAAACTTTAACAATCCCTGAATGGTTGAATAACGAAGCATTGCGATTGAATTTAAACTTTTCACAGATTTTGCAGGATGCTCTTTTAAACAAAATTCAATCTCGTTAATGGCTATAATTCTTTCATTTGGTAATACTGCAATCATAGATTATAATATACTTAACAAGGCAGCTAATACGATAGCTTCACCTATCCATTTCCGGCAAGTTTAGGTTAAAAAACAGAACCCCCACAACTTTATAGATAGCAAATGTGATGTCGGAGCAAGTAAAAATGCGGCTGAGCATTTTCTACGCAGCGAAATCTTCACATGTGCTATCTATAAAGTTGCGGGGGTTCGTCTGTTTTTAATCTAAATCAATCCAATCCTACACCGGATATGCTCCATTCTTTACATCGGCTTTTGCAGGATCAATCTTATTCTCCTGTGCCGCTCTGTATTTAAAGAATTCGGTTGCTACCTGTGGGAACAATGCGTATGTAAGCACATCTTCGTCCTGTTCTTTCCACTGGCTCATCTCTGCCTCGATCTTAGATAATTCCGGTTCAAGAAGGTCGGCTGGACGACAGGTAATTGGCTTTTCATCGCCGATTGCCTTTTTCTGTACTTCTTTATTCATTGGTTTTACGGTCTGACCGTATTCTCCACGAAGAAGGGCTTTTGACTCGTTTGTAATCATTTTATAACGCTCTCCGGTAAGTACATTTAATACAGCCTGCGTTCCGACAATCTGACTGGACGGTGTAACTAATGGTGGTTCACCGAAATCTTTACGTACCTTTGGCACTTCCTCTAATACCTCATAGAACTTATCAGATGCGCCCTGCTGCTCTAACTGAGATACGAGGTTGGAAAGCATTCCTCCCGGTACCTGATACATTAACGTCTTGATATTTACGCCAAGTACCTTTGGACTCATTAAACCATTTGCCAGATATTTCTCACGTATTGGGCGGAAATAGTCTGCAATCTCGCCTAAAAGCTTCTGGTCAAATCCTGTATCAAATTCTGTACCGCGGAATGTTTCAGCCATAACTTCTGTTGCCGGCTGGCTTGTTCCCATTGCAAATGGAGATATGGCTGTATCAATGATATCGACTCCTGCTTCTACTGCTTTTAAGTAAGTCATTCCACCGACACCACTTGTATAGTGTGTATGAAGTTCGATAGGAATGTCTGTTGCCTGCTTTAATGCAGTTACAAGGCGAGTTGCTTCATTCGGCACTAAAAGACCTGCCATATCTTTGATACAGATAGAATCTGCTCCCATCTCTTCAATATTCTTAGCAGTCTTTTTCCAGTAGTCTAATGTATATGCATCACCGATTGTATAGGAGAGGGCGATCTGCGCGTGTCCTCCCTCTTTCTTTGTTGCATCTACAGCAGTCTGTAAGTTTCTAAGGTCATTTAAACAGTCAAAAATCCGAATAACATCAATTCCGTTTGCAATAGATTTCTGTACGAAATATTCTACAACATCGTCTGGATATGGCTTATATCCTAAGATGTTCTGTCCACGGAATAACATCTGTAACTTTGTATTCTTAAAGCCATCTCTTAATTTACGAAGTCTCTCCCATGGGTCTTCCTTTAAGAAACGCAGGCAGGCATCAAATGTTGCACCTCCCCAGCATTCTACTGCATGATAACCAACCTGATCCATCTTATCTACGATTGGCAGCATCTCCTCTGTTGTCATTCTTGTAGCAATCAGAGACTGATGTGCGTCACGGAGAACGGTTTCTACTATTTTAACCGGTTTTTTCTTAATTTCGGCCATAATATCTCCTTTTATTTCAAATCACGTAACTATTTGCGCTTACAACTGTTATTATCTAAAATTCAACTTGTAAACTATTTATAAATATCCCCTGTAACATTTTTTACAGATTATAGCCCTATAAATAATGAATTTTAAATAATCAAATAATTCTAAATTATACTCCAAAAATTGCCATAAATGTTCCGGCGGCTACCGCTGTACCGATAACTCCGGCAACATTTGGTCCCATCGCATGCATCAGTAAGAAGTTTGATGGATCTGCTTCCGCACCAACTTTCTGGGATACACGGGCTGCCATAGGAACGGCAGATACCCCGGCAGAACCAATTAATGGATTTACCTTACCACCTGTAACCTTACACATAAGTTTACCAAACAGGACACCTGCTGCAGTACCAACAGCAAAAGCTACAAGACCTAATACTACAATCTTGATTGTGCTGACATTTAAGAATGCCTCTGCACTTGTTGTCGCACCAACGGATGTACCAAGAATAATAACTACGATGTACATAAGAGCGTTAGACGCTGTCTCTGAAAGCTGTTTTACTACGCCGGACTCTCTAAAAAGGTTACCGAGCATCAGCATACCAACTAATGGTGCTGTTGTAGGAAGAATCAGACATACAACAACTGTTACAACGATAGGGAACATAATTTTCTCTGTTTTTGTAACGGTTCTTAACTGTTCCATCTTAATCTGACGTTCCTTTTCTGTAGTAAGGAGTTTCATGATCGGTGGCTGAATAATTGGTACAAGTGACATATAAGAATATGCCGCTACCGCAATTGGTCCCATTAAGTCTGTCTGCCCAAGCTTTCCGGCAAGGAAAATAGAAGTAGGACCATCGGCTCCACCAATAATGGAAATTGCTGCTGCTGCCTTTCCGTTAAATCCCATAAGCATTGCAAGGAAATACGCGCTGTAAATACCAAACTGCGCCGCAGCTCCCAGCAAGAAACTTGCTGGATTGGCAATCAGCGGACCGAAGTCTGTTAGTGCTCCAACGCCTAAGAAAATCAGTGAAGGGAGAATACTCCATTCATCTAATAAGTAAAAATAATGTAATAATCCGCCTTCTTCCATAATGGACGGATATAAGTTAACCAGCAGCATACCAAAAGAAATCGGCACTAACAAAAGTGGCTCATATCCTTTGGCGATGGCCAGATATAAGAAGACTAAAGCAACCAGTATCATAATGAAGTTACCTGGCTTTAAGAATGCAAATCCGGTCTGTGCTGCGAGATTCGTCATTGTCTCTACAACATAACTCATAAATCTTCCTCCGTTTTATTTTGCAAATATGCTCTAGTTCATTGTAGCCAGTACATCTCCGCCTTCTACCATATCTCCAACTGCTACTTCCACACTTGCGATAACACCATCCTGTGCTGCACAGATTTCATTCTCCATCTTCATAGCCTCTAATACAAGAACAGCATCGCCCTTCTTTACAGAAGCACCTGCCTGTGCCTTTACTGCTACGATCTTACCTGGCATTGGTGCTGTAATCTTTACGGCACCGGCACTTCCGGAAGTCTTTGGGGCAGCTTTCTTAGCTGGAGCCGGAACGGCTGCTGGTGTACTTACCGGCGCTGCACTTGCTTCTACTGCACCTAATTCTTCTACTGCTACATCATAAGCAACACCATTAACTGTAATTCTATAATTTTTCATTGTAAATCCTCCTGAATGATTTTATGTACTTCTAAAATCTTTCTATAGCTAACTTTTCAAAACTTTATAAAAAGATTCCAAGAATACATTTTTGCTATCTTCTCTTCACTCTCTTGATTGAACGAACGACCAACTTATCTGCACTGACTGCTGCTCCTCCATTCGCTGCCATGATTGCCGCTGTGATTACTGCGACAAGTTCACCATCATCCACAAGTTCCTCTTCTTCCACAACTTCTTCAAGAATCGGACGCTTTGGAGCCGGTCTTTCTTCCTGCGCAGCCTTTTTCTCTTTCTTAGAAGAACGATTCTTTAACGCTCTTTCAATAGATGGGATATATACAAAAAGAGAAATCAGTAAAGAAATGAAAATCAGTACTGCAAATACAGTTCCCATACCCATCAAAGTATTTAATAAGGCTTGTTCAAATACGTTCATACTCTCACCTCACTATACTGCCGTATGCTTCTTTGTCACTGGAGTTACTTTCTTTCCGTAAAGCATTTCATAAGCAGCGATAAGACGCTTTCTTGTTGCGTCCGGCTCGATGATGTCATCTATATATCCTCTCTTTGCAGCTGCTAATGCACTGCTCTGTCCTTCTGCATATTCCGCAGTTTTCTCTGCGATAAGTGCTGTCTTATTCTTATCTGTATTGATTTCCTCTGCATACATGATACGAACTGCCTGTTCTGCATCCATCATTCCTACAGATGCCTGTGGCCATGCCAGAACAAAGTCAGCTCCGATAGCTTTAGAATTCATTACTTCCGCTGCAGTTCCATAAGCCTCGCCTGCAATGAGATTAATACGAGGTACACTAACCTGTGCAAGTGTTGTCGTAAACTTCGCTAATGCGAGCGCCTGCTTTCTCTCTTCATGTGCGTTGGCACGAAGTCCTGTCACGTTCGTTACAGTAAGAAGAGGAATCGAAAATGCATCACAGAACTTAATAAATCTTTCTGCTTTTTCAAGACCATTTCTTGTTAAAACGGACTCACCATCTACTGGCTGATTTGCAACCGCACCTACTGTCTCTCCATTCAGACGGATAAATGCAGTTACCATCTCTTTGGCATAGGCTGCCTTTGTCTCTATGTACATATTGTTGTCAGAAATAGATTTTAAAATGTAAGCGGCATCATATGCGGCATCATTTAACTCAGGAATAACCCTATTTAAATCATCATCGTTATCAAAATAAACATCTTCTGCTTCATAATCAGAAGGAAGTACATCAACGAGAATACGAAGCTGGTCAAGAAGTGCTTCTTCTGTCTCGCATACAAAATCTACGTTACCAGCCTGCTCAGACTGGAACTGTGCTCCTGCCGTATTCTGACGGGATTCTTCATTCCCCGCTAATGCATTCGGACTGTTGATAAAGAGACTGCCGTTCTCCTTCTCCATCAATGTAAAATCAGACATAGCGGACATTACGGCACTTCCTCCTCCACACATTCCAAATACTGCAGAAATCTGTGGAATCATTCCAGATGCCTGTGCCTGCTTATTAAAAATCGTTCCAAAAGCGTGAAGGGCATCTGTCGCTTCCTGTAATCTAAGTCCTGCACAATCCAGCATTCCAATGATTGGCGCACCTGTTTTCATCGCCAGATCATAAAGGGAAGCAATTTTCTTCGCATGCATCTCACCTACGGAACCTCCAAGTGCGGAAGCATCCTGACTGTAAACATAAACCATGCGGTCATTAATAACTCCGTATCCAGTGATAACACCATCACCTTCTACTTTCTTTGCACCGAGATTATAATCGGTATTACGAGCGGAAACATATCCACCAACTTCCACAAAACTGTGGTCATCAAACAGATAATCAATGCGCTCTCTGGCATTCATTTTTGAATTACCCATATTCTTTCCTCCATAAAAATGCTATATTGTATACCTTGTTGCTCTTTCATTCTATGTAATAATAACAAATTATTATCATGTTAGCAACCATTTTCTGTTAGTTATTTAACATTTATTTTATTTTGCCCATTCCACTAAACAAAATGAACATTCTGCCTATTTGCAAATTTTTTAACAATTCTTTCAATTTTCTTTCTGAATCTCCTGTTTTTTTCAGGAACGCTTGTGTATTTTTCCTGTTTTTCTCTATTTTATCTTTAAAATTCTATTTTTGTTTTATATGTCCATTTTTATTTCGTTATAATTTTAACGTATTTTGACATTCAATTACTAGTTGGTTTTTCTATTTTTTCGTCATTTTATACAAAATATTCTCATTCTATCAAATATCTTCCGTTTTTCTTCATAATTTCACTCTTATTTCCATCATTCTTCTTTTCTCGCTTATATTCTCCTCCTGTCTTTTTTAAATCAAAGATATAGTATCCAAAATCAATTTTGAACTATTTTTGTCAAACTTTTTTCACAAACTAATAGCGCTCCCTTTCATTTTATACAACTGTATATGCATACCATGAAGTATTTTCAAAAAATCAGAAAGAAATTATAAACTGTCAAGAAAAGCCTGTAATTTTGCACAAATACTCCTTTATTTTTTCACACAAAAAAGGTATAATAAACAAAATAAACAATTCTTTCACAATAAAGGAGGAGGACATCTTATGGAAAACCGCAAAATTCAATTTCGTTCAAAAGCCTGTAATCTACATCTTTCTGCCTATCCGGGACATTTCGCAACAAAGCATTCTCATGTCAACTACTTTTTAGATATGACAACATTAAAAGTACGTCAGTCTAATGCAGAAGAAGCTGCAAGAGCGTTAGTTCCACTTTATAAACATAATACCGTCGTCGATACCATCGTATGTCTTGACGGAACAGAAGTAATCGGTGCATTTTTAGCAGAAAAGCTTACAGAGAGCGGATTCTTCTCTTACAACCAGCATAAATCTATCTATATTGTTACTCCAGAAATAGATTCAGATGGTCAGATGTTCTTCCGCAAAAATATCCAGCCAATGATTAAAGATAGAAATATCATTATTTTAATGGCATCTGTCACAACTGGAATCACAATCAACCGAAGCTGGGAATGTATCGAGTACTATGGTGGCAAACTGCAGGGAATTTCAGCAATATTTAGTACGCTTTCTGAATATGGTAATCTTCCTGTTAATTCGCTGTTTACTCCAAATGATATTCCTACTTACCATACATATAGTAAGCATGACTGCCCATATTGTAAGAGTGGTCAGAAAATCGATGCTTTGGTAAACGGACATGGATATTCCGAATTACTATAACTACTAATTTGTAGATTTCGTATAGACAAAAAAAGAAACCATACCATATCCCAGATGTGGCTTCGGAGCGAGTTTAAGATGCGGATGAGCATCTTAAACACAGCGACTACAGAGCAGATGGGATATGGTATGGTTTCTTTTTTCGTCTGTTTTCTCTTAATGAATCGTAATCCATTTCAAAATTTTACTTTGGGTTTCTACGAATTGTTCATATTCTTCCCGGCTGTTTTGCTGATATTCCAGCGTGATATACTTTGGTGCTACGCGCTCTACAAATTCCCGGACACCTTCTCCGATAAAAGGCTGATGCAGATCAATATGACAGGCATGGTCATATGCAAGGCGAAATAGTTCATAAAATGGAATCTTATCAAAGTCTATCGGATGTTCTCTCCATTCTTTTCGCTGTTTTCTTACATAATCCCCTCCAAGTGACAGCTGCAGGTGCATTCCTTTAAACCAGTGGAGCATCTGTGCTTTTTCGTATTTGTCTATCATTTTATTCAGATATGCTACGGCATCTTCTGGAGTCTTTAGCTGTGTTGTTGTATTCATATAATGTCCGGTATCGAGCATGATTCCCTTTTTTTGTGTATGCATTCCTTCTATAAGCCGGCGGGTAAGGCGGACATTTTTCAAGGTAAGCCCGCTCCACCAGAGATTCTCTACAAGAAAGTCGAATGGATATTCTTTTTCATCAAGGAGGGTATTGATGACCTCTAAGCTTGCATCAATCACTTCTTTATCTGTATAGCGGTATTTATAAATATAGCTCTCCCGGAGTGTCACTTCTGAAACATGGAAAACTACATACTTTGCTCCAACTTGTTCTGCATAGGCAAGATCGTCCCGCAAACTGTTCAGATAAGATTCCCTGCTCATTCCTCCAAAGTATTCCAGCCACTGCTCTCTTGAATCAAATTCCTGATCTAGGCGTTCATAATTCCCCTTCCACCAGTCCATCCAGAAAATATGAAAATACAGATGTACCCCATTCACCATATCCGGCAGAATCTTTCCTTCATCTGGCTCGCCTGCCCGAATCACTTCCAGTCCATTTAATCCTCGTGACTCATAAGACTTTCTAATATCTTCACTATCTTTATAACGATTTAGCATCCCTTCATAAATTGAAAAATTCATGGAACGACATTCTGGTATTTTCTGCATAGTTTCCCCCTTCAATCTCGTATACTCTCAGAATCTTTCTAAGAATACATTTTATCTATACTTATCATCCATACTTATCATCTATGCTTATTTCAAAAATGCCCCATCATTCTGGCAATCTTTCTGAAATTCAAAAACGTCCCAGCTATTCATCTCATCAGATCATATTTTATTTTTATCCGCTGCAGCTTTTCCAACAATGGCTTTGCTCCAATCCACAGAAAAATAAATGTAGAACTGGCATGAACAAGATCTACCGGAATACCTGAAATATAGATTGCAAGCAGTCCTTCCCATGTAAAATCATACACACTCATAAAGAGAGCCGCTGGATTCATGATTCCTCCATAAATGAACACCGTCACAAGGAATCCATATATACAAAGGCTGAGCCGTTTGGTCGGAAGCAGTCCTATTCGGTAAAGGATTCCTGACAAAAATCCGATAAAACCCATCGCAAACATCTGCCATGGGGTCCATGGTCCCTGCCCAAATAAGAAATTGCTGACTACCATCGTCATGGCACCAACTAAGAATCCTGCCTCGCCGCCAAATGCGATTGCACTGATGATCACGATTGCTATAATCGGCTTAAAGCTCGGTATCATAAAAAATGCTGCCCGGCCGGCGGTTGCCAATGCTACCATTGTTGCAAGAACAACTAGCTCTCTCACCTGAGGTTTTCGTCCCTCAAATACCATAAAAAACGGTAATAACGAGTATATAATGATTACCAGGCTAATAAAATAATACTTTCTTGGACCAAAAATCTTTTCAAATACTGTGCCAACGGCGGCAACATCCATAACATAAAATCCGACAGCAATTGTGAGGGGAATCGCTACAAGCAAGAGAAAGAGACTTACTCTGGTACGAACAGAAAGCCTGCGTTTTTCCTGCTTTTTCCAGATTTCGGTATCCATCTCAAACATATCATTATCTAAAATGACATCTCCCGCCCTGCCTTCTCCTGACAAATCTCCTGCTAATTCTTTTAAAGCAGAAGCTTTCCTGCTTTTTGGTAAAAAGATACGCTTTATCTTTGCAGAAATCGTATCTTCATTCACGATCGGAGAAGCGTAAAATTCTTTCAAGAACTCCTGACTTGATTTCCAGTCTGCCATTGTTCACACTCCTTTTTTAAGACATTTCACAACGTCCTCCCCGGTAACCGCCATGGGAAAATACCTTCTAGCCATTCGGTTTGCCGCTGTTGTATAAAAATTATTTCCGGCAAAGAATTCTCCCGGAGTTCCACATGCCACAATATTTCCATCAAAAAATAAACCACATCGGTCTGCATAAGAAGCGCAGAACTCAATATCATGAGAAATCATAAAAACAGTTACGCCCTGCTCTTTGAGTAATGCCAGTATTCCGGCAAATTCTTTTTTAAAATAGCTGTCAAGTCCTTTGGTCGGTTCATCCATCAACAAAAGCTTTGGCCGCAATAACAAAATCTTAGCCAGGGCAAGCCTCTGCTGCTCTCCCCCGCTTAAGTCATACGGATGACGATGCAGTAATTCTTCCAAATGTGTTACTTTAATGATTCCTTCCACCGCATCCTTTTTATCCATGGCAAGCTGATATTCTTCATCCTTTTTCTCTTTTACACCGCCTACCATTTCAAACAGTTCTAATTCCACACTTTTCTTTACAAAAAGAGACTGCGGGTTTTGCGGCAGTACTCCAAGAAAATTGCGGAACAGTTCTTTATCGCTGTAACGACGGATATCCTTACCTTCTAAAAGTACTTTTCCACGATATGGCTTTCTCAAACGGCTCAAAAGTGAAAGTGTTGTTGACTTCCCGGTTCCATTTCCTCCAAGCAATGCAAAGAATTCTCCTCTTTTTAAGGAAAAGCTTAGTCCCTTTACGACATCCGGCAGTTCTTTATCATAGCGGAACCACAGATCATCACACGCTAAGATGATATCTTCTTTTTTCTCTTTAAACTTTTCTGTAAACTTTTCTGTAATCTTAGAAAAAGAAGATTTTCCTTTTTGGGAATCACTCTCTTTTCTATATGAAGAAGATGCATTTGCTGGTGAAATGCCTTTTTTCTTACAAACTATATCCAGCCACTTTCGCCCGTCACGAACAGTAATCGGGCAGGGCTGCTCTGACTCTACTTTGGCATAAACCTGCATCGGTACCGGCATAGCTAAAAACATCTCATGATTGCGCTTCTTTAATTCTTCTCCGATTTCCGGCGGTGTGCCAACACATAAAATCTGCCCTTCATCCATGACCACTACCCTGTCAGCAGAAGGAAATACTTCCTCTAAACGATGTTCCGTAAGAATAATTGTCGTTCCAAGATCACGATTAATCTTCTTTACTGTTTCCAAAAAATCAGAAGCTGCAATCGGATCAAGCTGAGAGGTCGGCTCATCAAGAATCAGCATATCCGGATGCATGGCCATGATAGATGCCAGATTCAAAAGCTGTTTCTGTCCTCCAGAAAGTTCCGATACATTTTTATAAAACCAGTCCTGAATCCCAAAATAACTTGCCATTTCCGCTACCCGGATACGGATATCTGCGTTACTGTATCCAAGGCTTTCCAAACCAAATGCCAGCTCATGCCACACTTTATCTGTCACAATCTGATTATCCGGATTCTGTAATACATAGCCAATCCTCTGACTCTGCTCCCGGTTACTCATCTCCCCGATTGGTACTCCCTGAAAAAGAATCTCTCCTTTTCGCTTTCCATGCGGCGTTAGGGGAGTCTTTAAATGTGTCAGAAGTGTACTCTTTCCACATCCACTCTTTCCGCAAAGAACAAGGAATTCCCCGTCCTCCACATGCAAAGAAACATGATTTAGCGCCCTCTTTTTTTCTTCTGGATAAGCAAAACACAAATCATTGATTTCTAATATACTATTTTTCTTTTCTGACAAACCATTCGCTGTCACCCTGCACCTCCAAACTTGCTTTTTATCTCCTGTATATACGGCTATTCAACTTCCCACAAACGGTACCCAGCCGGTGCTGCACTTTCTACCTGTCCTCTTCTCGCCTTCCACATCCTTCGGTCTAAAATCTCCATCGCTGCTGGCATGATACTAAACAATAAAAAAGCGGCAAAGACAAGCAGGCTGCCTGCTGTAAAGGGTACTCCCTTTACAACGATCCGAGGATTATAAGAACAAAATGCATACCCCTTTGAAAAGCCCCATATCGCTGCTCCGAATGTAATGATCATAAAAATAAGGCACAAAAAATCCCTTTTATCGAAATGATATAAAGAAAAGGCGGTTCTGCCCTTCTCTCCATATCCCCGGCACTTCATTGAATCCGATGTTTCAATCGCATTCTCCAAAGACCAGGTAACCAGAATCGAAAAAATTGTAATTCCATGCTTTGCTCTCTTAATAAGGCCCCATTCTCTACACTTCGCCCGACACACTTTTGCCCATCAGAAATAACAGATGCTTCTTTGATAAACTTCGGTACAAAGCGAAGGCACATGGAAAGTACTAAAGAAAGTGCCGGGATGATTCTTCCAAAAAGATAAATAAACTTATCTGATGTCATAACAACTGTGTAGCAGGAAAACCATACAAGAGTACATACCAGCATCACTGCCATCACAAGACCGTACACACAACTTTCTAATGTAAACGGATTTCCATTATGAAGATATCCTATAATCGTTACTCCATAATGATTAAACATCGGATTAATTAGGGCAACAATGATCATCATCGGTAATGAGAAGAGCAGATTAAACTTTACTGTCTTTTTCCATCCTTTTAAAACAACGGAATACGCAACAGCGCATATAAATGAAATTGCCAGAATCACAGGATGAACAACAAACATCGTCACCCCGATCGTTCCGCAAAAATACAGCATATTTAAAACAGGATGATATGTCGAAAATGTATCTTTCATCTAAATCAAATCTCCATTACATCAAATTTCTATTATATTAAATCTTTATTATATCAAATCTCTATTTCATACATCCTTAATACATCGAATTATCTCCAACATCCTTACCAAGATTACATGTATAAACCCAGTTGATCACATCGCCGTCCTGTACCGTATACTTACTGCATCCGTAGTTAGGAAACCAGCCATTTACGTTATACATCCATCCGGAAAGCTGTCCGCAGTCGAATTCATACAGATTATTAATTCCTTCCACATAAGCTGAATTATAAGCCGGTGTAAAAGAAGACTCCATCTGGATTCCTGCATCCTTACATACACGCTGTAATACGTCATGTACAGACTCTCCTTCCGTAAATTCTACCTCGGAAGCTGCCAGAATCCATCCATCAGAAGGAACAAATTCTTCCTTGCCACTTTTTAAATCACTCATGTTATTAAGAATCGTCGCGCAGCTGATCGAAATCGTACACGTATGGGAAGAACCTGAAACTTCTTCATCGTTTGCAACATCCTGCTTGCCGGAAGAACCAGAAGAAGAAGCTCCTCCATCAGAAACATCTCCACTTCCTGAACTTCCTTCTTCGTTATAAGAATTCTCTCCTGAATTCCCCGATTCATCACTTCCTTCCGATTCACTGTTCGTTGTTCCGTTTTCTGCCTTATTCGCCGATGCCGCACCTTTATTCTGCTGCTCCGTAATTCCTCCAATAATATAACAATCTCCATCCAGTGAAGTAACACTCATTTTTAAAGATGTCGTTCCTTCTTTTGGCTTCGTATCTTTCTTTGCCTGTGTTGTACTTTCTGCGGTTTTGTCCGAAGAATCTTCCTCTTCTGTCTTTGTATCCTGCGTCTTTTTATCCTGTTTCTTTGCATTCTCTTCCTTCACCTGTGCTGTTACCACAACATCGCTCATCCTTGCAAGCTTTCCAGACTGCTCTTTTACAAGATATGCAGAATTGGACTGCCACGCTTCCGGAAGCTGTACCTCAAGATCCGGTACACAGATCAGCCCTTTCCCGTACATTGTCATCTTCAATGCATCATTTGCATTGTTTGCCTGCTTCTTTAAATCATCAAGACCTTTCTCTGAAAAATCAATCTTCAAATTCTGATCTGCTGGATTCTGAATCTTTGAACAGTCATACGTCCAGATATATGTAATTCCATCATCTGTTGTCCCTTTAAACTGTACCTTTTTATTGTCTCCTGCAACGGTCTTAAACTGTTCCTTCGTAATAATTCCATCCTCCGGAATCTCATTCATATCCGCAAGTGTTGCTGTCTTGCCGGACTTTTTACCGGAAGAACTTCCTCCATTACCGGACTTTCCACAACCGGTTGAAACAATCAATAACATACTCATAAGCAGTGCCAGAACGACACGCATAAATCCCTTTTTCTTCATAAATACTTTTTCCCTTTCTTTGTATATCCTTAGCTTTAACTCTGCTCACTATACACCTTATTTTTCTTTAAAAAACAGATTATCTTTTTAATCTATTCCTTATCTCCGCCTTTTTGAAAATTGCGTAATGCACTTGCAATCCTATGACGCTTTTTATATAAAATGAAAGCAATAATCACTACCACTGCAATAGCGCAAATCCTTTTGACTATATAAAATATCCCTAAACCAGCCACAATCTTTGAGGTATCATTATCCTTTTCGGCTGTGGTGTCCGCTTCCGCTGCATCTGTCTCATCCGCCGCATAAGTATCCGGTACGTAATCCTCTCCGCTAAAGTTCCAGCTTCCTGTCGTTGCCTCTGCTGCCGTATCTTTCTTCTTCGCTGTCGTTCCTGTTGCACTCTTTGACGCAGTACTTCCCGTACCTGTACCGGAAGTGCTTCCGGAAGAAAGTGTCTTTGTCGTTCCCGAAGCAGTTGGTGTTCCACTTCCTGTACTTACTGAACGATTCGTTGTTCCCGATGTCGGTGTTGTAATTCTTTTTGTCTGACTTCTTGCTGCTGTAGTTGTTGTTGTCTTTTTGGCGGTTGTCGCTGTTGCCGGTGCAGTCACCACGACCTTACAGGTTGCTTTCTTTCCGCTTCCATCCGTTGCCTTTACTGTAATCGTCACAGTCCCTGCTTTCTTTCCTGTCACCTTTCCCTTTGCATTTACCGTTGCAATCTTTTTATTAGAAGAAGACCATTTCACTGACTTCTTCGTGGCATTTGACGGAGAAACCGTCGCTTTTAACGTTTTGCTCTTTCCTTTTGTAAGATAAATCGTACTATAATTTAATCCCACTTTTATTACCTTTACTTTAGAAGCTGCCGGTTTTGTTTCTGTCTTTTTTGCTGTCGTTGAAGAAGAATTTCCTCCACTATTACTCCCCGTATCAATCGTCGGACTGACTACCGGCTTCGTTCCTGCCGAAATAGCCACATCACTCATATCATAAAGAAATGTCTCTCCATCCAAAAATCTACGGTAAGCAACTGTTGCATACAATCCCTGTTCCGTTGCCATTCCATCGATAATGCCACCGGCACCGCCACCATTATTCCCGGCATCAGCAGCTACATGCATAAATCCCCCTTCTGGCATATAATACTGGAATAATCCTGTCATCGGCCATTTCCCATTCTTAATAAAACGGGCATCTTCCCCACAATCTATTCCCACGCCGCAAAGAGCTGTGATAATCTGTGCCACACTTTCCGAAGTTTCTGTTTTCATCGTGCCAAAACCACCACTGGAAAGCTGATTCTTTTCTATCCATGCAAGTCCCTTGTCAATTGCCGCTGTAACATCCTCATATCCATCTTTATTATAATAAGAAGCCAGCGCCTGCATCGCCATTCCCGTCATATCAGAATCTCCGGTTGTCCCCATCATTGTCCAGCCACCATCCTGACACTGCATCCCTACAACCTTCTTAACAAGTAACTCCTCTGAGTTTTGCTGCACTGCAGAAGGGTCTTCTGGAATCTCATATGCCGGATTACTGTTTAACGCGATCAAAGCCCAAATCGTGCCGTTATTCCCCTGTCTGCTTACATTCTCATAATCTGACAGATACGCTAACAGGTTATGTCCCATCACATCTCTTGCATCAACACCAATCGCTGTTAATGCAAGAATAAGCTTTGAATAATCCGAATACTTTGCTCTTGTAATCTGCCAGTCCTTACTCTCACAGTATGCAATCACATTACTGTAAAAAAGATTTATATAAGATTCCGGCACATACAGCCCACTCCTTTTTAAACCAATAACATTCCATATGCTACTGTAATCCGGCTTCGTATCTTTACTTAAGATATAGCTTCTTACCTTAGATAAAACCGTATCAATATCCGGGCTTAAGACTTCCGCCTCTGCTTCCGTCTGCACTGCCACTCCTGATTCATCAGACTGTCCCTGTGCCGCATCTTCCTCTGCACCCCAAGCATAAAAACCATAACTTCTTCCAAGCTGCAAATTCTTACGGACAATCTTTCTCTCTTTTTTTGTTAATGTCTGCTCTTGTGTACTTTCCTGTACATCTGCCTCTGTATTTGTTGATGCATCTGCATCTTCCCTGGTCTGCTGCTCCTCCTCTTCCGAAGACTCCGTCTCCTCCCTTTCTGATGTCTCACTTTCTGACGTCTCACTTTCTGACATAGAAAAATCGCCTGTACTCTCTGCAGCAGAAGCTGCCGCGGCCGGTTCTGCCCCATTATCTGCCGCATATGCATAGTATGGAACTATAAATGCCACAAGCAGAGCAAAAAGTACAAGCGATATACATTTTCTTTTTAACCTTTGATACATCTTGTTCATTCTACCCTCTCCTTCACTCATTTTACAAAATATCCAAGAGAAATTGAGAGTTTTCCGTAGAAAAGAAAGGCCCATGCATTAGGTGCACAGGCCAAATACTTTTATAAAACTGTTACATTCTCTAGCCCAGATATTTGTTTTCATTCTAAAATCAAATGGCTGGCAATTCAGAATGAAAATAAGGAGCGTTCCCTAAGTGAGCCTGAGAAGCAAGCCATGTACATATTATAACATAGACTTTAAAAAAAATATGCCAACCAGACGGGTGTATTTGCTTCATTTTAGGAAATTAAGCGGGTGAAATTGTCCTACAATTATTTCACCTTCATTTTCTTTACATTTGAGTAATTACCGTAATAAGTTGTTCCTCCTGCTTTACGATAAGTACGGATCTTGAAGTAATAAGTTTTCTTTTTCTTTAGCTTTCCGGCTTTATAAGTCACTGTCTTATTTTTGGTAATTGTCTTCACTTTCTTATAGCCGCTGTTTTTCTTCATGGACTGGTATACTTCGTAGCCAGTTGCATTTTTTACTTTCTTCCACGTAATCTTCGCCTGATTCTTTTTCAACTTCTTAATGGATTTTATAGATGTTTTAGATGGGGTGTATTTCTTTTTCAGAGCTTCCTGCTGAGCTTTCTTTTTCGCGGCTTTCTTTTTCGCTTCTTCTGCCTTTTTCTTTGCCTCATCCTGGGTTTTCTTTTCAGCTTTCAGACTGACAATTTTCTTCTCAGCATCAGTTAATACTTTTAATGTATCTGCAGAAATAAGTTCCTTTTGTTCACTGGTTAACGCATTATAAGACTTTCTTGCCTCTGCTATCTGAGATTCTTTAGATAAATCTACTGTACCGATAGCGTTAATGGTTTTTGTCACACTTTCAGCAAATTTTGCATTATATTCTGCTCCCCACTGAAGAATTTCTTTCTCTGACGGAAGTGCAGAAAATACTTCTTTCATTTTCTTTTCTGTTGTATTCCAGTCAATCACTGCATTATATGCTTTCTGATAAGCCTGTTTATAACCATGTTCGTCACAGCTTGCTTTATACTTTAGCATTACTGCAAGTCGTTTTGTAATCGCATCCCTATCCGGTAATTTCAAATAATTGTTATCTTCTTCATCTGCAGGTTTTTCTCCGAGGTCTCTTCCATAACCGTAAAGCGTAAACTGCAAACGAATGATGTCTCCATCTTTTGGTTTTACCAAGGACATTCCTGTCGGAAATACATTGTTTACCGTATACATCCAACCAGACATATTACAATACGCGAATTCTCCTAATGCATAATGTCCCTTTTCATCGCCATACGGATTACCATCATTTTTTGTATTTGTAGGAATTGCTATAATTTGATTATTTGCATTTTTTATTGGTTTGAGCTGTCCGTTAGAAATTATAGAAGGAATCTTCAATCTTCCGGTATCTGCATAATAAATCTGTTCAAGATAAAATCCATCTTGTATCTTTCCCTTATTTTCGTAACCATATCCTTCTTGTGTAAGTACTCTATCCACTACAGATGCAATATTATCTGTATCATAAATATCTACCTGACATGGCTCTATTAAATACCCCTGTCCAATCGTAAAACGTTCAATTGAAAATGTAACGGTACCTGTTTTTTCTGCTGCTTTTACATCCTTTTGAAAAAAGAATGTACATGCTATCACAAATGCAAATGTCAGCATTGTCAGCAAATATTTTTTGTTTTTCTGCATTCGGTCTCACCTCTCACTTTATAAAGTACTGCAATTACCTTTCAGTTATCACTATAGTACCCTATTACAGAACAGGAACTGCTCCATCTAAGCAGTCCCTGCTCCTCATATCATTTGATATTTACTTCTTAATTGTAACTGTTTTTACCTGGCCTTTTCCTTTAAATACTTTTTTATAAGCTTTGTATTTTTTAGAAGGGACTTTAATGACTGCTTTTTTATTAATGCCCTTAAATGCTTTTGCCCCTACCTTTTTAATAATACTACTCTGTACAGTAATCTTCTTTAAATTCTTACATCCATAGAATGCTTTCTTTCCAATTGTTCTAACATTCTTTCCAACTACTACTGTTTTTATTTTCTTATTATTTTTAAATGCATTATCTGCGATAGCAGTTACTTTGTATACCTGATTGCCTGATTTTACTGTTGCCGGAATTGTAATCTTTGCTACCTTTTTCTTTTTAGTTCCTTTATAAGAAACTGTTTTTGCTTTTACGTTTGTTACAACAAAAATATTGGTTCCTACTGTAAGTTTTGTTCCCTTCTTAACCGTCTTAGTTGTAGGCTGTGAAGGTTTTGCTGGGTTTGTTGGGTTTGCTGGCTCTTTCTCTGCTTCTTTTACTGTTACCTTTACGTTCTTTTCCTTACCGGTATCCATTGCTTTTACGGTGATATCTGCTGTTCCAAGTTTCAGACCACTTACGGTTCCATCTTCTTTTACAGAAGCAATCGTATCATCAGAAGAAGTGTACACTAATGTTTTATTAGTAGCATCTTCCGGTGTTATAGAAGCCTGTAATTTCATTGTTTTTCCTAAAGTTACATTTAATGTTCCTGGGACTGTGATATCAGAGGTTACAGTCATGTTGAAAGCTAAATCTGGATTTTCTGTGTTCTGGTACCATACAGTTTCTTCTACACCATCATTAGCATTTAAGGCATCTACTACTGTACGGTCTTTGAACTGGGCTTCTGTCTGACCAATTGTTCCTTTTGGAGATACTATCTCAGAAGAATCCGTTTTAAAATAAACATTTGTATATTTATTACTCTCATTAAAAATAATATTGCCAGAAGCACTATTTACATTACCTAAATTATAACTATTAGAAACCGTTGTACCTGTATACTTACTACCTCCAGTAATTTTTGCAATAGCATCTACATTATCATCTTTAGAAACTATATTACCCCTATTATAACAATTATCTATAGCAGATGCTGTCCAGGCAGCATAACTTGTTTTGCAGGCAAGAATTCCTGCTACATAGCTATCACCCGTTACATCTCCATTATTTATGCAATTACTCACATTTCCACCGTTTATATTTCCATTTTTGTTTGTTTGAGATACAGAAGTAATTCCACTAACATTTGTTGTTCCTGTAACCGATGCGTTATTTATGGATTCTTCGATTATATTCCAACTAAATCCAGCTATACCAGCAACAGCACTTACGCCTTCAACGATTGTTCCCTCTTGTGTGACAGCACCTTTAAAAATACTTTCGCTTGCATTATACTGCTCTTTATAATAACCTATTACCCCACCAATAGAATTTCTTCCTTTTACAGAACCTTGTACTCTTACATTTTGTATTGCATTTGCCTGTTCCTTTTTTTTATTTGAAGAACTTGCCCCCTGCATATAACCACATAAAAGACCTACTCTGTCATTAGCACCCGCATTTACCTCTGACTTTTCTACCTGACAGTTTGTAATTTTACCCGCCTCTATATTTCCTAACATTGCTCCTGCTCTTGGAGAACTATTATTCGCAGTAATCTTAGCATTCTTTACCTTACAGTTTTCAATATTAATATTTACTCCATAACTAACCAATGCCCCTGTTCCCCCCAATGTGTTAGGCACATTATTCTTAGTGTTGGTCACCTCTATATCGGCATTTTCAATCGTTACATTTTTTATAACTGCAGGTGTAATATTATAAGTTCCATCCTCCTTTTCGACTGATATTCCCTTGACCACTCCAAAAAGACCTGCTTTTATATAATTTGCATCTTCTATTTCTGATTCCTTTAAATTATAGATTGTATGGCCTTGGCCATCAAACTCACCATTAAATTCATATCCGTTTCCTATTGGAGTCCACTGTTCATTATTAAGGTCTATATCTTTTCCAAGTTTAATTTTACATTCTGAAAAAATATCTTCATTTTTATTTACAAGTTCTGCTAATCCCCTTAATTGTGCAGCCGTAGTAATTGTAAATTCTGTCTGTCCTTCTGTACGATTATCATACCAGGAAGTATCTACAGCGTCTGCTGCTTTTGCCTCTATCGTAATATTATTGCCAATCAATGTTCCCACTGGTGTAAATGGTGTAAATGCCATTGTACCTGCCATACATACTGCAAGTATTCTTGAATAAAACTTTCTCATTTTCTTTCCTTTCCGATACTTTCATAGCTTTGCCTTATTTTACAGTAACTTTACAATACCGGACAAGCCCATTACAGCTTACCCTTATCTTTGTTTTTCCTTTTTTCTTTCCTACCACCTTCCCTTTTTTGGTTACAGATGCAATCTTTGTATCTAAACTTTTATATTGTATCTTTCTTTTAGGGGATGCCACACTTTTTATCTGCACCGCTTTCCCCTTTTTGATAGTGATACTCTTTTTCTTAAGTTTCAACTGAACCTTCTTAATCACAAGATTATATTTATATCTCTTTCCTTTATAAGAAGCTGTGATTGTAACTTTTCCTGCTTTCTTTACGGTCAGCTTTCCGTTTTTAGATACTGCCGCTATTGTCCGTTTACTTGATTTCCACTTTATCTTTTCCGCCTTAACTGCCTTATTATTTACGAATAGTGCCAGAGAATACGTCTGTTTCTTTCCGTTAAAATAAATTGTTTTTTTCAAAGATTTTTTCTTCAAAACAATCTTTTTATAAGAAGTCTTCTTGGTCTCTGTCTTTTTCGCCGGCTGCGGCTGTGCCGGTTTTAATGGCTGTTTCTGCAGGGATTCTATCTGGCTCTCTGCAGCCTCTAATACTGAAAGATTATCTACCAGATTTTTCTGTGCATCTGTCAGTCCGTCATAGGCACGTCTTGCTGCTTCTACCTTTTCTTTATCGGATAAAGTAACTTTTTTCAGTGCATTAATCTGTGTGATTACGGTATTGGCAAATTCCTGATTTTCCTGTACTTTTTTCAGAGAAAGGATTTCCTTTTCCTCTTCAAGCAACGTCTCATAATTTGTCACGCGGTATGGGTTTTCCAGTGCATCATATGCCTTTCTTGCCACTTTTACTGCTACCTCATCTGACAGATCTGAAATGATTGAAGCATCGTCAATCTTCTTTACGACCTCCTCTGTTTTTTCCTGCTGTGCAAGTAGCTGCTGGTATGTATCCGCTGCCTCAGAAAGCCGTTCTTTTATCTCGTCAGGAAGAAGCTTCTTCGCATCTTCTGACAGCATATCATAAGCATCTTTTACTTCCTGATAAGATTCTGCACCTGTTATGGTAACATCTCCCATCTGCTCTGTTCCATATACCACTTCCTGCACATTATCAAACTCTGCCTGCCATACAGAAAAAGCTTCTTCCGCCTGCTGTAACAGGGCATATTCTTCTGTAACTGTCAGTTTATCTTCCTCTGTGAGAAGCTCGTACAGTATCTCTGCACGTTCTATCACTGCCTGTTCTTCTATACCGAAGCCTGTGATTTCTCCCACTGCCTGTTTAAATTCTTCAACAGAAGCTTCTGTTTTCTCAGACAGTTCATACTGGACAAGGGCTGTCTTTGCCGCTGATAAGTCCATATAATTAGAAAGCATAAGCCTAAAATATGCATATTCCTGCTCTTTTTCTTTTATATAGTTTTCCGCCTTTTGCACTGCCTCTCTTACAGCATCGGCATTCTCAGCAGTGATGTCCGCACTTTCTCCATATGCAGTATCAATCTGACCAATCTCATAAGAAGCCTTATCTACGACATCATATATGATATTCTCATGCTGAAGGTTCGCATAAATCTTTTCTCCATCTTCTAACTGTATGTAGTTAGAAACCATTCTTTTTGCCTCGTCATTCTCTAATGCATCGTAGGCAGTTCTTGCCTGTCTTAAATCATCTGCACTGTTTGCTGTAACTCTTCCTATCTTGTCAATTAGGTCTGAGACCTTGTGCGCCGCCTCTTTGTTCTCTTCCTGCTGCTGTAACTTTTTAAGACCGTCTTCCTGCTCCTTTAACTTATCAATATTTGTAACAAAAGTTTTCTGGCTGTCTGTCAGACTCTCATAGGCAGCTCTGACGGATTCAATATCTTCCTCAGAATCCAAAGTCACAATCTCCCCAAGTGCCTTTATCGCCTGCACGACATTATCGGCAGTCTTGGCATCTTTTAGCTTTGTCTCTGCTTTAGATAAGATCTGGAACGCTTTCTGTACTGCATCTTCCTTCTTCTGCTGTTCATTCAGGAAATCATATGCCTTTCTGGCTCTCTCTATCTTTGCCGTCTTTGTCAGGTTGACTTTTCCTATCTTTTCTGTCTTTTCAAGGAATGTGTCGATTCCATTCACATACTGATGTGCTTTATCAAGCACATCTGCATTAGTCACATAGTGGAACAGGCGCTTCTCCTTTAATACATCATACTGTTTCTTGATGGAATCCAGTTTTGTCTTATCCTTATAACTGTAGGAAGAAATCGAGTCAATTGCTTTTATAACAGCATTCACCTGTTCTCTTTCTTTAGCAGTTCCAAGAAATACTCCCGGCTTCACACTCTCGTCCACTGCATACATTGCTTCCTGAAGGGCATAATAGGCATCTCCATGCTCTGAAGTAACATTGTTCTCATCCGCATATTTTTCTGCCTCCTCATATGCTTTTTGTAATGCCTCCCGCTTTGTGCCCTCCGTAATCGTTCCTGCAAGCAGTTTTTCTGCTTTATCAAGAAGCTTCTTATATCTTGATGGTGTCAGATAATATCTTGTGTACACATTTGAACCATTGTACAGGTCTCCCACTGCAATAACCGCATCTTTATTCCAGCCTCCCTGGGAAGGATTCTCCGGAGAGTAGAACCAGCCTCCGGTACTTAACTGATATTTTTCTAAAACACTTACCGGGTCAGCTCCATTCCGTCCTTTCCATTCATTTTTCCCAGTATCAATTCCTATAGCAGTCAGCCCTGTCACCATACAGGCATGTGACATAATATTCCGATTCGTATAATAAAAGTTCTCAAAAACCCCTGTCACATCAATTCCATTCATATCCGTAGTCTTCTGTATCTGAATATCCTTCACTGACTGGATTAATTTTGCATACTCTTTGTCCGTAAACGTATCTTTATACAATGACGTCGCATATAAAGCCCAGCCTCTCATATCCAAATCAAATGTTTCAGAAAGAGCCTGCTTCTTTACGATTTCCACTGTTTCCTTTGGAACGGGCGCCCCCGCCGCCTGAAGTGCTGATAACGCCCATATATTAGCCGAGTACATCCCAAAATCACCACTATTGTTAAATTCCTGTAATTTCTTTACATAATTTACTCCCAGATAATCATACGGATTCTCTCCTGACATAACCAGTTCCAAAATGACCGCTGAATAATCTGTAGATTGACTAAAATTCTTTTTCAGCACATTATAGCCAAGCATACCATTTAGATACTTTTCTCCTAAAGCGGCCGCTCCAAATGTCTTCCAATAATCAGCTCCTTCTTGCTGAGTAAGATACTTGACATACCCGTTTTTCTCCATTTTTTTAATCATGTCAGATGCACGCTGCTTTGTTTCCGACGATATTCCTTCTTCTTTTTCTCCGACAAAATATGCAGAATAACTGACAGATTTTCCATTTTGGGAAGTCACCTCCCATTGAATCTCTCTTACACCTTTCTCTGCCTCTAACTCATATTTTCCACTTTGTGTTATCGTATCTTTTAACTGCCGGTCTTCATATATTCTTACTGTAGTCCCGTTCATTGTCTCATAAGAGAACTTTATCTTTCCCGAAGATTCTTTCATTTTCACATAATATTCTCTGGTTATTGGCGTATACTTTTCTTCCATCGTGCCTCCGGAAATCACTTCCAGATTCTTCAAATCAGTACCGCCCGCACTCCATTTGATATAGATTCTCTCTGTATCAGTCTGTTTTCCATCAGCAGAAGTCACTTTCACATCAAAATAATCTTGTGCACTACTCAAATGCTTAAAATATCCACCAAGCAATTCCGAACTATTATCCACCCATACTGATGCTCCAGAATCTGCCGGTACTGCATTTATCCAAATATATGGTTCATCTGCTTTCATGGAAATCTCCTTATAGGTCTTTCCATCGGCATTCGTCTTTTCATTTACCGGAATATTAGCGAATAATCCCTTTCCTTCTCCCATATTGTAGGCAGCCTGATAACATTCTATTTTTTTTAGTGATGCATCGGAACTTTTTGTTATCTTATAATCTTCATCGCCATCCCAATATAATATATATATATATGAAGTTCCGTTTACATCTCTATCTCTTACTTTTTTCGCCTGGTCAGGGCTGGTTCCTGACAAAAAAATAATATTTATCCCTTTCCTTAACTTTAACTCCGGACTCTTTTCCGTCTGATGAACCTGATACCATTCTCCCCCATTAATGCATACCATTTTTGACTTATTCCGATAAAAATGGTAATTATAATAAATCATCTGCCTCTCACTATAGTCATTCACAGATGTTATATCTGGCAAGTCCGGAGACAATGCATAAGTATTTGTGTTTTCCTGTTCAGGATAATTATTGTCATAAGACATCCGTATGGAATGAATATCTGACGGAACTTCTATTACATCCCTATCTTCTAACTTATAATTTTTTAATCCAAAAATGCGTTTTCCCGTACTCCAAGTTAATTTGTCCGAAAACTTATCTATCTTTTTTGTTTGTTTATCACTCCCATCATACAAATCGATGTGATCCCTTACTCCTTTCATCGATGTGTCGGTCCAGTCATCATAATCTTCGTTATTACGATCGGTAACTTCTGTAATAATAGTACAATGTGTCTCCTCGTTCTTGTCACATACTATCACGTCAAAAACCTGAGCTCTGAAAACTGGAAAGCTATCTTCTGTATGAAATACATTGCCTTCTTCTCGTATATACTGTGGATATTTAGATAAACTCTCCCCTTTATTGAGTGAAAAAGTGCCATATGTTGTATTTTCTGGAAGACAGTATGCCAATTCTGTGTTGATACTTTCTTTTGTTATTTTCTTTCCATTCTCCCACTGCCGCATCTCCGATATATATGCCGTATCTGAAGAAAGCGTGCCAGAAAATCCATAGTACCAAAAAGTCCCCCCTGAATAAGCATCTCCACTAACTCCCACCGTCTCAGAAAGCACTTCATTTTGAACATAAATATTATTTTCCTCATCAATCGGAGTGCATCTCCAGATTAATTCTCCTCCATACGGTCCATTTTTCCGAATCATATATAATTCTTTAAATACATTTTTTGTAGATGTATTAGTATTCTCCTGTGCCGAAACAGCTACAGGCACTGCTGCTATAAAAAGGAAGCATATGATTATGCTCAACAGATATTTTTCTATTATTTTTTTCATTACCTCTCCCGTCCACTTAAACGCTATATTTCTATATAGAGAACAGAGCTGCAACACCATCTTCCCAGTGCTACAGCCCCTTCTCTCATTTTATGTTATTATTATGTAACTTTTAATAGTCCATATAAGTATAGGTTACTTTTACCGACTGAATATTAGAAGCTAAGTAGTTCGTAGCATAATTTTGTGCAGAAACATATTTTTCTGCCCCGTCATCCTTAATTGAAACTTCCCAGTAATAATATCTTGTTTTACCAGAATCAAGTTTTTTAGAATCGCTCTTTGTTCCATTAAATTCATCAAATGCTATTCCATATACTCCAGTTCCTTCCCATGTTGTAGTATCTAAATACTCCACTGCTTTAAAACTGTTTACTTTACCTGTTGCATACAGCGCATCAAATGCTGTTGCTACTCCATAGTTTTCAATTTCATTGGTGTCAGGCTGACTATATTTATACGTCTGTCCATCTGTTCCTGTATATGAACCATCCGCATTTAAATATACTGGAATCTTATCTTCGGCATTACCATCGCCATTAGTATCAATCTCTACTAAAATTGTATACTTTCCATCAGCAGATGGTGTTGCTGCCATAGATGTTACACCAAGTCCCATCATCATAACTACTGCGAGCATCACTGCGAGCATTCTTTTTAAAGTCTTCATAAGTTTTCCTCCTTTAGAAACTCCGCTATTTAGATAGCATTCTTTGGTTTTGTCTACATGTTACTAATGGGTCGCGACTCCCATTGCCAACGGATAGCTCCTTTAGCAATATATTGATTTAAAACAACTTCTATACGATTTATCTGCTTATGTGCTTTCTCTACTGAACCTTTTTTTATTGTGGTCTCAACTACTCTCACATTATTATCTGCATATGAAATAACTGTATATTGTTGTTTTACCTCCTTTGATATTACCTGTTTGAAAATTACAGATATTTGCAATTTCCAAACGCTGTGTCAGGATTTTATGTGTGGAACTTTCGGATAGAAATCATTAGATAAAAACAAATAAACTGAGACTTGCTTTTCGACTTCTGTAAAGATTTCTCTAAACGTATCGAATGAATGTACTCAGCACTCCCACCCAAAGTCCTGTTCATTAGAATTCTATTTTAAATATCCTGACTTAAGCTTCTTCTGCCTTTTCACACCTTCCCGGAAGATCCAGTGGTATTTGTGAGGGCATCCGCTTTCACAGTAGGGGTAAGCCTGTGTGGTTTGTACCAACTTTCTTAAAATAGAATGTATTTTTTTGTACATTTATTATAACATAGCTTTTCTAAAAAGTATTCCAACCAGACGGATGTCTTTTCGTCATTTTGGAACCTTTTTTAGATTTTTTTAAAAAATGCTTGACATTTTTTGCAGAAAAAATCCCGTCAGACTGAATGATCTGACGGGGTATTTTTATTATTTTACTCTTATCGGAACATATATGTATACTTTTTTATTGATGTATCTTTCAAAAGTAAAGTTCTGTAAAGAGACCATATCGCGGTGTTCTTTTATCCAGCCATAAAAAACACACCGGGAAAACATACGGATGGTATCTGCGAGATTATCCACATCGCTTTCGCGGTCTGTTTCAAATACGGCAAATCGTCCGGCGGCTATCTCTATTTTCACAGCATCGTCCGGCACATTCGTGAAGTTGTTTACAACCGGTCCAAGGACATATTGAATATTGATACATTCCGGGTCATGATACCACATGGCAATCTTATCATTTCCATTCGCACTTCCGGCTACAGAGTTCATTTTCTTGAAGTATGGTGAGTCCTCATCGAGCCAGAATGCTATCTGTGCCGGTATATCTACTTCCCGTCCACGATTTGGGATGATCGTCCAGCCAACCATTTTGATATCATCAACGTCCATAAAGGATACTTTCATTTTATCTTTATATTCTGAGTAAAACTGATTTAAGTCAACAACTTCTGTGTTTGCTTTAGCATATTTGGAAGGACTAGTACAAAAGGCTTTGCGGAAGGCTTTATCAAATCCATTTCTCGACTTAAAACCATATTTTTTTGCTAAACTGGCTACCTTGACACCCTGACGTAATTCTCTGGCTGCTTTTTGTATTTTCCTCTGACTGATATACGCACTAAGTCCCATTCCAAAATCATCCTGAAAGGCTTTGCGAAAATAGTCTCTGGAATAGTTAAAATGTTCCGCCATCATCTCTGGTGTGATATCTTCTGTAATATGCTCATCAATGTAATTGATCCATGCAATATTCTGAAATTCCATCCGGTAATACTTTGCCGGAACAACGCCGTATTCTTTGCGAAATGCATTAGAAAAAACGCTATAACTTGCAAATTGATATTTGGCACATACTTTTTCCGGATTCTTTCCTTCTTTTAATTCTTCTGCAGCAAAGTACAGCTTTCTCTGTTTTATGTAATCGGTGATTCTCGTTTCATAATAAAGCTGGAAAATATTTTTTAAGTGTTTCTCGGAATAATGAAACAGCTTTGCAAGACCTTTTGCTGTTAAATTCTCCGTAATATGCTCATCAATATAACTAATCCACTCGTCAACTCCATAAATCTTTTTCTCCTCTTTTTTATTTTTCATTACATAATCCGAATGCATTCTTTTTTTAAGAGGAAGATATACTGAGTACAGTCCGTTTTCAAAAGAAATAAAATACATTTTCCGATTGTCATAGTGCATTTCACTTTGCTTTATCCAGTCACATAACGCATATTTTATCAACATTTTTATAATATCCGGTGCCTGTTTATCCCAATATTGCTCTTTTAACGTAAAAACTGCATAATCCGATGCCCCAATATCAATTCTCTTCTTTTCACTTTCCTTTCCGGCATCTTTTGGAACTTCCTGCCCAATCATATAAAAGAAATGGTATGAATCATCATGCCACCAAAACTGCATATACTCTCCGGCACGCTCCCTCTCCTTCCACTTTTCCTTTACATCCTTCTCGATATATTCCATTCCGTTTTGAAAAATATCGCCTTCTAAAGGCAGCATATCTGCCTCTACTGTCTGTGCCATTCTTCTCACAACTTTATATTCTATCATAGAACTATCAGGAATCCGTTCAAATGGAAGGACTTGATTTGTATAATCCTCTTCAATATTTAATCCCTGCACCTGTTCCCTGATTGTATCAAGAGAATTGTCAAAGAAAATGTCAGCCAGATAAAGGAATTCCTGCGTAGAGTATGCCAGTCTGCTTGCCAGATCTTTTACCGAAATGCTGTTATCTGTCTGAAGGCACAAAAGAGTGTCTCTCATACGTTCCCATAAAGCTGATTCTTCCTCCGGAAGTGAGGAAAATGTTTTTGTCTCATTCACTGTGTTCATTTTCTCTATCCTTCTATTATTTCTATTTCTTTTTCTTTCATTTTCTCTGTTATTTTATCTCAGTCGAGAAGACTCCCACCTCCTTCAGGTGGTGAGTGACAGCAAATTTGTCTCAGTGGGAGTCCAATCTCCGACTGAGATAAACGCTCCGCGAG
>ERZ827037.972-NODE-972-length-34143-cov-5.339650_pt1 | contig 34143 bp, 26 predicted proteins | sample MGYA00519924_ERZ827037 | MGnify/ENA primary metagenome ERZ827037 (study PRJEB31778, sample SAMEA3449250) | human gut metagenome | biome: human gut; feature: human-associated habitat; material: faeces | place: United Kingdom | collected 2010/2012 ...
CGGTACGCACGGTGGTGTGAGAGGACGGCGGTTAGTCACCGCCTCCTACTCGATTTGTTAAAATTCTGACTATAGCGTTAAATTAACTACTATTATTAAAAATGATTACAAATTCTCAAATAAATGATATAATATCGTTAACACACTTGATGTCGAATAATGCAAAAATCTGATAATTGAAAATTTTTAAATTAAAAGTTAAAAAATTGAAAAGTGGAAGGTAGGAATAAAGAATGAGCAGACTTGAGATAGCCTCTCCAAAAAGAGCAAAGATCGTAATGGAAGGTCTTTATAAGGATCTGGAAAGAAGAATAGAATCAAGTCCACCGGGATTATGTCCGGTAGATATGGCGAGAGCTTTTCTGGAGCTTTGTCATGCGCAGACATGTGGAAAATGTGTTCCATGCCGTATCGGACTTGGACAGCTGAATAATTTTATCCGTGAAGTACTGGATGGAAAAGCAACCATGCAGACACTGGATATTATGGAGCAGACAGCTCTTTCGATTATGGAATCGGCAGATTGTGCAATCGGATACGAAGCTGCAAATATGGTATATAAAGGACTAATCGGTTACCGCGATGACTACGTTGAACATATTCAGAACGGAAGATGTACCTGTACATATAATCAGCCGGTACCTTGTGTATCATTATGTCCGGCACATGTAGATATTCCGGGATATGTAGCACTGGTAGGAGAAGGAAGATATGCAGATGCAATACGTCTGCTTAGAAAAGATAATCCATTCCCGACAACATGTGGATTCATCTGTGAACATCCATGTGAGGCAAGATGCCGTAGAAATATGGTAGATGATTCTATCAATATCAGAGGATTAAAACGTGTAGCAGCAGATTTTGCCGGTGAAGTAGATCCACCACAGTGTGCACCAAGTACAGGTAAAAAGATTGCCATTCTTGGAGGTGGACCTGGAGGACTCAGTGCAGCATATTATCTGCAGTTGATGGGACATCAGACAACCGTATATGAGATGCTTCCGGAACTTGGAGGAATGCTTCGTTATGGAATTCCGAACTACCGTCTTCCAAAGGAACGTCTGGATGATGATATCCGTGCAATCCTGAAAACAGGAGTCCAGGTGAAAAATGGACTTAAGATCGGTCAGGATATCACGATTCAGGAATTAAGACAGCAGTATGATGTAGTACTGATCACAATCGGTGCCAGCACAGATAAAAAATTAGGTCTGGAGAATGAAGATGCAGATGGAATCCTGTCAGCTGTTCAGTTCCTTAGAAATGTAGGAAAGAACCAGATCATGGATCTGACAGGAAAAGAAGTTGCTGTTATCGGTGGTGGTAACGTATCGATGGATGCAGTACGTACGGCAAAACGTCTTGGTGCTAAGAAAGTAAGCATCGTTTACAGACGTCGTGTAGCGGATATGACAGCACTTCCGGGAGAAATCGAAGGTGCGGTAGCAGAAGGTATCGAATTACAGACTTTAAAAGCACCGGCATCCATTGATGTAGATGAGAACCATCATGTAAAAGGAATCTATGTGACTCCGCAGATGGTAAGTTCTATCCGTGACGGAAGAGCAAGTATTAAACCAACAGGAGAAGAAGATATTTATATACCATGTGATGTACTGATCGTTGCAATCGGTCAGAATATAGAGACACATCACTTTGAACAGGCAGGTATTCCGGTAGAACGAGGAAAGATCGTTACAAAGAGTACAGGTGCATTCGAGAATTTACCAGGTGTATTTGCAGGAGGAGACTGTGCAAGTGGACCGGCATCGGTAATCAAAGCAATTGCAGCAGCTAAGGTTGTAGCAGCGAACATTGATGAATATCTTGGATATCATCATGAGATTTCCTGTGACGTAGAGATTCCGGAAGCGCATCTGGATGACCGTACACCTTGCGGCAGAGTGAATCTGACAGAAAGAGAAGCATGTGAACGAGTATGTGATTTTGAGGCAGTAGAAAACTGTATGACAGAAAAAGAAGCAAAGCAGGAAGCAAGCAGATGTCTGCGCTGCGATCATTTCGGATACGGTATATTTAAGGGAGGCAGAGAGACATTATGGTAAATCTTACAATAGACGGAAAGCAGATATCGGTAGAAGAGAATACCACAATCATGGAAGCTGCAGTCCAGAACGGGATACCGATTCCAAAGTTATGTTATCTGAAGGGAATCAATGAGATAGCAGCCTGTCGTGTCTGTGTGGTAGAACTGGAAGGAAAAGATAAACTTATCACATCCTGCAACAATGTGGCAAAAGAAGGTATGGTTATCCATACGAACAGCCCAAAAGTAAGAAAACACAGAAGAACAACAGTAGAACTGATACTTTCACAGCACGACTGCGAATGCGTAACCTGCTCAAGAAGTGGTAATTGTAGTCTGCAGAAGGTAGCAAATGATCTGAATATTATAGAGATTCCATTTAAGATGGAGATAGAAAGACAGCCATGGAACAAAGAATTCCCGCTGATCAGAGATTCGTCCAAATGTATCAAATGTATGCGTTGTGTCCAGGTATGTGACAAAGTACAGGGACTCGGCATATGGGATGTAGAGGGAACTGGATCAAGAACAACGATCAATGTGGCTGGACACAGAACAATTGAAGAAGCAGCATGTACATTATGTGGACAATGTATTACACATTGCCCGGTAGGTGCTTTAAGAGCAAGAGATGATACAGAAGATGTATGGGATGCAATTGCAGATCCGGAAAAGATCGTAGTTGCACAGGTTGCTCCGGCTGTAAGAGCAGCATGGGGCGAAGAATTCGGACTTTCTGATGAAGAAGCAACTGTCGGAAAGATCCTTGATGCTTTGAAGAGAATGGGAGTCGATTATACATTCGATACAACATTTTCAGCCGATCTGACAATCATGGAAGAAGGAACGGAATTTTTGCACAGATTTACTGCAGGGGAATTAAAAGAGCGTCCAATGTTTACTTCGTGTTGTCCGGGATGGCTTAGATTTATCAAATCACAGTATCCACATCTGGTGAGACAGCTTTCTACAGCAAAATCACCGCAGCAGATGTTCGGAGCAGTGATGAAAACCTACTTTGCAGAGAAGTTAGGAGTATCACCGGAAAAAATCTATACAGTATCTGTGATGCCATGTGTAGCGAAAAAAGGTGAAAGAGAGATGGAACTGTTCTATCAGGAATATGCAGGTAATGATATCGATGCAGTTATTACGACAAGAGAACTTGCAAAGATGATCAGATCTGCTCATATCAGTCCGGATACGCTGACGGATATTGAGAGTGACAGGCCGATGCAGGATGGAACAGGTGCAGGAGTAATATTTGGAGCAACAGGAGGTGTTATGGAGGCAGCGCTTCGTACTGCATATTATCTTCTCAAGAGTGAGAATCCGCCGGAGGATGCATTCAAAGCTGTAAGAAGTACAGGATTCAATGAGAATCAGGGAATTCAGGAAGCAGACTTCCAGATCGACGATGTAACTGTGAGAACAGCTGCTGTCAGTGGTCTGGGAAATGCAAGAGCACTTCTGGATCGAATCAATAAAGGTGAAGTGCATTATGATTTCGTTGAAGTTATGGCGTGCCCGGGAGGATGCGTAGGAGGCGGCGGACAGCCGATTCATGATGGCAGAGAGCTTGCATACGAAAGAGGTAAGAAGCTTTATAGCCTGGATAAGAATGCAAAACGCAGATTTTCTCATGAAAATCAGGATATTCAGAGATTATATCAGGAATATTTTGTAAAACCTAATTCACCAAAATCACACATGCTGTTACATACAGAACACAGACTGGAAGGTTTTTAGAGAGTGAATATAAAGGAGAAGTTGTCTGTGGCGGCTTCTCCGATTGGATAACCAACGGACTGTTAAAGAATTATCAAATATGTGAAAAAAATATCAAAATAGTATTGACAAAAAAATAACGAGCGAGTATACTAAAACCATCGAAAAACAAACAAAAACTCACAGGAGGATAATCAACATGGCGACAAAGAAAAAAGAGAATGTAGTACCAGAGATTATTGACAATGTAGAAGCTCTCGAAGCAAAAATGAAAGCAATGAGAGAAGCTCAGAAAGTATTTGCTACCTTTACACAGGAACAGGTAGACAAGATCTTTTTTGAGGCTGCAATGGCAGCAAACAAGATGCGTATCCCACTTGCTAAAATGGCAGTAGAGGAAACAGGACGTGGACTCGTAGAAGATAAGATCATTAAAAACCACTACGCAGCAGAGTACATTTATAACAAATATAAAAATGATAAAACATGTGGCGTAATCGAAGAAGACAAAGCGTACGGAATTAAAAAGATTGCAGAACCAGTTGGTCTGGTAGCAGCAGTTATCCCTACTACAAACCCAACATCAACAGCAATCTTCAAAACATTGATTTGTTTGAAAACAAGAAATGCGATCATCATCAGCCCTCATCCGGCAGCAAAAGCTTGTACAATCGCAGCAGCAAAAGTTGTTCTTGATGCAGCAGTAAAAGCTGGAGCACCAGAGGGAATCATCGGATGGATCGACGTTCCTTCATTAGAGCTGACAACAACAGTTATGAAAGACGCAGATGAAATCCTTGCAACAGGTGGTCCTGGAATGGTTAAATCCGCATACTCTTCAGGAAAACCGGCACTTGGTGTTGGACCTGGTAATACACCAGTTATCATCGATGACTCAGCAGACATCAAGATGGCAGTTAACTCAATCATCCACTCTAAGACATTTGATAATGGTATGATCTGTGCTTCTGAGCAGTCAGTAACTGTACTTGACAGCATTTATGATGAAGTTAAGAAAGAATTTGCATATCGTGGATGCTACTTCCTTAAGAAAGGTGAAGAGCTTGATAAAGTTCGTAAGACAATCATCATCAATGGCGCACTGAACAACAAGATTCCTGGAAAATCAGCTTACGAAATTGCTAAATTAGCAGGTGTTGATGTTCCGAAAGCAACAAAGATCCTGATCGGTGAAGTAGAATCTGTAGATATTTCAGAAGAATTTGCACATGAAAAATTATCTCCAGTACTTGCTATGTACAGAGCTAAGACATTTGATGAGGCTCTTGCAAAAGCAGAACAGTTAGTAGCTGACGGTGGATATGGACATACATCATCACTTTATGTACATCCATCACAGACAGAGAAGATTGAGAAACATCAGCAGGCTATGAAGACATGCCGTATCCTGATCAATACTCCTTCTTCACAGGGTGGTATCGGAGACCTTTACAACTTTGGTCTTGCTCCATCTCTTACACTTGGTTGTGGTTCTTGGGGAGGAAACTCTGTATCTGAGAACGTAGGTGTAAAACACCTGGTTAATATCAAGACAGTTGCGGAGAGGAGAGAAAACATGCTGTGGTTTAGAACACCTGAAAAAGTATACTTTAAGAAAGGCTGCATGCCTGTAGCATTAGATGAACTTGGAACAGTAATGCACAAAAAGAAAGCATTCATCGTAACAGATAGCTTCCTGTATAAGAATGGTTATGTAAAACCAATCGAAGAGAAATTAGATCAGATGGGAATCCAGCATACATGCTTCTTTGAAGTAGCTCCAGACCCAACTCTGCAGTGTGCAAGAAGAGGTGTAGAACAGATCAGAGCATTTGAGCCAGATACAATCATCGCTCTTGGTGGTGGATCAGCAATGGATGCCGGAAAAATCATGTGGTTAATGTATGAGCATCCAGAAGCAAAATTCGAAGATATGGCTATGGACTTCATGGATATCCGTAAGAGAGTATACACATTCCCTAAGATGGGTGAGAAAGCTTACTTCGTAGCAATCCCAACATCTTCAGGAACAGGATCTGAGGTAACTCCTTTCGCAATCATCACAGATGCAGACACAGGAGTAAAATGGCCTATCACAGACTACGAATTGATGCCTAACATGGCTATCGTAGACGTTGACAATGCAATGACAGCTCCTAAGGGACTGACAAGCGCATCTGGTATCGACGTAATGACACATGCGATCGAAGCATATGTATCTATCATGGCTACAGACTTTACAGATGGTCTTGCTATGAAAGCTGTAAAAGCTGTATTTGATTACTTACCATCAGCATATGAGAATGGTGCTAATGACCCAATCGCAAGAGAGAAGATGGCAAACGCTTCTTGCATGGCTGGTATGGCATTCGCAAATGCATTCCTTGGACTGAACCACTCTATGGCTCACAAACTTGGAGCATTCCATCACCTGCCACACGGTATTGCTAACGCTGTAATCCTTACAGATGTAATGCGCTACAATGCAGCAGAAGTTCCAACAAGAATGGGAACATTCTCACAGTATCAGTATCCACATGCACTTGCAAGATACGCTGAATTAGGTCGTTTCGCAGGATGCACAGGTAAGACAGATGAAGAAGTATTCGAAAACTTCATCGCTAAACTGGAAGAACTGAAGACAAGAATTGGTATCAAGAAGACAATCAAAGACTACGGTGTAGATGAGAAGTACTTCCTGGATACATTGGATGAGATGACAGAGCAGGCATTCAATGACCAGTGTACAGGTGCTAACCCAAGATATCCACTTATGAGTGAGATGAAGGAAATCTACCTGAAGTGCTACTATGGAAAATAAAACAGGTAATAATATATATCCATGAGTTTTTGTTTGCAGGTTGGATAATGTATTAAATACAGGAAAAGTGTGGCAGGAAACTGTCACACTTTTTCTATACCAAAGTATACAAGAGTATCATAATAGATTTTTTTGAGTGTTAAAAAAATAACTAATTATATACAGCACAAAAATTAGCTAAAAAAATAACAAAAAACCATTTAAAAATCTGACAATAAGGTGTATAATACAGACAACGAAAAGGAAATGGGCCAAAGATTCAATAAAAAAGGAGGAATCTGTATGAAGCTCGAGAAGAAAAATGTAATCGTAGAGAGACCTTATAAATCAGTTTATAAGACAGAAGAAGGTATTGTTAAGATATTTGCGACAGATCATCCGAAGTCAGCGGTATTTAATGAAGCTCTTAATACTGTAAAGGTAGAAGAGACTGGACTTGATATACCGAAACTTAAAGAGGTAACTCAGATTAATGGGGAATGGGCACTGATCATTGAGAACAGAGAAGGAAAGACACTGGAAGAGATGATGAAGGTTGACCGTGCAAATCTGGAGAAATACATGTCCGATTTCGTAGATCTGCAGTTAAAAGTACAGAGTAAAACAGCAGCGACATTGCCAAAATTAAAAGATAAACTTGCTTCCGAAATCAAGAATCTGAAAGCACTGGATGCAACGGAAAGATATGAACTTCTGACCCGGTTGGAGAGCATGCCAAAACATACAAAGTTATGTCATGGAGATTTTAATCCAAGTAATGTTATTGTTGAGAAGAATGGTAAGATGACGGTGGTTGACTGGGCACATGCATCACAGGGAAATGCAAGTGCGGATGCAGCGATGACTTATTTGTTATTTGCATTGCATGATCAGGAAAGCGCAGATCTTTATCTGAAGTTATTCTGTAAGAAGAGTGATACTGCAAGACAGTATGTAGAGCAGTGGTTTCCAATCGTAGCGGCAGCAGAATTAGAGAAAGATATCCGGCTCGAAAAAGACTTCCTGATGAAGTGGATCGATGTCATGGAATATGAATAAAAACAAAAAGAATGAGATAAAAATAAGCCTCGTATTGAGGCTTATTTTTATCTCCGTGCATTCGTAAGAAGCTGCCGGTGGCAGCTTCTCTTGCTATTGTACTTGTTATATGTAATTTAGAAAAATACATTTCCACCAACATTGACTCCCGATACACCTGTAGAAGCAGATCTAAACTGCAGACAATTAATTACTGCAGAATGTCTTGCTCCGGCGAGGGCATCCTGTGCAACCTGATATGCGGTTGAAGAAGCACCCTGCTTTAAGACTTTGTTCAGAGAACCGTTCCATGTAGGAGCGAACTGACCGGACTGATAGATTACATCATGCAGGTTATTAGGATAAGCAGGACTTGCAACACGGTTCATGATAACGGTTGCGACAGCGAGCATTCCATCATAACCACCTGCTTCACACTGAAGGATTGCTGCGAAAAGAGCAACATCCGAAGTAGAAGATGTGTTGTTATTGCCGGTATTTGTTGTTGTGTTCGTTGTTGTATTAGGTTTTGTAGTAGTTGTTGTATTTTTATTCGTTGTTGTCTGTGCTGGTTGAGTTGTTTTATTCGCGTTATTATTGTTGTTGTTGTTGTTATTGTTACTAGCCGTTGCAGTAGTGTCGGTTTTTGTCTCGGTCTTTTTATCTTCGGCCTTGAGAGAACCAGATACGGCATTATTTTGTGCGATTTTTAAAGCCTCTTCAGCAGCTTTCGCACGCTCCAGCTGAGCCTGATAATTGGCAAGCTCTCCGGAAGTAGAAGAAATCTTTGAATTTAATTCTTCGCGTTTGCTTGTCAGTGTTTTCTGAAGACCAGAAAGCTTACTTTGCTGCTCTTCCAGTTCTTCTTGTTTTTTTTCTACGCTTTTTCTGACATCTTGCAGCTGGTTAAGCATAGAACGGTCATAGTCACTGATGGTTGCAACATATTCAGCCTTATTCAGAAAATCGCCCATATTTTCTGAAGTGAGCAGAATCTGAAGCAGGGATGAGGTACCACCCTCATACATGAATTTGATGCGGTCTTTCATAGAATCGTACTGAGCTTCTTCATCTAATTGAACAGAGGCCAGATCCAGCTTGGATTTTTCGACTTTAGCTGATAACTCTTCAATCTGACTTGAAGTGTCATCCAGTTCCTTGCTTAAGGTGGCCAGCTGGCTGTTCAGATCATTTAATTCCCCTTTTAGATTGGAAGTAGTACTTTCTAATTCTTTTGAAGAAGGTGCTGAATATACAGGAGTACTAACAGAAGCAATTGTTACGGTGCAGATGGTGGTTGCCAAAACCGATCGTAATACTCGTTTCTTTTTCATACTTATCATAGACATATCCTTTCCATTCTCGCGAATATTCTAATATTATACACCAAAATGCCAGAGAAAGCAAATTTTGCAGGATATACCAGTAGCTGGCATAGCTGTAAAACAGTAACGCAAAACATTTAAACTTTACATAAACTGAGTGAGAAAGGTTGCCATAAAAAAGATTTCTGTATAAAATAGAGAAGGAATGTTTAAATAGGAGAGGAATATAATTATATGAAAAAATACGAAGAAGAAAAGTATAGATTAGAGAATATAAAGGAACACATTTATCCTTGGGTGAAAGCAGAGCTTTCGGACACACAGGCTCTGAATGGAAAACATTTTTCCGAAAAAGATGCACCGGTAATCGGATTTTTGGGGGATCTGAATGTAGTATTTGCAATAAAAAGAGATGAGGATGTATATGAGATTCTAAAAGATAATATGCTTCCGCCGGAATGCGATGTCATAGAACTTTATCACAAAGCATGTGAGAATCTGAACCGCGATGTTGAATTTGTTGTTGCCAACACATGGTATGGCGGGTATGGTATTGTGGCAGATGGTCATCACGAGGCAAGCGCAGTCTGCTATAAGCACATCTGGCAGGTATGTGCAGACAAATTAAAGGATGATCTTGTAATCATGATTCCAAGAAAAGATACAGTATTATTTGCACCGGCAGGTAATCAGGAAGTCGTAGATAAGATGATCGCACATGGGGAACAGGCATATGAACAGGGCGAGAATAAGATCAGTAAGAATCTGTTGTTATTTACACAGGAAGGGAAGGAATTAGTTACATATGAACATTAAGACCAGAATGATTGGTGTCGATCTGGATGGAACATTATTAAAATCAAACAAAGAACTGGCACCGTATACAAAAGAAATACTGAAAAAAGCAATTGATCAGGGAATTCTGGTCATGCCATCAACCGGAAGACCATTAACCGGAGTACCAAAGGAACTTTTGGAATTTCCGGGGATCAAATATGCAGTAACAGCGAATGGAGCCAGAGTGATAGATATCACAACCGGAAAGCCAATGGTGGAGGAGCTGCTTGCACATGATATTGCAGAAAAACTGATGGATGTATTTGAACATTATGATTCTTTCAGAGAGATATATTTTGAAGGAGTAGGATATGCATCGAGGGAAGCACTGGAAAATATCTCAAAATATCTGGAAGTACCGGCGATGGCAAATTATATCTCATCTACACGAATTGCTGTGGATGACGTAAGAGAAAAATTCGAAGAAGAAAAAGACAGACCGGTAGATAAAATACAGGCACTGTTTACTTCTGTAGAAGACAGAGATGCTGCCAGGGCAGAGATCCAGGATATATCCGGAATCGAGATCACAGGAGCACTTCCGATGAATCTGGAGATCAATGCTGCCGGTGTTAATAAAGGAAAGGCCATGATAGAACTTGGGAAGGTACTTGGCATTCCAAAAGAGGAGATCATGGCATTCGGAGATGGTGACAATGATCTTAAGATGTTAAAAGAAGTAGGGGTAGGCGTTGCAATGGAAAATGCGATCCCATCGGTAAAAGAAGCTGCTGACTATATTACATTGACAAATGATGAAGAAGGCGTTGCCAGGTTCATAGAAAAATATGTTCTGGTTTAAGAAAGGAAAGCAAAATGTTAGATATTATTAAAGTTATTATTTTAGGAATTGTTGAAGGAATCACAGAGTGGCTTCCAGTCAGCAGTACAGGACATCTGATCCTGGTTGGCAATGTATTAAAGCCGGGTATGAGTGATGCATTTATGGAAATGTTTGATGTCGTAATCCAGTTAGGTGCAATTATGGCAGTTGTAGTATTATATTTCCACAAATTGAATCCATTTTCACCAACGAAGACAGAAAAGCAGAAAATGTTGACATGGCAGATGTGGTTCAAAGTAGTGATTGCATCAGTTCCGGCAGCTATTGTTGGATTACTGTTCAATGACATTCTGAATGAAATTTTTTATAAACCACTTCCGGTTGCAATTATGCTGATTGTATATGGTATTCTGTTTATCATTATTGAGAAAAATAATGCAGGAAAGACACCTTCTGTAACAAGAATCTCCCAGCTGAATCTTCAGATGCTTCTGTGGATCGGATTCTTCCAGATGCTGGCACTGATTCCAGGAACATCCAGATCAGGTGCAACCATCATCGGAGCCCTTATTATCGGAGTATCAAGAGAAGTGGCAGCAGAGTTTACTTTCTTCCTGGCTATTCCTGTTATGTTCGGAGCCAGTTTTCTGAAGCTGATTAAGTTTGGATTCCACTTTACTGGTGCAGAATTTGGTCTTCTGATGCTTGGATGTATCGTATCTTTTGGATTATCGGTTGTTGCGATTAAGTTCCTGATGGGATATATCAAACAGCATGACTTTAAGGTATTCGGATATTATAGAATTGTTCTTGGTGGAATTATTGTAATCTGGACAATTATCCAGACAGCAATGGCATAAAATTATAAATATAAGATAGAAAAATAAAGTCAGACAGGTTTTGGAAAAGAAAAACCGTCTGGCTTTACTTTATGCCAAGGTTCTCTGGATGCCTAAAGATAGATATTCATACCTGAATCTCTTTTTTTGCACAGTGAAACAGTAACATAAAGGGGAAAGGAGTACAGGTTGGGGGTTGCTTTTTGGATAAAACATGATAATATATTAAGTATATATGTATTTTTATACAATATATAAGTATCCGGGGAGAACCTGGCTCCGGGTAGCGAGCATATTATGTCAAAAGGATGGAGGAAAATATTATGAAGATGAAAAAACTCATCAGCGTAATGATGATCGGAGCATGTGTAGTATCTATGGCTGCATGCGGATCTAAAAAAGAAGAAGACAAAAAAATTGAAAGTGCAGATGATCTGAAAGATGCAAAGATCGGTGTACAGACAGGTACAACAGGTGATATCTACTGTTCAGATGATTTCGGTGATGATCATGTAGAGCGTTTTAATAAAGGAGCAGATGCTGTTCAGGCACTGGTAAAAGGTAAGATTGATGCAGTTGTTATCGACAATGAACCTGCAAAAGCATTTGTAGATGCTAATAAAGGTCTTAAAATCCTTGAAACACCATACGTAGAAGAAGACTATGCTATGTGCTTTAAAAAGGGAAATACGGAATTAGAAGATAAGTTCAATGAAGCAATCAAAGAACTGAAATCTGATGGAACATTTGATAAGATCATCGGATACTATATCGATGGAACAGAAGATAAAGGATATGAGTCACCAGCAGATGTTGACCGTTCTAATGGTAAGCTTGTAATGGCTACAAACGCAGCATTCGAGCCATATGAATATTATGAAGATAACAAGATCGTAGGTATTGATGTAGACTTTGCACAGGCAATTGCAGATAAGCTTGGTATGGAACTGACAATCAATGATATGGAGTTTGATTCAATCATCGCTGCTGTAGACAGTGGAAAAGCTGATTTTGGTGCAGCTGGTATGACTGTAACAGATGAAAGAAAACAGCAGGTAGATTTTTCTGATTCATATTACACAGGAAAACAGATGATTATCGTAAACGAATAGTAACAACGAATAATCTGAAAAGTGGGAAGAAAAGATGCAGGAATTAAAAGATACGTTTATTCTGAATTTCATAGATGACAACCGGTGGAGATATATTGCCGATGGATTGAAGGTTACATTGATTGTAACTGTATTTGCAGTATTGATTGGTGTGTTACTTGGTTTTTTGATTGCAATTGTGCGTACGACACATGATAAGACCGGAAAACTTAAGATACTGAACGCAATATGCAAAGTGTACCTGACGGTAATCCGTGGAACACCGGTTGTTGTACAGCTGATGATCATTTACTTTATCATATTTGGAAGTGTAGATATCAGCAAAGTACTGGTAGCGATCGTCGCATTTGGTATCAACTCAGGAGCGTACGTGGCGGAGATTTTCCGTTCGGGTATTATGTCGATTGATAATGGCCAGTTTGAAGCAGGACGGAGCCTTGGATTTAATTATGCGCAGACAATGATGTATATTATTATGCCACAGGCATTTAAGAACGTTCTGCCGACATTATGTAACGAGTTTATCTCTCTTTTGAAGGAGACATCTGTATCCGGTTATATTGCACTGCAGGACCTGACAAAAGGTGGAGATATCATTCGAAGCCGTACATACGATGCATTTATGCCGTTGATTGCTGTTGCGCTGATCTACCTGGCAATGGTAATGATATTTACAAAACTTGTAAGTCTGCTGGAGAGGAGGTTGAGAAACAGTGACCACTAATAATGGGGATGTACTGATCAAAGTAGAAGGTCTGCATAAGATTTATGGGGATTTTCATGCGTTAAATGGAATTGATGAAGAGATCCGTAAAGGAGAAGTGGTTGTTATCGTAGGACCATCTGGTTCCGGTAAATCAACTTTCCTGCGGTCATTGAACCTTCTGGAAGTTCCGGATAAAGGACATATATATTTTGAGGGTGTAGATATTACAGACAAGTCTGTAGATATTAATAAGCATCGTCAGAAGATGGGAATGGTATTCCAGCATTTTAACCTGTTCCCGCATAAGACTATTAAAGAAAATATCACACTTGCACCGATCAAGCTTCTTGGGAAGAGCAAAGAAGAGGCAGATAAAAGGGCAATGGAACTGTTGGAGAGGGTTGGACTTGCCGAGAAGGCAGATTCTTATCCATCCCAGTTATCCGGTGGACAGAAGCAGAGAATCGCAATTGTACGTTCTCTGGCAATGGATCCGGACGTGATCCTGTTCGATGAACCAACATCAGCACTCGACCCGGAGATGGTTGGAGAAGTTCTGGAACTGATGAAACAGCTCGCCAGAGAAGGAATGACGATGGTAGTTGTAACACATGAGATGGGATTTGCAAAAGAGGTTGGCTCAAGAGTCATCTTTGTAGATGCCGGACAGATTAAAGAACAGGCAAAACCGGATGAATTCTTTGATCATCCGAAAGATCCACGGTTGAAGGAATTTTTGTCTAAGATATTGTAAGACGGACGAACCCGTGCAAAATATAATACAAACGGTGCCGCTCCCTGCGGTCAATGTCACCTTATTGTATTATATTTTGCACGGGTTCTGTGTCTTATAAAAAGGAAAATTTTTCATATATTCTTCGGATGGGGCGTCCTCTTGTTAGCATATATTACAACAACTATCCCTCTCTATCAGCCTGTGCGGCACGATGATTTTTGTCGCCAGCAGGTTTGGATTTTCGATGTGGTTGATGATCTGGGAAGCGGCTTCGCTTCCGAGCTGTCCAGAGTTGATGTCGATCGATGTCAGCTGTGGTGAGGTCAGTCTTGCAAAGAGAGAGTTGTTGAAGGATATGATGGACAGGTCTTCCGGGATGGACAGGTGATTTTCCAGGCAGACTCTTTCCAGAGAGACTGCAAGGATATCATCACTGACAAGAATCGCTGTCGGGGGGGCTTCCTGCATAAGAAGTCCGCGGATGGCGTCTTCATTATTCACTGAGACATTCTTCACTTCTACACAATATTCCGGTCGCACAGGAATCTGATGGCTTGTAAGAGCCAGCTGGTATCCTGCTTTTCTGTCAGCTGAGAACATCAGGGCGCTGTCAGAACCAAGATAAGCAATCTTGCGGTGTCCGAGCTGATACAGATATTCCGTTGCTTCCCGGCCGGCCAGAAGATTGTCGTTATCAATATAGATCGTCTGATTCGTATAACTGGTTGCTTTTCCAATCAGGATATATAAAAGTCCCTCATTAAAAAGAAAATCAATCACAGGATCGTCTTTTCTGGAATATAACACAATAAAGCCGTCAACTTTTCCGCTTCTGGACATGGAGCGTACAGCATCCAGAATCTCTTCTTCGTCCTGTCCGGTTACAATCGTTGTCATATATTGTCTGCCATTACAATAATGGCTGATGCCCTGGATGGCCTCTAGATAAAAAGAGTTTTCGTAGGCCTCTTTTGCAGAAGCCGGAAGGATGATACCGATTGTACGCGAGTTCTGGGAAGCCAGATTACTTGCCTGGAAATTCGGTTCATAGCCAAGTTCCAGCATCGCTTTTCTTACACGTTCTTTTGTCTCTTCGCTGATCGAAGCGTTATTCTTACAGGTTCTGGATACGGTGGAAGGAGATACACCTGCCAGCGCAGCCACATCCTTGATCGTTACTGCCATATCAATAGCCTCCGTTATTATAAGATGTACCAGGTAGAGAATATTTCTGTCAGTACATCCGGTATTTTTATATGATGGTATTTATTTTACTGCAAAAAAAAGAAAATTGCAATCTGTTTGCATAGTTTGTTGCGCAAACATGTGCATGAATTGTGCTGTGAGAAGAAAGGTATACAGATATGGAAATTTTGGATTGTAAAGCAACATCCATGGATGCAGTAAAAGTTTGAATGAGTTTTAAGGCACGTTCCAGTCAGTGGAGTTTGCTTATGTAAAGAATGAAAAAAGATGAGATTAGCGTATAGATAGTAGACGTTGTGGGAAAAGTGCATAAAAACATGATGGTAAAATTGTGTAAAAAGTAGAATCGAAAAGTATCTGGAAAAATGAATTGCAAATCGTGCAAAAGATGAATATAATTAATGCAAACGGTTGCATAAATAAATGCAAAACGGAAAACATGAGGAGGTTTCGTTATGAAAGAGAATGAGAGTAATAAGGTTCCAGATATAATTCTTGCGCCGGTAACAGGAAAAGCAGTAGCTTTAAGTGAAGTTCCAGATCCGGTATTTGCAGATAAGGTTCTGGGAGACGGAGCAGCAATTATCCCAGCAGAGGGTAAGATTGTAAGTCCGGTAAATGGAGAGATTTCAACAGTGGCAGAAACCGGTCATGCATATGGATTTACATCAGAGGACGGACTGGAAATATTAGTTCATGTCGGACTGGAGACAGTGTCATTAAACGGGGAGTGTTTTAAAGTATATGTAAAACCAGGAGATAAGGTAAAAGCCGGAGATCTGGTTGCAGAAGTGGATCTTAAGTATCTGGAAGAGAAAAAAATCAATCCGATCACACCGGTACTGCTTTGCTCGGATACAGAAGGAAGAACACTTCAGTATACAGAAGGCGAAGTAAAAGCCGGAGAATCTGCAGTGTTAACACTGGCGGCTGAGGAAGAAAGTAGTAAAGAAAACAACACAGAAGAAACAACAAAGACAGAGGAAACGAAGACTGCAGCTACAGAAAACGATGCGCAGGCGGGAAAGAAAAAGAAATTCAACTTTAATTTTGATTTCCTTCAGAAGCTTGGAAAAGTTCTGATGACGGTTATCGCAGTTATGCCGGCAGCAGGTCTGATGATCAGTCTTGGTAAGCTGGTTCAGATGGCAGGCGGAGACCTGTCACTTATAATGACAATCGGAAGCACAATGGAGAACATCGGATGGGCCGTGATCAATAACCTGCACATCTTATTTGCAGTAGCAATCGGTGGTTCCTGGGCAAAAGAAAGAGCCGGCGGCGCATTTGCAGCAGTTATTACATTTATCCTGATCAACCAGATTACCGGTTCGATCTTTGGGGTAACTTCAGAAATGTTAAATGATGCATCTGCAGTCACACATACATTATTTGGACAAGAGATTCTTGTAAATGGATATTTCACATCGGTTCTTGGAGTGCCGGCGCTGAATATGGGTGTATTCGTCGGTATCATCTCAGGTTTTGCCGGTGGAGTCATCTATAATAAATATTATAACTACAGAAAACTTCCGGATGCGCTTGCATTTTTCAATGGAAAACGTTTCGTACCAATGGTATGTATCGCATGGTCAGTGGTTATTTCCCTGATTCTTTCCGTAGTATGGCCGGTTGTACAGTCCGGAATCAATGCATTCGGTGTATGGATTGCCAATTCATCCTCTACATCACCGATCCTTGCACCATTTATCTACGGTACATTAGAGCGTCTGTTGCTTCCGTTTGGACTGCATCATATGCTGACAATTCCGATGAACTACACTTCATTCGGAGGTACTTATACAATTGCAACCGGAATCAATGCAGGAAAACAGGTATTCGGACAGGATCCGTTATGGCTTGCATGGGTAACTGATCTGATCAACTACAAAGATGCAGGAAATATGAGTGCATACCAGCATCTGTTAACAACCGTTACACCGGCACGTTTCAAAGTCGGACAGATGATCGGGGCAACCGGACTGTTACTTGGTGTTGCTCTTGCAATGTACAGAAGAGTAGACCAGGACAAAAAGGCAAAATACAAATCCATGTTCTTCTCTACTGTACTGGCTGTATTCTTAACAGGAGTTACAGAGCCGCTGGAATTCATGTTCATGTTCTGTGCACTGCCATTATATATCGTATACGCAGTACTTCAGGGATGTGCATTTGCAATGTCAGGAATTATTCACTTAAGAGTACATTCCTTTGGTAACCTTGAATTTATCACAAGAATTCCGATGAGTATCAAAGCAGGACTTGCAGGAGATGTGATCAACTTCGTGATCTGCTGTGTGGCATTCTTTGTAATCGGATATTTCGTAGCATACTTTATGATCGGTAAGTTCCAGTTTGCAACACCGGGAAGACTTGGTAACTACATGGATGATAATGCAGAAGAGGCAGAAAGCACGTCCGGATCTTCAGAAGGAAAAGGCGGCAACAGCCAGGCAGAGAGAATCATAGCCCTCCTTGGCGGGCGTGAGAACATCGTTCTGGTAGATGCCTGCATGACCAGACTTCGTGTAACAGTAAAAGATGTGGAAAAAGTCGCAGAACTCGAAGCATGGAAAAAAGAAGGTGCGTTAGGACTGCTTAAAAAAGATGAAGGAATCCAGGCAGTATACGGGCCAAAGGCAGACGTATTAAAGTCAGACATCAATGATATTCTGTAAGAAATAATAGTTACTGTTCATATATTGTGTAAATAATAACGAATAATATTCTTTAGGAGCATGTAAATGAAATTATTAACATTAAATACGCATAGTCTGGAAGAACCGGACTATGCAAAAAAGACAGAAAAGTTCATAGAGATGCTGGAAAAAGAACAGCCGGACATCATAGCATTACAGGAAGTCAATCAGACAATTCGGGAAAATGAGATTCCGGATATCATGCTGGATGGTTATATCCGCTGCGGAACTTTTAACCGTCCGGTGAGACAGGATAATCATGCAAGATACGTAGTAGAAGAGCTGAGAAAAAGAAACGTCTATTACTACTGGACCTGGATCAGTGCCAAGATCGGATATGGAAAATATGACGAAGGAATGGCATTACTTTCAAAGAAACCAATCAAGAGAGCGCAGGAATTCCTGATCAGCAAAGGTGATGACTATGAAAACTGGAAGACAAGAAAGACGCTTGGAATCCAGGTGGAAGGATGTAAAGACTGGTTTTTCACTGTACATATGGGATGGTGGAATGACGAAGAAGAGCCATTTACAGATCAGTGGAAATGCATGAGTCACACATTTGACGATTCCATGTATCAGAAAGGCAGCATATGGCTGATGGGTGATTTTAACAGTCAGGCAGATGTAAGAGGCGAAGGTTACGATCTGATCCGGAATGCCGGATGGAAGGATACTTATCTTTTAGCAGATGAAAAAGACTCTGGAATTACAGTGGCAGAAGAAATTGACGGATGGCGCAAGGAAGATAAAAGAAGCGGGGTATACAAAAACGAAAAGAGACTGGATTACATTTTCGTTAATAAGCCGGAATGTGTCAGAAGTTCTAAGGTAATCTGCAATGGGGATCATTATCCAGTGGTATCAGATCATTATGGAGTTGAGATAACCGTATAGTAAAAGGTCCGCAAAAACTGCGGAACAAGACAGAAGAATAGTAGAAGGGGAACATAGAATGAGCAATCGAGCAGCAGGCATCTTAATGCCAATCAGCAGTCTCCCATCAGAGTATGGAATTGGCTGTTTTTCAAAAAGTGCATATGAATTTGTAGACTGGTTAAAAAAAGCAGGACAGAGTTACTGGCAGATTCTGCCACTTGGACCGACAAGCTATGGAGATTCACCATATCAGTCATTCTCAACATTTGCAGGAAATCCGTACTTTATCGATCTGGAGACACTGATCGAGGAAGGCGTCCTGACAAAAAAAGAATGTGATGCAGTAGACTGGGGAAGAGTAAAAGGGAGTATTGATTATAAAAAGATATACGAAGGACGGTATCCACTTCTTCGTAAGGCATACGAAAGAAGTAAGGTTCAGGAGAATACAGGATATCAGAAATTCGTAGAAGAAAACAGCTGGTGGTTATCAGATTATGCCCTGTTCATGGCAGTAAAGGACAGATTTGGCGGCGTAGAGTGGAAGCAGTGGGCTGACGATATTAAGCTCCGCTGGGGACCGGCAATGGATTATTACCGCGAGGAACTGTATTTTGACATCGAATTCCAGCAGTATATGCAGTTCAAGTTCTACGAGCAGTGGATGAAATTAAAAGCTTACGCCAACAAAAAAGGCATCCAGATTATCGGAGATATTCCGATCTATGTTGCGATGGATAGTGCGGACACATGGGCGCATCCGGAACTTTTCCAGTTAGATGAGGAAAATGTACCGGTAGCAGTAGCAGGATGCCCGCCGGATGGATTCTCCGCAACAGGACAGTTATGGGGAAATCCTCTGTACCGCTGGGGATATCACAGAGAAACTGGCTATCAGTGGTGGATATCTCGTCTGTCTTATGTGTTCCGTCTGTATGATGTGGTAAGAATCGATCATTTCCGTGGATTTGATGAGTATTTTTCTATTCCATACGGAGCAGAGACAGCAGTTGACGGACACTGGGAAAAAGGACCTGGTATTGAATTATTCTGGAGAGTGAGAGAAGCACTGGGAGAGAAACCGGTTATCGCAGAAGACCTTGGATATGTGACCGACACAGTACGTGACCTGGTAAGAGACAGTGGATTCCCGGGAATGAAGGTTCTGGAATTCGCATTCGACTCCAGAGATTCCGGATGTGCAAATGACTACCTTCCGCACAATTATCCGGAAAACAGTGTGGCATACACAGGTACACACGATAACGAGACACTGGTTGGCTGGTGGGGAAGCATCAGCAAAGAAGAGCAGAAACTTACCAGAGAATATCTGTGCGATACATATACACCGGAAAAGGAGCTTTATAAGTCACTGATCAGTCTGGTCATGAGAAGCGCAGCAAAATTATGTGTGATCCCGATGCAGGATTATCTGGGACTGGATAACAGATACCGTATGAATACCCCATCGACGGTCGGAACAAACTGGAAATGGAGAATCAGAAAGAACCAGTTATCTGTAAGACTTCAGAAAGAAATCTATGGAGTTGCACTTCGTTATGGAAGAATGAACTGGATAGAGGATGAAGAGGAATAGAGAAATAAAGGGCAGATATCGTTGCGTGATATCTGCCCTTTTAGAGTTGTCATAATGGATTAAGAAGCTGCCAGAGGCAGGAACTTCATAATGACTAGATAGGAAGCTCAAGATAAATATCTTTTCCTTCTTTAATAGAGATTACTACCTTACCATGTTTGATAGTAGTAACAGCACCCTGAACGCTTGCAACAGGGGCAGCTTCTGCTGGAGCTTCTTCTTCTGCAGGAGCCTCGTCAGCAGCTAATTCATCATCAGATTTGAATCCATCTACATTGTCTGCTGTCAGTGGACAGAGAGAATCACTTGTCTTTGTTAATTTTGCCCCAAGAACCTGTCCGATTTTCAGACATCCGTCCAGATTTAAAAGTCCAGAATCTACTAATTCGTCGAAGATTGCCGGATCCTCTAAGTTTGCAGGTTCAATTGTGATTCCGCCCTCTGCTCTACAACATAATACGGCAGGGTCATTTGCATGAGCTTTCGCTGTTTCAGCTGTAATTGACATACCGAATACCTCCTAATAAAATTCATATTTATTTTCTATGAATAGTATAGGCTTTTCTTTATGAATTTTCCAATTGCTTTTTTCTATATAAAAGTAGATATATAGAAGAAATGATTTAGTGCTTATAAATTAAGACACATTCCGGAAATTGGTTAAAAATATTTGCAGGATAATAAAAACTGATTTGAATATTGGGGACGAATAGAAATCATTGGCAATTTTCAAAAATAAAGATAAAGAAAAGCAAGGATATAGAAAATATCTATAAATACATGAGAATAACCGATTGGTAATTTCCGTGAAACAGGCATATAATAAAATCAAACGATAATATTGTTCGTGGCAAGGATCAGCCACATTCCCTTCTAAGAGCCCTTTTCCTGAAGGTGTCGGACCCAAGACGACATTTCCAGGAAAAGGGCTTTGACGTTATATAGAAGTGTAAGTTATAATAAATCCGATAGTATGTTCGAAATACATTAAAGATGCACAGTAAAAGTATGTCATGCGTTATATGATGGAGTCTTTAGAGTGTGTCTGGAAATAATGAAGGACTGTGAGAGCAGAGTAGCTGTGGAACAATCCGTGACATCATATAATTAGGAAGAGTGAAAATGAAAGAAAGAAAAAATCAGATAAATAATAATACGAACACACAAAAAACGGATAAGCTGGCCGATATCGTAACCCCGCTGACAGACTGGTACAGAAAGAATAAGCGTGACCTTCCGTGGCGCCACAACCCGGATGCGTACCGCGTATGGGTATCAGAGATCATGCTGCAGCAGACAAGAGTAGAAGCAGTAAAAGGCTATTATGACAGGTTCTTAAAAGCACTTCCGACGGTAAAAGATCTGGCGGAAGCACAGGAAGATAAGCTGTTAAAGCTATGGGAAGGACTTGGATACTATAACCGTGTAAGAAACATGCAAAAAGCAGCACAGCAGATCATGGTGGATTATCATGGTATATTTCCGGATACTTATGAGGAAATACTGAAACTAAAAGGGATCGGGAATTATACAGCAGGAGCCATCAGCGCATTTGCCTATGGAATCCCAAAACCAGCAGTGGACGGGAATGTACTCAGGGTAATATCAAGGATCACCGGAAGTTACGAAGATATTATGAAGCAAAGCGTCAGAAAAAAGATAGAAACAGCACTGGAAGCAATCATTCCGGAAAATGCGGCAAGTGATTTTAACCAGGGACTGATCGAACTTGGCGCAATTGTATGTGTGCCAAATGGAGAGCCAAAATGCGAAGAATGTCCGGTGAAAGAAATGTGTGTGGCACACAAAGAAGATCTGACCGCTGAGATACCAGTGAAAAAGAAAGCGAAAGCCCGGAAAATTGAAGATAGAACAGTTCTTATTTTCAAAGATGATGATAAGATCGCCATCCGTAAACGACCGGCAAAAGGATTGCTTGCAGGACTATATGAATTCCCGAATCTGGATGGACACTTATCCATGGATGAAGTAACGGAATATAGTAAAAACATCGGTCTCATGCCAGTAAGAGTACAGAAGCTTCCGGAAGCAAAGCATATTTTCAGTCACATAGAATGGCATATGACAGGATATGAAGTGATCGTGGATGAACTGGAAAAGACGAATGAGAAAGGATTTTTATTCATCCACCCGGAACAGATAAAGAAGGAATATTCGATCCCGTCGGCATTTGAAAAATATACGGTTTATGCAGGGATTGAGCGGAGATAAATTTTTGAATGTAATTCCTGGTTTTATGCTATAATTAATATAGATTATTGGAGAAAATTGAAAATTCTGATTTTTGAGACATGATAATGGACTATTAAAATTTGATATATCAAAGAGAAGACAAAAAGGAGGGAGAAAGTGAAGGACAGACTTAATATTCCTGTAGGAATTTCCGATTTTAAGAAAATTCGGGAAAATGGATATTATTATGTAGATAAGAGTGGATTGCTGAAAGAACTATTAAAAAGAGAATCTGCAGAAGTTACACTGATTACCCGTCCAAGACGTTTTGGAAAAACAATGGGAATGAGCATGCTGGCTCATTTTTTGGATATACGTTTTGATAATAAAAAGTTATTTGATGGTCTTGAAATTGCAAAGGATGAGACATTATGCAACGTATGGATGAACCAGTGTCCGGTTGTATTTCTGACATTGAAAGATATTGACGGGCTTACATTTGAAGATGCTTATGAAAGGCTTGCAGTTCAGATATCTAATCTGTATAAAGAACACGCATACTTGCTGGAAAATGAAAAAATGGATCTGGATGACAGGCAACTTTTTAAAGATTTGAAAAGTGGGAATTCCGGAAAAATCCAGGTTGGACAATCGCTCTATACATTGATCAGACTGATGAGAGATTATTACGGCAAACAAGTTATTTTGCTGTTGGATGAATATGATGTACCAATGGCAAAAGCGAGCAGCAATGGTTATTATGAACAGATGCTGGACATCATGAAAGAGATTATGAGCACAGCATTAAAAGATAATGCAGCACTTCAGTTTGCTGTAATTACAGGATGTCTTAAGATTGCGAAAGAAAGTATCTTTACAGGAACGAATAATTTTGTGTCAGATAATATTACAGATTCCAGATTTAATGAATATTTTGGTTTTACACAGGCTGAAGTGGATACTATTCTTTATGATGCCGGCACGACAGAACATGCGGAAAAAGTGAAAACATGGTATGATGGATATCATTTTGGACAATTTGATGTATACTGTCCATGGGATGTCATGAATTATATGCGTGATCTTCAGCGTGATCCCAAAGCAGCACCGGCAGGATACTGGAAGAATACGAGTGATAATGCAGTAATCCGGTCTTTTATCGATTATGCAGGAAGCAATATTACTAAGAAACTGGAAACGTTGCTTGCCGGAGGATATATTGTACAACGGATTGATGAAAATCTCACGTATGATTATCTGCATTCATCGGAAGATAATCTTTGGAGTATTTTATATCTGACAGGATATCTTACGAAAGTGAGGGAGGATAATCTAACGGGATCTGTAAGAGATGGGATGACGGCACTGGTGATTCCAAACGCAGAAATCCGGGAAATATTTGAAACGACAATTATAAAATGGTTTGATGACAGTGCAAAAACCTGGAGTAGAAAAGGACTTTTTGATGCAGTATGGTCCGGGAACAGTGAAAGATTGACCCATGAAATGAATACATTATTACGGAAAACAATCAGCTATCATGATTATAAAGAAGATTTTTATCATGCGTTTCTTGCCGGAATATTTACAGGAGCGGGTTATTCAGTGGAATCGAACCGTGAACATGGAGAGGGACGAAGTGATGTCGTCGTATATGATATCGCAAATGGAAGGGCTGCTGTTTTTGAGGCGAAAGTATCTAAGAATATAGAAAAAATGGAAGTGGATAGTGATACAGCAATAAGACAAATAGCAGACCGTATGTATACAAAAGAGCTGGAAGAAGAGTATGATCAGATATTCAGTTATGGGATTGCATTCTTCAAAAAACGTTGTCTGGTAAAGAAAAGCAAATAGATATTAGAATGCATGGCGATACAAAAAGAGGGGTATGAATGATTATAAATTCATACCTCTCTTTTTCTTACATGCCAAAGCATACAGGAGAAGCTGCCAGTGGCAGGTCCTCTGTATACCATTTAAGTCGGCTGCTGGGAAAGCTTAGGAGCCTTCTTGTCAGCTGTTACATACACGAATGGATAAATGACACAAGCCATCGTAACGGCTGCAATCACGTCTGTTACCGAATGCTGTTTTAAGAACATGGTAGACAGAACGATAAGACCTGCCAGAACATAGGCACTGATCTGAATCCATCTGTGCTTTTTAAGATCATTACTGTGTGAAATTGCAATGCAGGCACCAAGCGAATTAAATACGTGAATACTAGGAAGTACGTTGGTTGGTGTATCTGCCTTATATATCATCTTTATCAGATCTGTAAATACATTGTCCCTTGGAAAAACGGTTGGTCTCAAGTTTAATGCATTTGGGAAAATGGTGCAAATAATCAGGAAAACTGTCATTCCGGAGAATAAAAAAGCACATAGCCTGTAAAATCCCCATTTATCCTTAATCAGGAAATAAGCCACTGTAACAGCGATAAATACAAACCATAATAAATATGGAACAATGAAATATTCTATAAAAGGAATATGATTGTCAATTGGAGAATGAATCATGTAATGCCGTACATTTGTACGCCGCTCCAGGTAAACAAACCATGGCATATAGATCAGGAAGTATAACAGTACCCAGGCGTGACGATATTTCTTCAAAAAACTCTTTGCTTTATCAATGGCCTTCATATGAACTACCCCTTTTTCAAAGCCTTTGCTATTATCTTATCTTGTTTCAAAGCGCATTATAACATGAAAAAATTGAATCAACAACCAAGTTCATGGAATCTTAACATTTTTCGAGCTTGCATGTCGTGCAATATTAATATATTAATAATACGCTTTCTTCTTCTCAAAAATCTGCATATCATAATGCATCTTTCCTTTTTTTAGTGCATCCGGTGTACGAAGCGTCCACACAGCAATCGGAAGACGGAGGAATCTCTTAAGAAACCAGACTTCAAAGGACGGGAGATCTGCAAGTTTATAAGAGATGAAATCAGGTCTTCCAAGCACATTTCCAAGTAAATGCTTTACAACAAAGGTCAGGATCCATGGTTCCGGGAGATTATCTGCTGTCAGATTGGAAGATAACTGACCGCGCAGTACATGTGGAACATGGCGCCTGAACCACCAGATGCCGAGTGTGTTAAAAGACTGTACCATAAAAGGTCCCTGATATCTGGAGAGCACATCCCAGGTCTTCTGACAGATTTTGAGTGAAGTTTTTGGAATCTTAAGTTCGATCAGCAGAGGAACCCGGCCGTCGACGAGAGAGAGCACATCCGTTAACAGAGGAATGGTCTCATCTGTGTTGGAAAGCCGGCAGGTCTTAAGTTCTTTGAGCGACAGATTTTCAATCTGTTCCGGTCGTCCGCAGATGCGTTCCAGAGTATCATCGTGAAAAACGATCAGCTGTCCGTCTTTGGAAAGATGAACATCCAATTCGATTCCGTAACCATGGGAAATAGCTGCGCGGAAAGATGGAATCGAGTTTTCGGGGATTCCTTTTTCGATACAATGGTAACCTCTGTGAGCAAACATCGTATGAAGAAACGGATGAATCTGTCGCTTCCTGGAACGTCTTGGCCAGATCAGATAAAAATACGAAGCAACGAAAAATGTAATAATTCCGAAAATCAACAAAAGCATAGTAATGTCCTCCTATCACAGGATTGCCGTAAACATAGAATTATATGGGCAATCCAAAACAATCAGAATGTGTACATTATTTGCATGGTGTGATGATACGAAGTTTCTGATCTTCCAGGTGAACATGGATTTCTTTTTGTAAGAATACAGGTTCGCCGTCAGTATGTACAGGAAGTGCACGGTCACTGGTGACTGTAACTTCCGTGCAGGTATCGATATTGATTCCCCGGAAGCGTGTATGCCAGCCTTTAAAGGCAGTCGGCAGCAGGCAGAGAACCTTAAGCCTTGGAAGATCTGAGACAGTAATGATATCCAGCCTGTCATCACTGCAGTCGGCAGCAGGGCAGAAGCGGAAGCCTCCTCCTTCATAGCCGAGATTCATAACAGCTGTAAAGTAGACTTTGTGATAAGTCTTTGTAATACCGTCTTCGGTTGTAATGACCATCGTTACAGGTTTTAATGTCAGAAGTTTATGAAGTGCAACGCCAAGATAAGTAAGTTTTCCAAGTTTCAGACGGTTTAGGAATGCTTTCAAAGGAGTCACCATCACCTGATGGCAGACAGCTGCATCAAATCCAAGACCGGTACTTACAGCGAAGCGGCGGTGCTTATCTTCATAATCAAGCACACCGATGTTCATATAAGTATAATGCGACGGTGCGAGGATTTCGTCAAGAGTTTCCTGGATATCTGTCGGAAGACCGACACCTCTTGCAAAGTCGTTGCCGGAACCAAGCGGAAGATATCCAAGCGTAACCTTGTCAAGAAAGGCGATTCCATCGATAACCTCATTCAAAGTCCCGTCGCCGCCAAGCACAACGATGGTATGATGTTCCCCGTCAGAAGTAAGATCGTGCACCAGTCTGGTAGCATGGTGCTGGTATTTGGTAAATAGAACCTGATAGGTAATCTTTCTATCTTTTAAGATCAGCTCAATCTGCTTCCAGAGCAGGATACCCCTGCCGGATCTGGCATTGGGATTGGCAATAAATGTGTACATATTATAATCATCCTTTGTATACAATAATTAAAATAATCCGTTCAGGTACGTTTCTAAAGAACGCTGCATATTTCCTTCAAAGTCAGCATTTCCACTTTTCAGACACCATTCGAATACATTTCCGATGACGATCATACGGATGTCGGTGGTAATATCTTCCAGATCCGCAGAAGGAGAGATGATGCCGGCGTCAATCACACGTTTCAGATAATCATGAACCGTGATGATTGGATAAGGACGTTCTGTACGGCTTAAAGGGTTCAGGGACTGATTCTTTGGTGTATAGTAATTGGCCATAAATTCAACTCCGAGCTCTTCACAGTAGTGGACATAATTAAGGTAGACAGAGATAATTGCTTTCTTTGTCTCACCGGCATCAGCAGGAAGACCGAGCAGATCCGGGTCCATGCTTGGCTGTTCTTCAATATAATAGGAAAGAAGATCATCCTTTGTTTTAAAATGATGATAAAAGCTCCCGTTAGAAACACCTGCTTCTTCGCAGATGTTTTTAATAGAAAGCTGTTCATATCCCTGCTTTTGCAAGATGCGTTTGGCTGCCTGGAAGATTTTTGCCTTCGTTTCTCTGGATTTGATTTGTTGTTTTGAGAGTCCCTGTGTTTCCTGATTCATAAGTAAAACCTCTTTTTAGTCTTTATATTTCCTAATAAGTTCAATTATGTTCAGTATAACATAGGAAAAATGTATTTTCAAGAAAACAGAGTGAACTCTGTATTGTCCATTCCATTGCATAGAGTAGTGAATTCAGTTATAATTATCCGCGGTGACAAGGGGAAATTTTGCTGTTGTACACACAGTGCTGAAAACCCCTTTTGAATACAGCAGAAAGGTATAGGCAAATGTATGGATATTAATCAGGTGATTACCGGAGAACTTGGTGTCAAAAGATGGCAGGTAGATGCTGCGGTAAAATTAATTGATGAAGGCAACACGATTCCATTTATCGCAAGATATAGAAAAGAAGCAACGGGAACGCTGGACGATGCACAGCTTAGAACCCTGTATGAAAGATTGTTATATCTGCGCAATCTGGAAGAAAAGAAAGAACAGGTATTGGCAAGCATCGAAGAACAGGGAAAGCTTACAGAAGACCTTAAGAAGCAGATCCTGGCAGCAGAGACGCTGGTTGTGGTAGAGGATCTGTACCGTCCGTACCGACCGAAAAGGCGGACACGTGCAACCATCGCAAAAGAAAAAGGACTGGAACCACTGGCAGCACTTATTACATTACAGAAGGCTGATAAGCCGGTAGAGACTTATGCACTCGAATATGTGAATCCGGAAAAAGAAGTTGCTACTGCAAAAGAAGCAGTTGACGGGGCAAAGGATATCATTGCAGAATCTGTATCAGATGAAGCAGATTACAGAAGCTGGATCAGAAAAGCAACCATGCAGAAGGGAAAAGTCATTTCCCAGGCAAAGGATGAAAAGGCAGAATCGGTCTATGAGATGTATTATGACTTTGAAGAGCCGGTCAGCAAGCTTGCAGGACACCGCGTGCTTGCACTCAACAGAGGGGAAAAAGAAAAATTCCTGAATGTTAAGATCGAAGCACCACAGGAAGACATCATCCGTTATCTGGAAAAGAAGATGATCCATGGGGACAATCCATATACAACTCCAATTCTACAGGAAGTAGCAGAAGACAGTTATAAGCGTCTGATCGCGCCGGCAATCGAAAGGGAAATCCGCAGTGAATTGACAGAAAAAGCAGAAGATGGAGCAATCAGCGTATTTAAAAAGAACCTGCACCAGCTTCTGATGCAGCCTCCGATCGTCGGACAGACGGTTCTTGGATGGGATCCGGCCTTCCGTACAGGCTGTAAGCTTGCAGTAGTAGATCCGACCGGAAAAGTCATTGGAACGACGGTTATCTATCCGACGGCACCGACAACACCGAAGAAGATCGAAGCGTCCAAAGATTTATTAAAGAAGATTATTCCAAAATACAATATCACACTGATCTCAGTGGGAAATGGAACCGCATCCAGAGAATCAGAGCAGTTCATTGTAGAACTCTTAAAAGAAATTCCACAAAAAGTGCAGTATGTAATTGTAAATGAAGCAGGGGCTTCGGTATATTCAGCAAGTAAGCTTGCGTCGGAGGAATTTCCGAAATTTGACGTAGGACAGAGAAGTGCGACGTCCATCGCAAGAAGACTGCAGGATCCGCTTGCCGAACTTGTAAAGATTGATCCAAAATCAATCGGAGTCGGTCAATATCAGCACGATATGAATCAGAAAAAGCTAAGCGAGGCATTATCAGGAGTTGTAGAAGACTGTGTGAATAAAGTAGGAGTTGATCTGAACACGGCTTCAGCACCGCTTCTTTCATATATTTCCGGAATCTCTGGTGCAATTGCTAAGAATATTGTGGCATACAGAGAGGAAAACGGAAGATTCACAGATCGTAAACAGCTGTTAAAGGTTGCAAAACTTGGACCAAAAGCATTCGAACAGTGTGCCGGGTTTATGAGAATCCAGGGCGGAGACAATCCGTTAGACGGAACAAGCGTGCATCCGGAATCTTACGAAGCAGCAGAAAAACTTCTGAAAAAACAGGGATTTTCACTGGATGATATCACAGGTGGAAAACTGACAGGTCTTTCGCTTACAATCGGTGATTATGCGAAGGTTGCAAAAGAACTGGAGATTGGTGAGATTACCTTAAGAGATATCGTAAAAGAGCTTGAAAAACCAGGCCGTGATCCACGTGACGAGATGCCAAAACCAATCTTAAGAACAGATGTCCTGGATATGAAAGACTTAAAAGAGGGCATGATCTTAAAAGGAACAGTAAGAAATGTAATTGACTTTGGTGTATTTGTCGATATCGGAGTACATCAGGATGGACTGGTTCACATTTCCGAAATTACAGATAAGAAATTTATTAAGCATCCACTGGAAGTAGTAAGTGTAGGAGACATTGTGGATGTAAAGGTCATGAGCGTAGATCTCAAAAAGAAGAGAATCCAGCTTACGATGAAGGGGATTAATTAAAAGTAATATCAGATGTAAAGCGTGTCTGGATCACCATGCGTTCGGAAGGAGCTGACGGTGGCAGGTCCTGCAGATATAAAGAATTTTATACAGGCGGAGAATAAAAAAATAAATATGAAGGTGTGGCGTAATGGGGAATGCCACATTTGTACAAAGTATACAGAGAGGATTGGAAACAATGAAGAATAATTGGGGAAAAACTTTGATGACACTGCTCGGTGTACTGGGCGGAAATCTTACGCTGGCTTTTGCAGTAGCAGCTTTTATCATACCTAATGGAATTATTATGGGCGGGGCAACAGGTATCGGTCTTACAATCAGCCATTATTTACCGGTTAATCTGTCTGTGATCATATTTGCAGTCAATGCGATGCTGTTCATTTTAGGAGCGGTATTTCTTGGAAAAAAATTCGCACTGACAACGATTATAAGTACATTTACCTATCCGGTATTTTTATCGGTTGTACAGTCGATTCCGGGGATTGATCACGTGACAGATAATGCAATGCTGGCAGCTTTGTATGGAGGTGTGATACTTGGAATCGGAATTGGTCTTGTGGTAAGAGTTGGAGCTTCCACAGGAGGAACAGATATCCTTGCACTTGTGTTACACAAATGGTTCCATATCCCGGTTGCTGTATTTTTATATATTGTAGATTTTTCTGTTCTGGGAATCCAGATGCTGTTTTCTGATTCGGAACAGATTCTGTATGGTATTTTGAACCTGGTTTTAAGTACCATCGTTTTAAACCGTATGATGCTCCTTGGAAAATCACAGATCCAGCTCTTTGTAATATCGGATAAATATAGAGAAATCCGTGAAAAAGTGTTAAAAGAAATCGATGCAGGAGTAACGATGGTAGATATCGAGACCGGATACGGAGAAAAGAAGCAGCAGGGGGTATTATGTGTCATCCACAGCAGAAAACTATATTCTGTAAAGGAAGCAATCCAGGAGATTGATCCGAAAGCATTTATTACGATCACACAGATCAACGAAGTAAGAGGACGTGGATTTACCATGGAAAAGCTTCGTTATGATGAGGTGAACGAGAACAAAATTACGAAAAACTAGACTTTACTCGTATTGTGAGTTAGAATGTTAACAAAGAATGAAGGAAGGAAGAGGTATCATTTATGGAGACGTATACTGGCAAATCAATATTTAAAGGAATTGCAATTGGAAAAATATTGTTCTACCAGAAGGGAGAACAACCTGTAAAACGTATGAAAATAGAAGATACTGCTGAGCAGATCAAACGTTATGAGGATGCCCGCGCAAAAGCAGCAGAGCAGTTACAGGGACTGTATGAAAAAGCGTTAAAAGAAGTTGGAGAAGCGAACGCAGCTGTATTTGAAGTACATCAGATGATGCTGGAAGACGATGATTATATCGATTCTGTTGTTAATATCATCGAGACACAGCAGGTAAATGCAGAATTCGCTGTGGCAACTACCGGAGACAACTTTGCAAAAATGTTTGCTGAAATGGAAGACGATTACTTCAAGGCAAGAGCGGCAGACGTAAAAGACATTTCCGAGCGTATGGTAAATATCTTAAGCGGTAATGAAAGCGGCGGAGCAATCGGAGACGAACCTGTAATCGTAGTAGCAGAAGACCTTGCACCAAGTGAAACAGTTCAGATGGACAAAGAAAAACTTCTGGCATTTGTAACAAGACTTGGATCTGCAAACTCTCATACAGCAATTCTTGCCAGAACAATGAATATCCCGGCATTGATCGAAGTAGACATCAAAGAAGAGTGGAATGGTAAGATGGCAGTTGTAGATGGCTATACAGGCACATTCTACATTGATCCGGATGAAGAGACTCTTAAGAAAATGCAGGAGAAAAAGGAAGAAGACATCAAAGCAAGAGAACTTCTTCAGAAATTAAAAGGAAAAGAAGACGTTACTGTAGATGGAAAACATATCAAATTATATGCCAATATCGGTGGAGTAAAAGACGTTGCAAGTGTACTTGCCAATGATGCAGCCGGAATCGGTCTGTTCAGAAGTGAATTCTTATATCTGGAAGCAGATAATTATCCGGATGAAGAAGCGCAGTTCCAGGCATACAAGACAGTTGCAGAGAACATGGCAGGTAAAAAAGTAATCGTACGTACACTTGATATCGGAGCAGATAAGCAGGTAGATTACTTCAACCTGGATCACGAAGAGAACCCGGCTATGGGATACCGTGCAATCCGTATCTGCTTAGACAGAAGAGATATCTTCCGTACACAGCTTCGTGCACTGTTACGTGCCAGTGCTTATGGTAATATCGGAATTATGTATCCAATGATCATCTCTGTAGATGAAGTAAAAGAAATCAAGAAGATCGTAGAGTCTATCAAGGCAGAACTGACAGAAAAAGGAATCGAGTATGGTAATGTAGAACAGGGTATCATGATCGAGACACCTGCAGCAGTTATGATCAGTGACCTTCTGGCAGAAGAAGTAGACTTCTTCAGTATCGGAACAAACGATCTGACCCAGTATACACTGGCAATCGACAGACAGAACAGTAAACTTGACAACATCTACGATGCACATCATCCGGCAGTACTCCGCATGATCCAGAAGACGATCGAAAATGGACACAAGGCAGGATGCTGGGTTGGTATCTGTGGAGAACTCGGAGCAGACATGACTCTGACAGAGACATTCCTTAAGATGGGAATCGACGAATTATCCGTATCACCAACATTCGTACTCCCAATCAGAAAACTGATCCGCGAGATGAGCACAAAATAAGAATGATTCAAGTTATGAATCAAATTATTATTCGCTTGAATTTTATTGCGTAAGAAAGTGATTCAGGCGAGAATGGTGTTCCTTTTGAACAGCAATCCAAATATAAATGTGATTGGAGTTAATTAGCTGTTGCGAGGGAGAGTAATCTGTATTATAATATCTGAGAAAAGAAGATTCTTCGGGGCAGGGTGCAATTCCCAACCGGCGGTAAAGTCCGCGAACTGATTAAAAAAAATGACTGTTCAGTAATAACAGGACAGGTATCAGAAAAAATCAGCCGATCTGGTGAAATTCCGGAACCGACAGTAAAGTCTGGATGAGAGAAGGATGATGCGATAATTACAGAATTAATATTTGAAAAATCATAGCCCCGGTACTTCAAGTGCCGGGGTTTTTGCTGTAAGTGACAGGAGAGATGATATATCAACGTGTACATCCACTTTCTAAGATGCAGGATTATTTCAAATAAATTACAAGTGACAATTTGCTAATCGCATGGTTCGAATTAAGAAGTTTCTTCCTTTAGAAATTTATAAGTTTAAAGGAGAAGAAAGATGAGTACAGAAGTAATGGCAAAACAAAATGAAAGAAACAGAAACAAGATCAGAACGATGGCACAGATCGGTATGCTCTCAGCAATTGCAACCGTATTGATGCTGTTCGAGATCCCGCTTCCATTTGCACCATCGTTTTACGAGATTGACTTTAGTGAAGTACCGATCCTGATCGGGAGCTTTGCAATGGGGCCGCTCGCAGGAGCTGCAATAGAATTTATCAAGATTTTATTAAACTTTGCAATCAATGGAACCTTAACAGCAGGAGTCGGTGAAATCGCAAACTTCCTGATTGGATGTTCCCTGGTTGTGCCGGCAGCAATGATATACCGCAAAAAACACACCAGAAACGGCGCCTTGCTTGGCATGGTGACAGGAACTGTCTTCATGACCGTAGTCGGATGCTTCATGAACGCCTACATCCTGCTCCCGGCATACGCCAAAGCCTTCGGAATGCCACTTGATGCGCTGGTAGGAATGGGAACAGCAGTCAACAAACATATCACAGACATCAAGACATTTGTGATTCTGGCAGTAGGACCGTTTAATCTGCTGAAAGGAACATTGGTGTCATTGATAGTGTTCCTGGTTTATAAAAAAATAAGTCCGATCTTAAAAATGAATGCGTAGGATGGCTGTTTAATACACTGTTTCATTGTGGCATCCCGGTCCATGAG
>ERZ827037.979-NODE-979-length-33997-cov-6.158506_pt1 | contig 33997 bp, 35 predicted proteins | sample MGYA00519924_ERZ827037 | MGnify/ENA primary metagenome ERZ827037 (study PRJEB31778, sample SAMEA3449250) | human gut metagenome | biome: human gut; feature: human-associated habitat; material: faeces | place: United Kingdom | collected 2010/2012 ...
AGCGAAAGCCATGCTGAAATCATCCGAGCAGAGCATTCAGGAGATAGCCGACGAGTTGCACTTCGCCAATCAGTCGTTCTTCGGCAAATACTTTAAGCATCATACCGGCCTCTCGCCCAAGGAATACCGGAAGCAGTAATTTCTAAAGATAACAGCTATGGAAAAAAGAGAAATAGACCTTACCGTTTCCTGCTATGGAAAGGTGAAAGACGTGAAGTATGACGTTGTGATTCTTCCCTGGGGAGCCACCGAGCCGCATAACCTGCATCTGCCGTATCTCACGGACTGCATCCTGCCGCATGACATTGCCGTGGATGCCGCCGCTTTGGCGTTGGAACGTTCCGGCGTGCGCTGCATGGTGATGCCGCCCGTACCTTTCGGCGCCCACAATCCCGGACAGCGGGAACTTCCTTTCTGCATCCATACCCGTTACGCCACCCAGCAGGCCATTTTGGAAGATATTGTGGCTTCCCTTCACGCGCAGGGCATCCGCAAGCTGATTATCATCAGCGGTCACGGCGGGAATAATTTCAAAGGAATGATTCGCGACCTTGCCTTCGTCTATCCCGATTTCCTGATTCTGGCGACGGACTGGTTCGGCATCGTTCCCACCAAGGGTTATTTCGAGGCCGCCATAGACGACCATGCCGGTGAATCGGAGACTTCGGCCATGATGTACTATCATCCCGAGCTGGTGAATCTTGATGAGGCCGGTAACGGAGACTCCCGTCCGTTTGCCATTGCCTCGCTGAATGAAAAGGTGGCGTGGGCGCCCCGCCATTGGGACAAAGCCACTGTGGATAGCGGGGTGGGCAATCCCGGGAAGGCGTCCGCGGAGAAAGGCGGGCGGTATCTGAAACCGGTCATTGAGAAACTGGCGACGCTCTTTGAGGAAGTAGGGCGGCACGAACTTTACTGAGATAAGATTTCTATATAAAACGACAGACAGCTAAATAAAATCCGGACAGCTGCGGCAGAGGAATTCCTTCCTTTACTCCGTATGCTGTCCGGTATCTTTTCAGGGCTGTCCGGGCTTTACTTTCCTATGGACATCAGCCATTTGCCGTCTTTCTTCACCATTTGCTGCTCACCCTCTTCGGTCTCGCCGTTGCCGTAAGTGTATTTGGTCTTTACCACAGCGGTATTGCCGTCCTCGGCCACTTGTTCCGAGAGGATTTCGATGTCCTTTATGCCGCCTTTCTTCTCGTATTCCTTCGATACTTTTTCTTTGAGCATGGATACCAGCGCTTCTTTTTGTTCCTTTACCTTGGCGGCATCCTGACTGTCGTCGAAAGCCAGTCCTTCTACGAAATTCTCATAATCGCCGCTTTGCAGATACCCGCTGTACTTTTTCAACGCGTCGCCCGGAGTGCTTGGAGAAGAAGAGCAAGCCGCCATTACGAAGACTGCCATTACCATCATGGTGAAGTAGAATACTTTTTTCATACGTTTTTTGTTTTAAGTGAATAATGTGTGTTTTAAAAACAGTATATCAAACAGAGGTGTCCGCTCTGCGCAATATCGTTCGGCATCAGATAGTCACCGCTCATGCCGGGGATGTTGACGGAAGTGGTTCGGCCTTCGGACAGGTCTATCCCTTCTTTCCGGTACACATAGTCGATGAGTTCCGTGCAATACATCTCGGTGGTATCGTTCAAGTCGTAGTCATGGTCGAACAACAGGTGTTTGCGGAAAAGTCCGAGTGCGCTTCGGGCGGCTCTGCATGCAAGGGCGGAGTCTGCTTGCACATGCATCACGGCACCCCGCGCGGCTTTCCCCGCATCGAAGAACCGCTCGACGGGTTCCATCTTTATCCTGTCCGCATCTCCCTTAAAGTCCGGTTCGCCGGGAACGGCGTGTATCACGTACCATGCTCCGCGCTCTTTCTTCAGGATGCCGGTATGCGAGTATCTTCCCTCGCTGTCGGCTGCCAGCACTATGCGGCTGGTGAATCCGGTGCCTCTTCTGAATACGATGTCTCCTTCTCTGAATAATTCTTGGGGCAGGTGTAGGCCTTCCTTGGGAGGATTATCTTTGCAAGCGCTAAGGAAAAGCAGGGAGAACAGGCTGATTGCAAACGGCGTGATATGGGTGTTGTTTTTCATTAGGCACAAATATAACAAAAAAGGCAACATCTGTTAACAGATGTTGCCTAATTTTTTTAGTGTACCCTAAAAACTAATCTCTCTCTTATAAAAACTAATTTACTCTATCGTTTTCTAAATGACGCTGCAAATTTAAAGAGTCTTTTCGGAGTACGATTTGACATAAGTCAAAAAACGGTTACTTTTTGAGGAAACTCCAGAGTCCGCCTTTTTTTGAGGGGGGAGTTTTATCATTGTCACGATACAGCTCCTCGTACGTCAGCTTCTCCTGAACCATGCGGTAGATGTCTCCCCAGTCGGGCAGGCCGCCCAGGTTGCGGTCGTCGATGAAGATGTCCGCCTTTACTTTGCGCGAGAAACCGTGATGGGCGGTGTCCTCTTCGGGGTAGTCACGGTTGATGGCATAAAACTCCACGCCCCGTTCCCTGCACCATTCCACAGCCTCGTCCAGCAGTTTCCCCTCACGTACGGTCCATAGTATCAGCCGATGATGAGCCTTAATCAGCATTTTCAGCGTATCGATGGCGAAAGGTATTTCGTTTCCGATTTTAGGGTATCGGTGTTCTACGATTGTGCCGTCAAAATCAATGGCGATAGTCATAGAAGTGAATTTCTGTTTATAAGTTGCTCGGAATGAAGATAATCATCGCGTTGTTTCCGGTCTTGTTTGCATAGCCCATGGATTCGGGAGCGGCGGATGCAATTCTTTCGGGAGCGATGTTGTACTTCTCTACCAACATTTTCTTGATGGCTTCCGTGCGTTTGTTGCGCAGTTCGGTTTCGGCTTTCTTGTCCTTTACGTCATTGCTGAATGCTACAATCTTGATAACGGCAGGATTCTCGGTCATCCATTCGCCGATATTGTTCAGCTTGCCGGCTTGCTCTTCGCTGATGAAGGAACTGAACTCGTCAAAGTGGATATCTACGGAAATGATACCTTTCTGTTGGGCAGGCTCGATAACGATGTTCTTTCCTGCTTCCACCTTTTGAGTGTTTTGCGATTCCTGTTTCAGTTGCTTGATTTCTTCCAGCATACGGTTCATCTTGTCTTTGATTTCCTGTATGTCGGTTTTGTCGGCGAAAGCCTCATTCTTAGCCTTCCGGGATGTTTTGTACTTGTCTTTGAAGCTGTATGTGACACCGATATTCACGCCGGATTGTACAAATACGTCATCGGCGTCTTTGCCCTTGTAGTATTTGGGCAGGATGGTAAACGAAGGTTCAATGAATAGGCTGAGCTTTCTGTTCAGGTTGTATGACGCCTGTAACGCTATCTTTCCACCGATGGAGCTGACGTTCTTGTTATCGATGTCGAGCTTGTTCGTGTTGAAGTAGTTGTAGCTGGCTCCGACGATAGCCGCCAGGTTGAAAGGCTGGTATCCTTTATTTCCCACTAAGGTCAGCATATAGTCCAATTCGGCTCCGTATTGCTGGGCGCGCATGGTCTTTACACGGTTCTTTCCGGCAAACGCGTTGATGCGGAATGCCGAGTAGCGGGTCAGTTGGATACCGGCTCCCACTTTGCCGCCGACAATCATGTTTCCGGTAGTATTGGACAGCCATTCTCCGTTAACGGCTCCGGTTACGAACCAGTTGTACTTTTGGAACGATGTTTTGTCATTTTGTTCCTGTGCAGTAAGACTACCGGCACTCATCAGCGCAGCAGCCAATATAATGTGTTTAAATCCAAATTTCATAACTTTACTTTTTTAATAGAGTACTACGTTGATAGAGCCGATTTGCTCATCTGTCTTTTGTCCGCCGGACACGGTAATGGATGTGATGTAGAATTTATCACCTGCCTGTAACTGTTCGATGGCTTTCTTCTGCTCGCCGGAGAATTTGTTACCTTTGTTTTTAAGGGTAATAACCTTGTTGCTTCCGGCTTCGATGAATACCGTTTCGAAAGATACGACTTTATATTTCACCTGAGGGCCTTCATTGGCTTGCGCCACCAGTTCGTTCATGCCGAGCAAATGACTTTTGCCAAGAGGTACATCACCCTTGTATAACGTGTTTTTACCGTTATGGGAATAAGAGAGGTAAGGTTGCGGAGCGGGCAGATTTCTGACCTCGTATTCATAACGTGCCAATACATCGGCTCCATCGCTCACGGTAATGACGGCGGTACGGCTGTTGTTGTCGGGCAGGGCGATGTAGCGGTTGTTGCGCATCACTACCTTACCGTTCTTCATGGAAACTTTCAGTTGCTCTTGAGGAATACCGATGCTCGTCAGTTGCAGCTTATTGTCGTATCCTTTGTATAATACGGCGGCTTCGGGAGCCATTTGTACAAAAGGCTTCTTCAGGGTTCCGTCGCTCAGGATGTCGGTAGGTACTCCGTTTACGAAGATTTGGTTATCCGAAAGCTCTGCCGGTTCCTTTTCAGCTTCCTTTTGAGGTTTGCCGGCTTCCGGGGTTGCTTCCGAAGTCTGTATTCCCGTTCCGTTTGTCATGGCGAGCAACACTTCCTTTTCGCAGCTCAGCAATTCCATCTCCATTTTGTCAAGCATGGTGATACCTGCATTGGCAGTCAGATGCGAGAACGTTTCCTCTTCCCATGAAGCGTTGTCGGTTTGAGGAGTGATGTTCATATAACTGCTTACGAGTTTTTTCTGCGCGTCACCGGCAAGCATGCTTTCCATTTCCTGCTTGTAGGTTGCGATGCTGTTTTTAAGATTATTACCCCGTTTGTTGCTGAGGAGTACATCAGGAGTCGCCTTTTCGTTATCGCGGTTCTTGAGGATACCGCTCTGATATTCGTCTTTATCGGCTGTCCGTATGATGTTTTCTTTCAGGTCGTTCAACTCTTGCCGAATGGCATTGGTTTTCTCTTTGACAGATTGTACCTGTCCCGTGACTTCCGGCTTTTCCTGCTCCAGGCGTACTCTTAATTCTTCGTTGTATGTTTGGAGCTGTGCTATTTGCGGGCGGTAGTCATTGCTGATAATATCATAACCCTCTATGGCATCTTTAGATATATGGATGGCCAATATAGCGATTAAGATGATATATATCAGGTTAATCATTTTTTGCCTTGGCGGCATTACATATTTTGACATAACAGCTATTTTACTTTGTTGTTTTTACGTTCATTGTATCCTGCATTTGTTTGTATTGTTTGTTCAGCAGGTCCATTTGTTGCTTCACTTGTTTCAACTGGGCTTCGTGGGCTTCGTTCAATACTCTCACGTTCTCTTCCAGCTTAGCCATTTCCTGTTTGTAGTTTTCACCGTTTCCGGACAGTTTGAAGTTCACGGAAGCAACTTTCGGGTCGGTATTCGCCAGTTTGTCGTTCAGGATAGGAAATACTCTTTCCCATTTATATTCTCTGGTGGGTTCGTCGAATCCTGAGATGAAGAAGATAAATACTTCGGTGTACAGGCCTATACCCAAAAGTATGTTACCGTATGGGAAATCACCGATTTTGGAGATGGCACCTAGAATTACCAGACAAGCACCCCAACAATAGCAAAAGTTGTAAAAACGTTTTCCGGTTCTACTTGATAAAAAATTACGTAAACTCATAGGTATGTGTTATTTAAATAATAGTTTTGATTTACTCTCATGTATGCGGTTATTTACCGGTACTACCGCCGGAGTGTTGGCTGATGGGGCCGTTGGTATACTCTTCCGTGTATCCGTTGTAGCTGTTCAAGTTAACTTCCACCGGAGTGCTTTGGCCGTTAATCATGACATGGAATGTGTAAGTCTTTGCCAGGATGTTGGCTTTGTTTCCGTAATACAATACGTGGTTACCGCTGATGTTGGTAGTCAGTTCGGTTGCTGTTTCATATACGCCTTCCTTACCTTCCTGCAGTTCGATGTATCGCTCTATTGCGGCGGCCAGTTTCTGAGAAGCTCCTTTGGCAGCCAATGCCGTGGCCGGAGAAGTGGTGTATGTCCAGCCGTTTTTCACCGTTACATTCAGTTTCACACCGGTCATGGCATTGAATTCTCTGTTTTCCAGTTTCAATACTTCGCTTTTTCCGTTCACGGCATTGTATTCCACGGTACCCGATGTTTTGCTGCTTTTGTCGAATTTCACATTCATCTCATACTTTCCTGCTATTTTTTCTCCGGCAGGGATGGTGATTTCATATCTGTTGTCCTCGGCGTTGAATACCGGTTTACCTAAAGATTTGTCCGCTCTTGTAGTAACTTCGTCTTTTTTAACGGCAGACATATAATCGGTATCGAAATAACCGTCCGTCGCATCATCAGCAAGGTTATTCACGGCGATGGTAACAGCTTGTTTAGCCACTATATCGGCCGGCTCTGTTTTAACGGCTACATTGCTTACCGGTACTTGAGTCTCATTTCCTGTTGCGATTTTAGCTTCTTCATATACAACCGCCGCAACTTTTGTATCTTGTGTTACCGTACCTTCCGGAATAGTGATAGTGGCAGGATCGGCATTGGTATCTACAATGTTCGGTGCCGTAACTACCGCATCAGCAGCAGGTGTTGCGATTTCGGTATGATTCTCATCATATACAATCTCTTTTGCCATTCTTACATTCAAGGTCACCTGGCTACGGTTCTTGGCAGAAGATGCGATGCTTGTCTCAGCTTCGAAAGTCTGCAGGCCGCTTGCTGTAAATTTTACTTTGTATGCGGTGGCGTCGTTCACAGTCAGTTTATATACTCCTTTACTGTCTGTTGTCGCAGAAACGTTGCCGGTTTCCACTTTGGCGTTTGCCACTACTCCTTTACTGTCGCTCACTTGTCCTACAATGTAGTATTCGGTTTTATCTTTTAGAGGATCGTCTACAATTTCATTTGTTTTGTCATCTCCGCCGATACTACAACCGGTTGTACTGAAAGCCATTGCGCATAACAAAAGGCTTCCGAATAAAAAACTTTTCTGTTTCATGATTTTGTCTTTAAAAACTAATTTATTTGATTTATTTATTTTATTGATTTTGATTGAGCTTTCTTCGCTTCCTTAATCAGGAAATAACGGATATAATCAGGTTGGTAGAATCCGCCGCTTCTGTTTTCGTCAGGGCGGGTATAATAACTTTTTCCCATTTGTTCGTCGATATATTTCCCATGCGCCACCATGCTGTAAGTCCATGCAAAATAGTCGGCGGGTTTCACCCGGAAGAATCCTTTTCGGTTCCATTTCTTTCCGGGCAAAGGGATTGCAAAATGGAAGCCGCCGTTTATCTCTCCGCTTGTATATATTCCGAAAAGACCGATTGCATATTCCCCGAAATGCCGTGTGCAATCACCTCTTATGCCGTAGTCGCCAAATACGTAGCGGTTGGCGCTCAGGTCGAACTGCAGGTTGGTATGCGGTTCGTAATAAGATGCCGTGACCGATGCGTTCACACGCATTTTGGTACCGATGTACCAACCCTCATCGGCTGTTACGGCAGAAAACCCGGTCACCCCCATTTGGGCCCCGACCTCTGCACGTCCGTTGTCGGTACGGTATTTTATCGCCAGTTGGGCGCCTATGCGGTTATCGGTGAAGTTTCCCACAGTGAGACGTCCGAATAAGTTATGCTTCAACCGTACATCCTGCGATATGGTGATTATCCCCGGCCGTACCCGTTTCATTTCTCCGGTCAGATTGGTCGCTATGGGAAGTATCACCTGTGCGGTCGCTTTGGCTCCTTTCCATAGAGCCATCTCCACTGCCGGATTCAGGTTTATCGCATAGGTATAAAGCTCATCAAAGGTATTGTTCTCAAGAAAAAGGTCCGGATAAATAACAACGTCCACTTTCCATGCCGAGGTATTTTCCGGTTTTTCGCTTTTCTCCAATACCTTCATGGCGTTGTCTGTATCAACGGATATCCGCATCCGTTGGTATACTTGCGCAAGGCCGATGTCTCCTTTTTTGTAGGCATGTACCAGTGAGTCCGGCATATCGATATATAAACGGGGGATTCTGTTTTCCAGTACCACCATCTGCAAGTTGCCGCCGGGTATACCGTCAAGGCAGGCTGTAACGGCTTTTCCTATGCCGGTGTATGTTCCCCGGTATACATTATTCTCAAAAGCCACTGTTGTCGTTTCCGGCGTCTGTACGCACCGGATATTCTCCATGCCGATTTCCTTCAGCTTCGCCATGATTTGGGCATCTGCCGTGGTGCACAGTAGCATCAGAAATGCAACGATGTATATTCTTTTCATTCTGACCGGTAGCCTTGTCGTTAATGTATCAGCGTACATTCATACCTGATTCCGCCTGCTATGCAGTTGAACTCTCTGGTAAAAACATGTACGGACAAATGCTTCCATAACCTGACGGCGCTGCCTACGTTAAACCCATCGGAGTCGTATTCCGCCATGAAACTGATTTCTCTGCATCGGGCGGGAGAGTAGCTGATGCCGCCGAACGGTCCGTCCTGCACACTGTGTTTGTTCAGCGGGAAGTAATATCCGGCAGTCAGCGCCAGCCTGTCGCCTTTCACTATCGAGAAACTCTTGGTAAGCACTCCGTAAACGGTAGCGAAGTAGTTGGTGCCCATATCTTTGAACGGGTCATTGGTACCTATCACTATGGAAGGATGATACTTTCCTTCTTTCAACGGGCGCACACGAGCCGTCATTGAACGGTCTTGTTGGAAATATCCTCTTTTTCCGTCATACCGGGTGGTTTTCAATAACGTACATCTGTAACTCAGTTCTAAGATGGATAGAAACGTGATATTAACGAAGTAATTACCCGTATTGAATTTAAAAGGGGTCATTCCGTCCGGCAGGTAATTAGCCCCGCCCATGAAAGTACCTGTTTCCCGCATGTCCGCCGTGGGTATGTTCAACAAGCCGGTATTTCCCATGGAATACTGCGCCCGTATCACTGTGCAACAGAAAAACAGGAAAAATAGTAATAAGTATTTTTTTATAGGCATTATACCTCGGGAGAGTATGCTACGCTTTTGCCTGTCACAGAGGTAATGGTTTCACAGACAGACAAATTGAAGAAAACGAAAAACGACACAAATGTATACATTCTGTTTGTACAAAACAAGGAAAATGAGAAAAATGTATTTATTCTTCCATTTGTGCTTTCAGATACAATTTCTTTGCGAACTTCATATCATGAGCTACCATGATTCTTACAAGTTCGGGGAAGCTCGTTTTTGTAGGATTCCAGCCCAGCAATGTCTTTGCTTTGGTCGGATCACCCAATAACTGTTCCACTTCACAGGGACGGAAATATTTCGGATCTACTTCCACCAACGCTTTGCCGGTTTTCACATCGATACCTTTTTCATTCACGCCTTCACCTTCCCAGCGCAGTTCTATACCGGCTTCTTTGAAAGCGAGGGTGGCAAATTCGCGCACTGTATGCATTTCACCGGTGGCAATCACGAAATCTTCCGGTTTGTCATGTTGCAGGATAAGCCACATACATTCCACATAATCTTTGGCGTAACCCCAGTCACGGCGTGCATCCAGATTTCCTAAATACAGCTTGTCCTGGAATCCTTGCGCTATGCGTGCGGCTGCCAGTGTAATTTTGCGGGTTACGAATGTTTCGCCGCGGCGTTCGCTCTCATGGTTGAAGAGAATACCGTTTACTGCATACATGTCGTAACTCTCGCGGTAGTTCTTCGTAATCCAGAATCCGTACTGCTTGGCCACACCGTACGGGCTGCGCGGATAGAAAGGAGTAGTCTCTTTTTGCGGCACTTCCTGCACTTTACCGAACAGTTCCGAGGTAGAAGCCTGATAAATTCTTGTCTTCTTCTCCATACCCAGAATCCGTACGGCTTCCAGCATACGCAGTGTACCTACCGCATCGGCTTCCGCCGTATATTCGGGTACATCGAAAGACACTTTTACATGGCTCTGCGCGGCGAGGTTGTATATTTCATCCGGTTGTACCTGCTGGATGATGCGAATCAACGAACTGCTGTCCGTCATATCTCCGTAGTGCAGATTTACCAGACGGTCTTTCTTCATGTCACGTACCCATTCGTCCAGATACAGATGCTCTATACGTCCTGTATTGAAAGAAGACGAACGGCGCAGTATGCCGTGAACTTCATAACCTTTTTCAATCAAAAACTCGGCGAGGAACGAACCGTCCTGTCCGGTGATACCGGAAATCAGTGCTACTTTTTTCATTTTGTGTATTTATTAATTTGATATTTTTTCTTTTAATAAGTATCCTAAAAAGAGGGTATTGCCTATGATATACCTTTTCCACATTCTTTTGGGCTCCTTTATCAGGCGGTACAGCCATTCCAGACTATGCTCCTGCCACCACAATGGAGCGCGTTGTATGTTTTCAGCGAAGAAGTCGAATACGGCGCCTATGGTACCTATCGTACCGTTTACATTCAGCTCTTTCAGATGGGTATATGCCCATTTTTCCTGCTTGGGAGCGGTCATACCCACCCATAGTAAATCCGGATTTACACGGTTTACGGCTTCTATCATCTGTTGGTTGTCTTTTTCGGAGAATTCAGCTTTGTAGGGTGGGGAATAGGTTTCGACTTGAATGTTAGGATATAGCCTGACGGCTTTTACTTTGATTTTCCTTAGTGTGTCGTCATTGCTGCCCAAGAAGAAACAGGTACCGCCTTTCCGGTTTAATTTATTCATTTCGTGCAGAAATAAATCCCAGCCAGCAATTCTTTCTATCTTTTTATGTCTTAAAAACTTAAAGGCCAATACAATGCTTGCACCATCGGGAATCAAGGCGTCACCTTTCAGTAATGCTTCGGCAAATGCCGTATCTTTCTGAGCTGTATTATACGAGTGAGCATTGATTGTATTTATCAGCAATTTGCCTTTAGGCAACGCATCAAGCTCACTTCTGCAGCTCAGAAGCGAAACTGTTCTTAATTTCAACATGTATATTGGAAAAATGTGTTTACCGTGAAGTACGCTACGCTATTGCCTGTCACACAGAAGGTAAATAGGACAGACACTAATATTTAAGTATGATTTATGCGGCAAAATTAAGTCAAATGTATATTATAAGCAAGAAAAAATGTGAAAATGTATATATTTATCGGTAATCGTATTATCCGGCTCAGTTTGTTTTATGGTTGATACAGATACCTTTCAGATACCACTGATACAGTCTGTGAATACCTTCGTCTATTTCCACTTTATGGTGCCAGCCTAAATTGTGTAATTTGGCTACATCCGTCAGTTTGCGCAGCGTACCGTCCGGTTTGCTTGTATCCCATCTTAATTTGCCCTCAAATTCTATTTCAGCCATAATCTTCTCGGCCACTTCCTTGATGCTGAGTTCCTTTCCGGTTCCTACGTTGATATGGCAGTTACGTATTTCTTTTGTTTCCGGATTATAAGTATCCTTGAAATCAACATTCAGTAATACGTGTACGCTGGCATCCGCCATTTCCTCACTCCATAGGAATTCACGCAGCGGAGTTCCTGTACCCCACAGCGTCACAGCTTCTTGTGTAATTCCGAATTTTGCCAGTTTCGCTACTATTTCTTCATTGGTATAACTTCCGTCCACACCTTCTACCGGGCGCAAATCAATGTCTTTCCTTACCGCATCCCAATTACCTTCGTTCAGGCATTTGGCTAAATAAATCTTACGTATCATGGCAGGCAGTACATGGCTGTTTTCCAAATGGAAATTATCATTCGGACCGTATAGGTTGGTTGGCATCACCGCTATGTAATTCGTTCCGTATTGCAGGTTGAAACTTTCGCACATCTTCAGTCCGGCTATTTTTGCAATTGCATACGGTTCATTGGTATATTCCAATGGAGAAGTCAGTAATACTTCCTCTTTCATCGGTTGCGGAGCTTCACGCGGGTAAATGCAGGTACTTCCTAAAAAGAGTAGCTTTTTCACACCATGTCGGAAACTCTCACCTATAACATTCTGTTGTATCTGCAAGTTCTGATAAATGAAATCCGCCCGGTATTGCAGGTTGGCCATGATTCCCCCTACATGGGCGGCGGCAAGTACCACAGCGTCCGGTTTTTCTTCGTCAAAAAAACTTTTTACGGCCACTCCGTCCAGCAAGTCCAGCTCCTTGTGCGAACGGCCTACCAGGTTTGTATATCCTCTTTGCAACAGGTTATTCCAAATAGCCGAACCCACCAGCCCGTGGTGACCGGCTATAAAAATCTTAGTGTTTTTCTCTAACATAATTAAATACTGCTTCTATGTATTGATTGTTTTGTTCCTGTTTATTAGATGAACAAAATATGTCTGTTCTTATATTAACGGAGTGCACAACCGATGGTTATGATTTCAATGTCCGTCACAGCTTTTAGTGAGTGTAAAGTATTGGCAGGTATACTGATGAAATCTCCACTGCTACAAGCTATTTGTTCCTTATTAACTGTCATGATTGCATCTCCCTTTTGAAACAGGAAGAATTCTTCCATGCTGGGGTGCAGGTGTTCTTCTGCTGTTTCTCCTGCTTTAAGTTGGATTACAGCTATTTGGGTGAGATCTGTATTAGTTTCTTCGCTTGTTAGTAATATATATTTTTTCCCAATGTGATGAGTTGTTACGGTAGGATGTATATCTATTAATTTTTTTCTCACAAAATATTATAATGAAATGATACAATCTTCTAAAATATTTTTCATTCGTATTTCAAATTTATCTAAAGTAAATTCATTAAAGAATTTTTCTTTTCCTGCTTCTCCCATGTTGATACATTGTTGGGGATGTTCCATTAAATATTCTATTTTTTCAGCAATTACTTTTGGTGAGTGTTTTTCTATGATATATCCGGTCTTTCCATTTTCTATAATAGCAGGGATTCCACCTTCATTGGTGCTGATGCAAGGAAGTCCTTGTTCCATAGCCTCTAATAATACTAATGGAAAACACTCATTATTGTAATAGGTTGGGAACACAAAAATATTAGCCTTTTGTAAAAAACAATCTTTTTCACTCCCGTATTTAGCTCCGTAAGCAAAAACGGAGTCCGTGAGTTTCTGTTTTTTTATTGTATTGTTAAACTTCTCTTCTGTTATATCACTCCATTTACCAACAAAATGGCATTTTATAACTTTTCCTTTTTTCTTTAATATTGTGCATGCCTCTACTAAATCCCAAACTCCTTTTTCTTCCATCATATTCGAAAGAAATAATATCTCAAACTCATTTTGGGGAAATATTGGGGTGTTTTTATGAGTTGGTATTCCATTGGGACAAATGTAGATATCTTTATAATTGACGTATTTTTTTATATCTTGATATAAGTTTTCAGCTAATAAGATAACTTTTAGTTTTTTGAAAAATAAGCTATATAATAAATTGTCAAAATATTGATTTTGCCTTGTAGCTACACCTTTGTTATGATAATGCACAATAACGTTTTGCCTCATTATTTTTAAAAGCATAACAACGAAAAAATCTTTGTAGAAAGCACCACCTTTTGCATTAGGAGTTACATAACAAAGTTGTGGTTCTATATTTTTTATTTGTTTTCTAATCTGTTTTAGCTGTTTATAGAAATCTTTCAACTTTTTTATTCTACCTTTTCCTATGTCATTTAGGTCTTTTGCTAATGCAAGGTTTAGATAATGGCACTTAAAGGTATTATTTATAACTGCACTATCATGTATATATTTCCCTACCATAGATGCACCATGTACCGGAGGGGGTAGATGGAGGATGAATAGAATGTTTTTATTTGTCATGCTTTTAAGTATATTTGTTCATATTCATGTTGCATTCTCTCAATAGAAAAATTAGTTTTAGCATATTCATATGCTATATTTACATACTCTTCATAATGTGTTGTGTTTTCAAGTGATAAGATTAATTGGACAAAGTCATTAATGTTATTGTTATTTACTTTCAAAGGCCATTTTTCAGGTAATGTGTCTTTCAAACCGGGACAATTATTAATGATGGTTGGAGTGTGTGCTAAACTTGCTTCGATAGGCATTAAGGCAAGTCCTTCGTGGTTTGAAGGCATGAATAAATAGTTAAAATCTCCTATATATTGATTCAATCCAAAAATCTTGTCATAGAAAGATACATTGGTTGATGTTCTCAGAGTATTGTGTACTTTTTCTTTCATAGAACCATCCCCTACTATATGAAAATAAAATTTAGGATTGCATTTAAATGCATTTACAACTGCTATAAGTTGGTCTATTCCTTTTTGGTATTCCAATCTTCCTGCAAATAAAATATTTATTTTGTTTGCTATAATATGTTTGAATTTTTTTTGTTTGACAGATTGTAAACCATTGAATATTATTGATGGCGTTTCTCCATAAACTCGCTTATAACATAGTTGCGTAGATTGACTGATAGCTATATTTGCATGTTTTTTCTTGAAAAAAGATTCAACTTTACGTCCTATTTGAGGCCATTGATTCCATAATTCTGTATTGTGGATTGTTCGGACATATTTTATCGTTGGAAATATCCACCCAAATATTTTATTCCATAAATAGATACTGAGGTCTGGTATCTCTGTATGTGTGTGGATTACCTGCGGTTTCCATTTAAATGATAGATATATAAACCATAGAGGAAACAATATTATTGCAATTTTATTATTTGTAATATGCGAACGATGGCAACAAATACTGCAATCATGTAATTCTTCAATAAAAGATTGACTGAATTCTCCATTTCCTCGTACAACTTCTACAAGATGATATTCTATTCCCGTAGTTTGTGATTTGGCTATGTTGACAGCTACCCTTTCTGCTCCTCCTATATCAAAATGGGTGATAATATGGAATATACGCATATATTAATAAATTTAATGTTGTATATAATCCAAAAACTTTTTAGCTGTTGATTCCCATGTAAAATATTCTATGATTTGCTTCCGTGCATTTTGAACTTTTTTATCAGAAAGTATTATTTGGGACATTTCTTCTACTGAATTACAAAGAAAACCACTCTCTCCATTTTTTATGATACAGTCTGGACCGGGTGCATGGCGTGCCACTACAGTTACATTATGATACATTGCCTCAAGAATAGCCATTCCAAATATTTCGTTAGGGTTAAAGTTTATTACATAATCGGCAATTTCATAATATGCATGAATTTTTTCATTTGGAATTTTGCCCACAAACGATATATTTTTATATATATCATTTGATTTTAATTTTTTCATATATTCCTCTGTTTGCATCCACGGTGTTCCCGCATGTACTAATAAGTATTTATTTCCTAATATTTCTGCTAAAGGAAATATATCCATTGGATGTTTGTCTGGTCTTAATGCACATACTAAGAAGATAATAATTTTGTTGTGGGGTAGTCCTAACTCATTTTTTAAATGTTCTTTGTGGGGTATTGTTGGTGGAATGATGTCTGTATCTAATCCAACAGGAGCCCATTCTGCACTCGTTACACCTTTCTGCCTCAATTCATTTACTACAGTTGGAGTTTTGCAAAATACTTTAGTTTTTCTGAATGCAGTAAAATTTCTATAACTAAGCTTGTCCATTATCCATCGTGAAATGGCTTTAGGAGATGAACTGTGTACAGTACCTACGTAACAATAATGTTTCAAACCATAACTTAAACAAAAATTTACAGCTTCCGGTACACAAAGTAAATTGTCACTTTGTAGATGATATATGTCAATGTTAAGTGAAGATAATAAGGAAAAATTCGGCCAAATATGGTGAACCAATCTCATTCTATATGGTAAATATACTTTTTTGATATTTGGAGTTATATTTACTTTGGTATTACAGCGTTCATCTTTGGATGATACCCAATATACGATAGTGGTTTGATGTCCCATTCTCTCCAATGCTTTGGCTAATCCTATTTCTTGACTATTATAGTTACCATTGGTCCATTCTCCATAATCTAAGTGAATATATCCGATATTCATAAGCTTATTTTCTATTTAAATTTGGATGATTTTTTGAGTAACAATATCCCAATTCAGATTTTGTAAATATATAAATGCCTTTTTTCTTTCGTTTGCATAAAAATCGGGATATCTTAGGAAATATTCCATTTGTTTCATCAGTGAATCTGAATCTCCTGGAATACTGAAAAGCCCTAAGTTACCATTATCCATTTGTTCTTTTAATCCTCCGGTGTTACTGGCTATAATCGGCATCCCATACTCTAAAGCAATAGGAATAACACCAGATTGACTAGCGTCTAAATATGGTAATACTAAAATCGTGTTGGGAACATTGAAATAATCATCTATGTCTTTATCTGCAATGTATTGATTGACAATTTTAACTCGTGGAAGTTCCTTGAATATTGAATGATATTTACTAAAATCCCCACTTCCTGCCACTGTCAATGAAATATTGGAGTGGGATTGTGTGAGTTTTTTATAAGCTTCAGCTAGAATGAATAGACCTTTATAATCTTCAATACGTCCGAAAAAGAGGAAATTAATATTTTTACAATCGGTTAGGGGAGTGATTGTACTTTGTTTATACGTGCTCATTCTTCCATGCCGCATATAGTGAATATGTTCTTTGCTATAACCAAACCGTTTTTCTACGATTGGAATAAAGCTTTGAGTAAGAACAATGATATCGTTTGCAGCTTTGATATAACGAGTTGTCAACCATTTTTCCAATAATCCAACACCTGAATGATGTATCGGATCATGACAGATGACTATTGTTTTGGTTACTTTGAAACATTTAAATACGGTTGTACTCCAAGGATGATAAAATGTACTGATAATATAATCGAAAGTTTGGTTTTGAAACTTTCTTTTTAATACAAGTTTTTCTTTAAAGAAAAAAGCCATAGTAGCTTGAATGGCTGTTTTACGAGTTCCTGTTTCTATAAAAGTAACATTTTTAAAGGCTTTCTCATTTACCCAATCTTTTTTATTGGCAATATTGGAAGAAAGTAACGCATGGATTTCGCAACCGTTTTGGGCTAATCCACGAGCCATTTCTAATGTAAATACAGGGCCAGCTCCTTCTTTATATAAAAATGTGATTAGAATTTTTTTTTGCATGAATTTTGCTTTTAACAATTATAAATCATACCCCCCCCCATTTAACAATTCTTGGCATTGTTTTTCTTTATCTGCTATAGTTTTTTCAGAAAATAGGACATTTGATATATATGCTGTTTTCATATTTTCTCGATTTTTATTTATATATTCATTGTATGTGCAAATAAAGCGGAGTGGGTTACCGCATGCTACGGTATTGTCTGGAATATTTTTGGAAACAACACTTCCGGCTCCAATAATAACCTTATTGCCGATTGTAACATTCCCTAATATAATACATCCCCAACCAATGAATACGTCATTACCAATGTTGATTCTTCCTACTTTACTATAACCTAATTCGTTATGTGTACTTGCATCGTGAGCTATGATTGAGGAATGTGTGATGGTGACATTATTGCCGATTTTTATTAGATGCTGAAAACAACCATCAATAGATACACTATATAAATTGCAGTTTTTTCCTATGGTAACTCCTTGTTTTCTATACTTGTCAACTTCTGTTGGTCGATGTATTGCTACTCTTAAATATTTCAATATTAATTTAATAAACTTTTTCATTTTCTTTTCTTTATTTCCAATATGCTCCGCCTTCTACTTTTGAGGCTCCAATTGGGGTTTCTTCTGGTTTAGCATATGACCATGCCTCATTGTAATACTTTCTAATATATCCATAATCAGGTGCCTCATCAAAGCGTTTACATCTTATTCCAAATAGGGCTTGGGTAGCGCCACCTAAATGTATCGCTTGTTTGCCTGCTTTTTTCAACATGGCAGCTAAAGGAAATCCATATGCGCCACACCCTAGAATAGCAATGTCAAAATCTGTATCTATTGCTTGTTGATACATACTTTTTAAGGCATCAAACCATGTATCATATTCTTCACTCTTCCCTTGTAGAGTATTTACCGCTTTTATAGTTTTCAGTTGAAATTCCGGTAAAATATTAATTGTTGGAAATAAGTCCTTACGTTTGGTATATTGCTCTTGGATAGTAGCTGTAAAAGGATGGATAATCAACACTTTTTTCCCTTCCAATGCACTTGTCCAAGGGTGTAGAGGGTATATGAAAGGTTCTAATTCTCTTTGATTGATTAGTAACACATCTTTATTCATAAAATGCCTAATAAAATATTCCTCCATTCTGATGAACTGTGTTCCTAAAATGTCGACTGATAGGCTTGCTTCTTTCATTAGTTCTGTGAAGTGTAATCCTGCTTCGGGGATAATGGGGAAGAATCCTGCTTGCTTAGCCATACAAGCCATATTGCCTGTATATGTATGCTTTAAGCCAAATTCAAAGGCTTTACAACAGTTTAGTTCTACTGTTCCATATCGTGCTACCATAAAAGGTCTACCAGAAACTATAAACTCATATAGTAGATGGTTGTAATTTTCTTTATCAAGAAGATAATGTCCTGCATACTTTTTTCTGTTATTTACATTTGTTGATGTTTGTATTCTATGTTTGAGGTTGTAATATATATGATATGCTTTTTTTATATAAATTCATTGTTTCTTATAGTTGTATAGTTTATTTGCAAGTTTTTCTTTCTTTATATGATGTAAAATCATTATAAATACTTATTGATTGTTTCTGTGTTTTGTTATTATTTTCATGATATATCCTTTGAGTTGTTGTAATTTCGTGTGTACCCACATCCATTTACCAAATTTCCAATATAATGTTTTTCTACGGTTTAGTTTTTTCCTTTCAGTATCAGGAAGCCATGAACCCATATATAAATGTACAGTGGTAGTATTTAAAGACCTATCCCAGTTTCCAAAGAAATCCATTGCATTAAAATATGTACGTGGGTAAATATGTACGTTTTCTATTATCTGTTCACTATTATCTGTTTTTAGACCGTATTTTTTTACTAAATAGTTAGTAGCAGCCACAGCATTTGACACATTTGCTTGGATAATATCCATTGAAAATGGCTGGTTGTAATATTCTAAAAGTTCAGCTATCAAATGATGTTTTGGTGGAAATCCCATGACTCCCATTGATAGAACTTTTCCGTCTTCAAATCCCATGAAAGCTGTATCTTTTTCTACAAACGGGTTTAGACTTTTTTCCATTTTTTCATCTGTATCTAAGTAGATTCCGCCGTTTTCATAAAGTACTATTAAACGTACATAGTCCGCTACGAAAGCATATTTTTTATTTGCATAAGCTCCTTTACACCATTCGTTAGAATTTATATTGAAAGTTTCTTCATTCCAAAGTTTAAATTCATAATCAGGAAGATGCTCTTTCCATGAATTAATACATTTCTGTACTAATGGCGGCATTTCATTTCCACCAAACCAACAGTAGTGAATTATTTTAGGAATCATAATCTTTACTATAATATTTTGTATGTTCTACGCCTTTTTCTGAAATAACCCTACCTGGGTTACCTACAACAACAGAGTTGTTAGGGATATCAGTTACAACGATAGTACCACTCCCGATCATTACATTGTTTCCAATGGTAATATTACCAATCACTTTAGCTCCTGAAGCTATCACAACATTATTTCCAATGCGAGGTGCCCCTCCCTTAGGCCCACGTACACTACCTATTGTTACCCCATGATAGATAGTGCAATTATCTCCAATGATAGCCCCGCCATTGATAACTATACATGAATAGTGTGGAAATGTTAGTCCCTTGCCTATTTTTGTACCAATTCCAATTTGAATACCTGTTAAATATTGGTTATGTTTATGAATGAGATGAACACATTTTAGACAGAACTTAGCCATAATATTTCGTTTGGTCATTAAATAGGAACCTATTCTGAGCCAAAAAGTAATTCGAAATGAAGCATTAAATAGAAGGTATTTTACCCCCCCCCATTTATTAATATATGTTAATCTTTCTAGGTCTGATGAGATAAGATTTTTGCATTCTTTCCATTTCATAGTTCTAAGATATGTATCTTTACTAATTATTTTATTTTTTATATTTTATCCAAATGTTCGGAAATAAACATCGTAGATGGATTGTTATAAAATGGAAAATTGCTATTTTTAATCCATAATGCTGATTTTCTAAATGAAAAATTTCCATTGGCGGCATTCCATTGGGCCGATGCATAAGTTTCCAACGTTTTTTTAAAGGAATTTCAGGATCACACCATGCATCAATATGTTCATGTAAGTCGCATTCACCAAGTGGATGTCCGACTTGCCATAGTTCAATTCCTATTTTACGAGCGCGTAAACCATAGTCAAAATCGCCACGAGCATGTGTGTAATATGGGGCAAGTGTTCCCAGCTTTGCGTATACGTTGTACGGGACCAATACAATGTTTCCATTCATCATAACTACTCGCACCGGACTGTTATCAGAGGATGGACGTGCCACATTTCCGGCTGCATCCCTACCTCCATATGTCAGTTTACTTCGTGTTTGGGTGTCCAATGTAGAACCAAGTATAATGGCTTTGTTTTCTTTTAATCGGCTAACATGAAGTAAAGATGCAATACAATCTTTGTATATAAAGGTATCGTCGTTCAGCCAAAGGTAATAATCATATTTTTGTCCATTTCGATTCTTTTCCTCAGCCATTTTCCATGCTTCTATCATACCACGATTCCAAAATACTCCATTTACAGTTTTTATGTTGACATAAGGAAACAGTGTTTTTATGCTTTCTACTGTTCCGTCAGTAGAACCACCATCTACTATGTAAATATCGAGCTTGGTCCCGGTGGGTAGTGATTGTGCTTTTATGTTGTGCAAACATTTTATGGTTTTTTCCTTACGGTTAAATACAGTCAAAAGTATGGCTATATATTTCATATTATAACTGTTAAAGGGAAATATATTTTGATTTTATTCTATGGTATATATATCGTATAAACCATTTAAGATTCAAATGAGGTGATTTGTGTAGGAAAATTATAGATTTATACTTATCATTTGGATGTACTGGAACTTTATAGGTATAGAATGGTGATTTATAGGTTTCAGGATGCTTTCCGCGTTGACTGATGTCTCGATGGGGAGAAATTTTATATTTCTTGCAGAGTAATGAAAAAATGCTTTGATCTTCACGATGAGCAACGAATGACTCCCCGAAATCTGTTGTAGGAATATCAAATTTTCCTAATCCTGCTGGTGATAACAATTCGAAATCACAACATAGTGATAGCCATTCTTCCATAAATTTACGCATGGTAGGAGTCACAAGAAAGCAGAAATAAGTTGCGATGATTTGATTACTTGTTTTATACATTTTTTCCGTAAGTCCCATCTTTTCAAAGCATTCTGGTTTCGTAAAACAAGACTCAAGTAATGGAATATCGCAAACAAATAGAGGCTGTTTTTCGGAAAGATTTGTAATTACTGCCTTCCTTATAAAGAAAGAGCCTGAATCACAGTAAAATATAATATCTCCGTCAGTACAATCCGATAAGACCTTATTCACAAAATAAGGTTTCCAAAGCCACAAACCGTTTCCTCTTTTTTGTGACAGAATGTCGTGATGCAGTTTAGCAAATGATTGGTCTATATCATTAGGAGTATATTCATATACTTTATCAAATTTGGCAATATATTTGCCCGTTAATGTATTCCATTTACGAGCAGATTCATATTGTTTGTCTGCGTAATTTATCAGGATTTTCATTTATACAGTCCTTTTTCTTTCATTTCTTGGATAGAGGTATCATACATATCTGCCTGTATTTCCTGCGTGTTTACCCATTTACAGAATTCACCGATTCCATCAGAGAAATTCCATTTGGGTTCATAACCCAATATCGTACGAGCCAATGTTATATCAGCATAATTATGTCTGATATCTCCTAAACGATAATTTCCTGATATTGCGATAGGAACTTTGATGTTGTATTTTTCACACAGTGTATTTGCTACTGTAAGAACATCAGTGCTAACTCCTGTACCGATATTGAAAGAGTAACCAGCAGCCTCCTTAGTTTCAAGACCTAGAATAGTTGCATCTACTACATCTTCAATAAATACAAAATCTCTTGTTTCTTTTCCGTCTTCGAAGATATTGATTCCATTTCCATTTTTTATTCTGGTTGAGAATATGGATAAAATTCCTGTATATGGATTGGAGAGTGATTGTCCTGGTCCGTATACATTTTGATATCTGTATGAAACAGCATCAATGCCGATGGAAGGACATACTAAATGTACTAATTGGCCTTGCACTTGTTTAGTTATGCCATATACAGAAGTGGGGTGTATTTTAGAGTCTTCGGTAGTTGCTACTAATTGTAGTTTTCCGGCATTAGGATAAGTACATTCAAATTCTCCTTTACTCATATTCTCGTCCAAACGTTCTTCTGGATAAACATCTTTTCCCAATATTGGGCTATAGTATTTACCTTCTCCATAAATGGCACGACTTTCGGCTACAATCACACGCTTAATATTGTGTTTGGTATTGGTCAAAACATCTAGCATTAACGCTGTTCCACAGATATTGGTGGTTACATATTTTTCTATTTCATACATAGACTGTCCCGTACCAGTTTCAGCAGCTAAATGTATAATGGCCTCTTGTCCCTCAATAGCTTTTAGCCAGTCTTTTCGTGATGTAACGCTTCCTTTGATGAACTTGACTTTATCTTTTATAGATAAATAAAGAGGGGATGTCTCTTCTGGTTTTTTTCCGTGTATTTGTTCGGATAGCGAATCTAATACAGTAACGTTAACTCCTCTATTAACTAACTTTGATGCAATGTTGGAGCCAATAAAACCAGCTCCACCTGTAATCAGGACATTTTTAAATGTAAGTTTCATATTTATTATATTTTAAAATTCTCCTAATAAAAATTTTCTAGTGTAATGGTTATGTCTAAGTAAGGTGGCAATTGATAGAGTTAGGGTAATTATGAGTACTGATATTAATATTGAAAATAATATAAGAGTGTATTCATTACTCCACAAATATTTATCGAAAAAGCCTTTTAAGAATTTTATAAAAATAAAGTGTATAGTATATATGCAGAGTGTGTATTTACCGTAATGAATAAGTTTTTTTATAATGATGTTATCTTCAAAATATCTTGTAATTAATATGCAACTATATATTATTGACAAACTCCCGGTTACTGCAATTGCGAAACGAAATATAGCTATGGATGATATCGGTATTATAGAACTCAAATTGTAAAAACGGATAGGAGTAATATAGACAGAATCCTCAAAAGCCCAATATTGATATAAGACTATGTAAATGAATAATATCGGTAATATAAATCTCCAATTTAGATATTTATTTTGTTTATTCAACCAATATCCTATAGCTAGAAAAGGCATTAAAAAGTTGATTTTTACAAAATAACAATATGGGGTGAAATATGTAATGATACATGCCATTATAAATACAATAAGATTATTAGTAGTAACTTTTGCAATGAAGGCTAATATGCAGAAACAAAAGAACAGGCAGCTTAAAAACCAATATGATTCTATAGATGCTTTTACTCCTGGTATTTCTCTAAACAGACAACATTGAATTAGATACCAAGAAAAAGCGGGAATCATTAAATGCTTGAATTTTGAAGAACAGAAGTTTGAAATTTTATCTGTTCTGATTCTTTCAAGATTAATAAAATAACCACTTAGCAACATAAATAAAGGCATATGAAAAGAAATAGAGCCAACAAAAAAACTGTTTTGCAACGCTTCTTCGGGAGCTATGCTTTGAAGGGTATGATCATAGCATACTATTGACATTGTAATTATTTTGCATAAATCAATCCATTCTATTCTCTTTTTAACTTCCATATTATTTATGTTGTCTTATCAATTCTGTACTTTCTATCCCATTCATATTAATTACTTTTGCAGGTATCCCTGCTACTACACTGTTTGATGGTATATTATGTGTTACTACGGCATTGGCTCCCACAAATACATTGTCTCCAAGAGTGACAGAACCTAATATTTTACTTCCAGGTCCTAGTACACAATTATCACCGATAGAAGGTACTCCAGCATTACTACCACCCATTTTCAAGGCTGTTGTTACACCGTGAAATATGGTGCAATTGCGTCCTATTTGAGTCGCTCCATTTATGATAATACATGAAAAATGATTAAAACTTAATCCTCCTTTAGCAGGTGTACCTAATGGCATTTGAATTCCGAATTTGAACATATAATGCCGATGCATTATCCATGAAAACATATAGATGGGAATCAATTTTTTATTTTCTTTTGACCAACTGCCCAACCTGAACCAAAAACAAAATTTGAATGAGTTATTAGTTATTAAATACCTTAGGATATATAAACATTCAGATAGTTTCCCATGTAGTTGCTGTGTTAGTACTTTATGAAAATCTTCGTAGATTAATTGGCGGCACGTTTTGAAATTCATACTGACATTATTTTGTGATTTGGATAAAATCATTCACTATATAAGAAGCGGTGGTTTGTGCATTATATTCTTTTTCAGTCAGTTTTTTTGCATGTTTGCCCATTTCTTCTATGACTTCCGGATGTTGTTTGAGGTAAATGATTTTTTCTTTCCATGTTTCAACATCGTAAGGTTCTATCAAATAACCGATACCTTCTTTTTCTAAATCTATATGTATATCAGGGTTATGTGTCATTAAAATTGGAATATAGTATGGTAATGCTTCTACTATATTTGTGTACCCTACTCCATATTTTCTTTTTTCACAAGGAATAGCTAATATAGATGCTTGCCCTTGTTGCTGCATAATATACTCATATTCATTATCAATATGCAAGTCTTCCATAAAGGTAAACTTTATGTATTGACTGTTTTTGAATTTTTCTGCTACTTTGATGTTATTTTCGTGGCGGCGGGTAATGATGTGACAATTGGTTTGGGTTTGTTCACAAGCCTCGCTGAGTGTTTGGTAATCTCGGCTGTCTTTTCCTGTCGCCATTACCAAGAAACTATTTTTTTGAGGTTTAAGATATTTCTGATACCATTCTATTTCTGCTCCTCTACTTAGTGTTGCTATTTGGTGAACTTTTACAATATTACGGGCGAGTGCATGATGTGTGTGGTTGTCAAACATCATATAGATTTTATCTATTCCTTTCCAGTAAAAGAATTTGGTACACCAGTTTTTGATTGGATTAGAGTATTCTTTACAGTAAGTGTATTTCCATGCAACTATTTTACATTTCAGAATTCCGAGTCGTTTTAGAATGACCAATTTATTGAGACCTTGCAGGTTGTCTATATATAGAATATCAGGATTGATACTTTTAATTGATTTTGTTATACTAATTAGTGACAAAATGCTGTTTGCCTTTTTAAAAGATAGGGGATCTAATAATTGTACATCGATAAAGTTGGTACTTATCATGCTTTTAACGTAATAAGCAAAATTATCCGGTTTATCTAAAATTTCCTTTTGATTATACCTTGTTATATATAATACTTTAATACTTGATGACATATGATGGGGATAAAGTATATTGTATTTAAAATTACCAATAACAGGCTCCTTCCACATTAACTGCATTTGAGGGACGTTCTGATTCTGACGGATAAACCCAAAATTCATTCATTAAATTGTTGTAATAATTTTCTTTTAAAAATGGAAGAAACACTTTACCATAATGAGGATTAGTCCAACGTTTTCCTTTGATTCCAAATAATAATTGTAAAGCACCACCTAGATGTACAGCTTTTTTCCCTGTTCGTTTTATATGAGCTGCTATAGGGAATCCGTATGCACCACATCCAATTAGTGCAATGTCATAATCTCGTTTATCAATCTCATCTTTCATATATTGTAGTGCGTCAAACCAAGTATTGAAAGTACTTTGTCCGCCAAGACTTTGAACAGCCTTAAACGTTTCTAATTGAAAATCAGGTAATACATCTGGATTTTTGAATAATAGTGTTCTTTTTTGTTCATATTGTTGTTGTATTGTTTCTGCAAAGGGATGTATGACTAATACCTTTTTCTCTTTAAGAATTCTTGACCATGGATGTTTTGCATGATACGGCTCTAAAAGTAATAGTTGTATAGTTTTTACTTTTTCTATATCAATTAATCTACGTTCTTCTAAACGCCATGAACCTAATATGTCAACTTGTTTTGAATCTTCAATCATTAATTCCCCAAATCTTTCTAAGTTTTGTTCCGTGGGTGGGAAAAAGCCAGAAAGATGTTGCATGTTGTATACCCCAATCTGATTCCACCAAAATTGAGGAATTTTATCTGTTATATAATTTTTGATATTATGTTTGTATTTGTTTATTCCTAAATAGTTATTTACACATAATATTTCTGTGCTTCCATATCGAGCAATCATAGAAGGTGAATCTGATTTTAATTGTTGATATATAATATCAGATGCTTCATTAGGATCCATTATACAGTCAAGTGGTTTCAGATGTGGACCATAGTGATCAACATAGAGTCGGTGCGCCCCACGTAGAATTTTGTCTATTAAATAGTTCATTACTATATATTTTTTTAGAGAATCTAACAGTAAATTATTTTGTTATAAAATCAAGTTTTAATTTATATTCTACTACATATTAGAGAAAGATATAAACTTTATGGATTTAATTAAAATTCCTAAGAGTATAACTCTTGTATGACAACTCCCATATAAGTCTTTTATTTTCTTCATCATTCTATTTAATGTGGTGTTGCCATGTCTTGTATATCTTTTTTACAATAAGTTCTTTTCATATATCTATACGTCTATTTTTTTATCAATACAAAAACGGTTTTTAATATTTGCTTTATTTATGTAGAAAACTGTTATGGTATTATTTTAGTATATTTATTTTGTGTATTATCCTCTGTATAAGAGAAGTACATGCAGGTATAATTATATTTTTTTCTTGTTTAGTAAATGCAAGATACCAACTTGATGTAAGGAAGGTAAGAATAGTGATGCTTCCGACTATTATTAGTCGTATAAATGATTCTTCCATATATAAAGAAAATAAATATCCTACAGGAAGTGATATCGTGGTTGTTGTTATAGTGGGTATTATAATTATTTTAAAAAAATCAAGATATTGCATTTGGCAGTTTTTATGTGCATAATGTAGTATTATAAGACTTCCTATTCCATTCCATGAGAGTATCCATACTATATAAAACCAGTAAGGTGGAAATCCTAAATGAAAAAGTAATAAACTCATTGGTAATGGTAGAAAATATGAACATCCACGAAATATTGAATAGTATTTTATTTGCCCTTCTGCATTAATAGCACTAGTTAGTGCAATGGTTAACTGGTCTAACATATTTCTTGTTATTTCAAATCTAAAGAAACATACACTCCATTCTGGAACATTCTTTAACCATAGTTGAAGTATATAGGGGGTTTCAATAATAAAGGGAAAGGCAAAAAAAGCAATGACAAGGAAAGACATTTTTGAGCTAAATAATGAAATACGTACCATGTTGGCTATTTCGTTACTTCCTGCTTTTTTCCCAATAATAGGATTGATTGCCATTAGCATAGTACGTGAAAATACCATTAACTGGCCGGAAATTTGGTTTGCTACACCTTGTGCTGCACTTAATATTGTACCAAAAAACGAATTTAATATAATTCCCATCCCATATTGTGCAAACATTGACGAAGAAGAGTTTATAAATCCCCAACCAGCAAATGAAGTCATCTCCCCCATCAATTTTTTATTGTAATATTTACGGATACTAAATTGACATTCAGGGTAATTTTGATGACAGTAAATGCGAAGAACAATCATAAATACGAATGAGACAAAAGTAGTGAGAATGCCATAGAGAATTAATTTGTCTGTATATACATGGACTACTATTAATGCTATAATTAACTTCATTAGTGTTTGAAAGATACCTATTATACTTAGATATCGCATATTTTCATGGGCATTGATGACGGCATTGTAAGGTACTGTTTGGATAGTTAATACTGTTGATAAAAGCATCAGCTGGTAAATCCATTTAGCTGAAGAAATTCGTTCTGAAGGAATATTTAAGATGCCATTAAAGAAGAAAAAATAAGCTATCTCAAAGATACCAACCATTAGTAATGATAGTAAAAAATGGATGCTTATACTAACAGTGAAGATACTTTTCTGCTTTTCGGGTTTCCCTTCTCCTTCTGCATAATTAATAAAACGTTGGGTTGTAGTTGACATAGCCGCATTTAAGAATCCTAGCATGCCTATTGCTCCCCCTATAATACAAAATATACCAAAATCAGAACTTCCAAGTGCATTGAGAATTAAGCGAGTAGAATAGAGGGAAACAAACATGGATAATCCCATGCTGAAATATAGGTATCCACTATTTTTTAGTACTCTATTAGCAATTTCTGACATATGTTATGCCTGTTTTTTTTAAGCTATTAGTGATAAAATAAGGATATAACATCATAGTAAAGAGAGCAAAATTCATAATATGGGGTTGCCCTAATCCCATGTTTATTACCAATAAAATCCGAACTATGATATCCCATATTCCTTTGTTATATTTAAATATTTGGTAAAAACAAAAACCAAATAAGATAGAAAAAGGCATTATTCCAATAGCTAGAAGTAGGTATAAGAAGCCAGCACATCCTTCTAATCCCATATTATTTAACTCATCATAACCAATTCCAAATAAAGTAATAGGATGATGATATATAGTAGATAGTACTCCGACTATACTTGCTGTACGGGCACCTCCTGATTTATTGGATAAGTCCAATTGACCATTCTCATAAATTTTATCAAATACCGCTGTATTTATAAAATCGTTACCAAGTTTTGTCATCGATATAAAGAAAATAACTCCAATAATCACAATTATAAATACATATTTGACCTGTTTATCTATGACTTTTGAAGAATGTAACAAGAAACATATAATTAATATTATTATTCCTATATAACCACTTGTAGAAAGTGTTGTAATTAAAGTGATAAAGAATACAACTAAATATCGAATTCTGTCTTTAGGATTAAAAAGATAAGTACGAAATAATGTAAAATATAGGGCAACAGAAAGTATACATTGATATTGTCCAGGTTCACTAAATGGTCCACAATTCCTCCCACTATGTAGAGTTACAAAACGATATATAAATCCTCCATAACTGTAAATTTCATTTTCTCTATAAATAGAGGGATATAAATGAGGAAATATAGGGGAAAAAAAATCAAATCCAAATAAGCTGGTAGCAGAGAATAGGATAATACTAATTATAGAAATGTAGTAAATTAATTTGATTAATCTTTGAATGTAATGGAGTGGATCTATTTTGTATGTAGCGTATACGATTAACAATATTGACGTTATGCTGAGTGCTGTACCTAAACTTAATGTAGAACCTATGATGATTAAAACCATTGAAAAGAATAAACTCCCTATAAAAAAAGTGTATTGTTTTTGGAGATTATACAAAGAGTTTTTGAAAAAAAAGTAATATATTCCCATTAACAAAAGTAATATAATAAAAAGGTCATTCCCTATATATGCAGGGAAAGCCATGCCTGCTGAAGATAACATTAAGTAAATATAGGAGTATTGAATGATTGCTGTTTTATTTTTATAAATGCAGTTCATCTTTTTCTTGTCTTATTAAATTATAAATAAGAAGTTGTTTTCTCCTTATACTTTGTATCACTGAATTGTTTTTTGACTAGAAATTAAACTATTATTATATTGTAAATATTTATGAGGTATGGGGATAAAAGTCAAAATTAGTCTCTTCTAAAAATATCCCTCGTATAAACCTTATCTTTCACATCCTCCAAGCAAGCGTCATACCTGTTTGCGATAATTGTGTTGCTTTGTCTTTTAAACTCGTCAAGACTATTCACTACCCGACTACCAAAGAATGTACTTCCATCTTTCAAAGTGGGTTCATAAATAATGACTTCTGCCCCTTTCGCTTTGATACGTTTCATTACCCCCTGAATAGATGATTGGCGGAAATTATCCGAGTTACTTTTCATGGTCAATCGGTACACACCAATTACACAGCGTTTTTCTTCTGATGGATTAAAATCGCCCCGATTATAATAATCGTAATAACCAGCTTGATGAAGCACTCTGTCTGCTATGAAATCCTTGCGGGTACGATTACTTTCTACAATGGCTTCTATCAAATTTTCCGGCACATCGCTGTAATTAGCTAAAAGCTGTTTGGTATCCTTAGGCAGACAATAACCGCCATAGCCGAAAGATGGGTTATTATACTGTGTACCAATACGTGGGTCGAGACATACACCATTGATGATAGCGGCTGTATCAAGTCCTTTCATTTCTGCATATGTGTCCAATTCATTAAAGTAACTGACACGTAAAGCAAGATAAGTGTTCGCAAAAAGTTTTACAGCCTCGGCTTCGGTAAGTCCCATGAAGAGAGTATCTATATCTTCTTTTATCGCTCCTTCCTGTAATAAAGCGGCAAAGGTATGTGCAGCTTTGGTGAGCTGTTCATCGTTCATGTTTGTACCTACGATGATGCGGCTTGGGTATAAATTATCATAAAGAGCCTTACTTTCACGGAGAAACTCCGGTGAGAATAGTAAGTTTAATTTTTTTATACCTTTTGCTGTATATTTGCTATAAAGTGATTGACAGTATCCTACGGGTATTGTACTCTTAATGACCATCACGGCATTAGGGTTTACTTCCAATACCAAATCTATGACCTCTTCCACATGACTGGTATCGAAATAATTTTTTACCGGATCATAATTGGTGGGAGCGGCTATTACAACGAAGTCGGCATCTTTGTAGGCAGATGCTCCGTCAAGAGTAGCACGTAAATTCAGATTTTTCTCTTTTAAGAATTGTTCTATATATTCGTCTTGGATAGGTGACTGACGGTTATTTATCAGTTCAACTTTTTCAGGTATTACGTCTACCGCAGTTACTTGATGGTGTTGGCTGAGCAAAGTCGCTATACTTAGTCCGACATAGCCTGTTCCGGCTACTGCAATTTTAATATCCCGTGCCATATTGATTATGTTTTATTTGTTTAAAAGTAATGAGAGAGTGGAATATGCATAAAGAGGTTCATAAAATATTTTTTGCAAAATATTTTTGAATTCAAATACGCTAGAACTTTTGTTTGGATAGATACAGATGAGTACGCTACGCTTTCGCCCCTCCCAAATCATTGAGCAGGCGAAAGCAATAGTGATTGATAAATGTGCAGCAAAATTACGAATTAACTCGCAATGCGCCAAAGTTTATGGAGAAATTTGAAAGGCATTTTTCTTCATAAACCCATAAAACCTTAGTCTTTCAGCTTAGGAAACAAGAATTTTACCCCTTCCCGATAGATACGCTGTGCGTTTTCCGGTGTCGTGAACTCTTCAAATGCGCTCAGAATGAGCTGGTAACTATCTACCTCATAATTATGGAGCCCTTTTTTATGTCCTCAAGATAGCTTTGCTTCATGTGACAAGTAGAACGGAATACCTCTCTGGGAATACCAAGTTGTTTCAGTTCTTTTTTGAGGAACGCGCCGAATTCCGGATGGTCGGAAATGAATCTGTTTGATTTCATAATGAAATTGTTTTTAGTTAATTAAATAGAAATGTTTGATATCCGTACCCACTATATGGGTACGGAGAATGTGGGTGCAAAGGTATATCTTTGCGACAGCTTTTTTAATAAATTAAAATAAAATGCGATGAAAGCACATAAAACAACACTTTCCGTACGGGAGCTGCAAAAGACCATCGGACAATGGAAAAGTCGGAAAATCACAGACTCCACCGTTGCGAAACTTTTGGAGTTGCTCTTGGGGATGCCCGCCTATATGAATGAGGATGCGGTCTATCCCGTAGAAAATTTCTATGATATCAGTAAGTCGCTGAAGTTTAAGAACGCACGGTTTCTGGTCGAGGCAGTCCGGCAAAGCGGGGCGTTCGGCATCATACCCGCCGATAATGTGTACGGGATGAGTTCGTTCTATTCCTGCCTTTGGAAAGAGAAGGAAAAAACGGATGATTCCGCGGAAACTTTACCGGTAAAATTACCGCAGGGTGATATATATAATATATATACTATACAGGGTAATAAGAATAATATATCCTCCGGAAAGACATCTGCCGCGGAAAAAAGTCTGGAGACCGCACGACATTTCTTTCATCTCATCAATGAGAATCCGATACAGAAAGCGCAGGTCTTTACTCCGCTCATCAATCGTTTCCAGCAGGAAGAGGGACTGACACGTGAAGACGCATGCCTCAATCTGGTGTACTTGGTGAATGAGCTGCTGGTACCTTATTTCGCCGGACAGGAACGCTTCATGAAATCCACCCATGCCGGACGCCTATGCTGGCTGAACAACCTGCTGAAATCCGCCGGCGGACAACGAATGCAAAAAGACGCCGCACATGCCGGAAGACAGAGGCGGATACAAAAACTTGCCGATATGCGGAGCGAGCAACGCAATAATCATCCGCTTGGCGAGTTTGAGTGGACGGATAAGGAAAGCGGCCTGCGCTTTTACGACGATCCGCTGGAAGGAGTGGTGAATATACCGGATGAAGCGCCGCCCCGTCCGGGTGCGGGAGCGGAGTGGAATGTGCTGAGCAGAAAATGGGGGAGTGTTGAATTATGAGTTACAGACTATAAATTATGAATATCGGATGATGAAACCTTTTTATTATTTGAGTGATTTTCCTGAGCGTAGAAATGTAGGGAAAAATTTTGTGGCGGAGTGCCCCAAGTGCGGGAAGAAACATCTTTCCATTTCACGTGAGACGGGGTTGTATCACTGCTTCTATGCGGGATGCGACTTTCACGGGAGGTTGAAGGATTTTTGGGAAGAACGGCGGGATACGGTACGGTCGGATGCCGGACATCCGTATTCGGCGGGAGCTTCGCCGGCGGCAAAGCGGAGTTTCGGAAAAGGAGAGCCGGGCGGTGTGGCGCCGGCATCGGTCGGCGGGGGAAACGCTGCGTTCGAGGTATCTATGATTCCCGAAGACTACAAGCGGCTGTCGCCTGAGATAATCTCCAAAATCAAACCGCTGACTGACGAACCGGAGACTTCAGACCCTGAACAGCTTGCGGCCCGCCGCTACCTTGCCGATATGGGCATTTCCTTGAAAACCGCTGTCGATGCGCGTATCGGTTGCCTGATGCACCGCTGTTTCGGCGGCAAGGACGGTAAGAGCGGAAAGGGTGAAAAGGATGAAAAGAACGCTGTGGGAATGATGTACCACTGTATCGCCTATGTGAATTACATCAACGGGCAGCCCGTCAATGTGAAATACCGCTCGTGCGATGTTTCCGCCTCCGGTTATACCAAGTGCTGGAGCCAGGAGTCGCCCACCACGCCTTGTCCGCCTTACAATATCGACTGCATCAATCCGTTGCGGATTGCCGAAGAGAGCGTTCCGCGCCTGATTGTCACCGAAGGTGAACGGGATGTGCTGACCCTGCATGAGGCGGGATATCCGTACGTCATCAGCGTACCCAACGGCGCGGCGAGCGACCTCTCCAAAGGCTTCGAGGCTTTCCGCCCCTGGCTGGACAGGGTGCGGGAACTGGTAATTTGCGGCGACTGCGACCTGCCCGGAAGAACGCTTGTGAAGCATCTTGCCGACTATTTCGGTACGCGTTGCCTGTTCACCGTACTGCCCGGCGGTTGTAAGGATATATCCGACGTGCTTGTGATGTACGGCGCCGGTGTGGTACGTGAGGTTATCGACTCGGCGTGTCCGCATCATACGTCGGACATCATCACGGTAAGTGAGCGTGCGGATGAGATTATGAATGTGTTGAGCGGTAATTACGACCACGGTTACGATGTGGGATACGGTCCGCTTACCGACCATGTGTTTCATCCCACCGACCAGGGCGGGCTGATAATCGCCACCGGAAAGCCCAATAGCGGCAAGACGGATTTCCTGAATGACCTGACTTGCCGCCTTATGGCTAAGACGGGGCGCTATGTGTGCTATCTCTCCTTCGAGGTGCCCGACAAGAACAAGCACATGGCGAATCTTATCCGCCTGATGCTGGGTAAGGTGAACACGGCGGCATATACCCGTGAACA
>ERZ827037.980-NODE-980-length-33914-cov-8.272453_pt1 | contig 33914 bp, 35 predicted proteins | sample MGYA00519924_ERZ827037 | MGnify/ENA primary metagenome ERZ827037 (study PRJEB31778, sample SAMEA3449250) | human gut metagenome | biome: human gut; feature: human-associated habitat; material: faeces | place: United Kingdom | collected 2010/2012 ...
AACAAAAATAGCGCCAACTTAAAGAATGCATAATTCCTTAAGTTGACGCCATTGGTCTCTAATTAAAGAGACTTTTTTAATATATCATAAATCAATTCAACAACACGTTTTGTATTTTCACCATCTTGATATTCAAAAAACATATTTTTAAAAGCTTCTAAATTCCCCACTTCATTCTTTTGTATTCCTTGGATCAACTCATCAATATTTTTACAAATCTTTCCTGGAAATAAATCTATATTTACATAACATCCAACATCTTTTAAATAATCATTTAAATCTGGAACATAAAAATACATTGTTTTATTTAAAATAGAATAATCAAAAACAATCGATGAAAAATCTGAAATCAAGAGATCACTTAAAGCAAACAATTCATGTGTATCTTCATTAAACATATCAATAATACGAGGGTGTTGCGGAAGACAAACATTTTTTAACAATGGATGTAATTTATAAATGAGATACGTATTTTCATCAAAAGAATTTATTAACTTTTCACCATCAAATGGAAGCATTGAAAAACCTTGGTAAATATTTCCCCTAAAAGTAGGAGCATATAAAATAATTTTTTTATCCTTCAGCATTGGATACTTAGCTAACAATTTATTTTTAGATGCTTTTAAATAATTATCATCAAATAAACAATCTACCCTTGGCATACCAGTAACAACCACATTTTCTTCTTTAACAGAAAAAGCTTCACTATACGGTTTTTTCCAATAAGAGCTATTTGCTATCACATAATCATAATTTTTAATTGGATATTTTCTAGCAAGTGCATTCCCAAATTTTTTTATCGCACCACAAGCATGCCATACTTGTATCACATTGACTCCTTCTCTTTTAAACGTAGAAACAACATAATTATTATCTCTTATAATAACCACTTTTGATGTATTAATTACAAAAAGCTGTTGAATACAATTAAGCATATATAAAAAGTTTTGTTTTATTCCTTGTTGATCATACTCAATAACAACTTTTTTGAAATTTAATTGTTTATCTTGTTTTAAAACATCATAAATCAATTTCATATCAGAATCTAAATATTTAGATTCCAAAGAAACAAAGGCAACTTGATTTTCTTTTATTTTAAATCTCTTAACAAAAATATTTAAAAATCCCAAAATAATATTTAATATTAATTTTTGTAATCCCATCTTAGCACCTACTTAAAAACAATATCAACTACTCGTTTAGAAGCTTTACCATCTTCATGATTATTAAAACGTTGATTAAACTTATCTAAACGTTGATAATCGTAACCTTTTTTAATTTCTTCTAATAGTTGATTTTCATCTTCAATAATATCTCCAGGTAAATCATGATAAACATCTAAATAAAAACCTCTTAATTCATCTCGATAATGAATCAAATCATACATATAGAAATAAATAGGTCTTTTTAAAATAGCATAATCAAAGAAAACACTTGAATAATCAGTAACTAAAGCATCTGCAATAATATATAAATTAGAAATATCTTCATTAGCTTCTACAAAATAAACAAATCCTTGATATTGATCAATATCAAAATCATTAACAATTAAATAATGAGGTTTAAATACAATAACATATTCATCCCCTAATATTTTTTGCCATTTATCAAAGTGAACTTCTAATTTAAAAGTATACCCTTTGGTTATATAAGAATTATCTCTCCACGTTGGTGCATAAAGAAGTACCTTTTTATCAAGAGGAATTCCTAATTTTTTCTTAACATTTAAAACATCTTCTTCTGTATAGTTTGTTAAAAAATCATTTCGCGGATAGCCAATTTCAATCAATCTTTCTCTATTAATTCTAAAAGCGCTTTGGAAAATCTCAGTTGTAAAAGCACTTGGAGAAATCATATAGTTATACTTTTTAACATCTTGTGCGTATGTTTCATGCATCATTTCTTCATTCATGCCACTTCGATAAAAAGTAGTCCCTTCAGGAACTTCTATATCAAAAGCCAATTTTTTAAGCGGTGTTCCATGCCAAGTTTGTAAATATATTTGATTTTTCTTTTTTAAAACATACATTGGTAATTTACAATTAGCAATCCAATATTGACTTCTTGCAAGATAAAAGAAATAAGAAATTGAAAAATATTCAATCACTTTAGCATTTTCAATAGAAATGTTTTTCTTTTTATGGTGCTTAATAGCCCATATAAAACGATAATCTTTAAATTGATCTTGTTGTCTCATATATTCATAAATAGCTCTAGGATTATCACTATATCCCCTACCATGAAAAGCAATAAACAAGACTGTTTTTTTATGAATTGGTATTAACTTATAAGTTATTCGATAAATAAACTTAATTGTTTTACCTAAGATATTTTTTATTAATCTAATCATTTTAAACCTCCTTATAAAAATAAGGGGTAACCCCCTTATTTAAAAACTGCTTCAACTGCTCTTTGTGAAGCATTTCCATCATCGATAGAACAGAATTTATCATAGAATACTTCATAACGTTGAGCATATTTTTGATTCATTTCATCAAGATGTTTAATTTGATCAATTACTTCTTTAGTCGAATAAACTAGTGGACCAGGAAGTTCTTTTTCCATATCAATATAGAAACCTCTTAAAACATCACGATATTTATCTATATCATAAGTATAGAATAACATTGGTCTTTTTAAGTTAGCATAATCAAAGAAAACACTTGAATAATCTGTAATACAAATATCAGAAATTAAATAAATTTCAGTAATATCATCATATTTAGATAAATTATAAGCAAAATCTTCAACTCCTGTAACATCTAACGCATCCGCAATATAATGATGTGTTCTAAGTAGGATGACATATTCATCTCCTAACTCTTCTTTCATCATTTCTAAATCTAATTTTAACTTAAATTTATATTGCCCTTTCCCATAGTATTCATCATCTCTCCATGTTGGTGCATATAAAATTGTTTTCTTATCTAATGGAATATGAAGTTTCTTTTTCAAATCTAATGCAATTTGATCTTTATTTGGTGCATACAATAAATCATTACGAGGATAACCAATTTCTAGCATTGTTCCATTGGTATACATAAAACAACTTTTAAAAATATCACTTGAAAATTTATTTGCTGCAATTAAATAATCCCATTCTTGTTTTTGACGATAAAATTGAGATTTATAAGTTGGAGAAGCTGCAGTCACCTCTTCTTGATCAAAAGCGAGACGTTTAAGTGGTGTTCCATGCCATGTTTCTAAGAAAACTTGACCTTCTCTTTTTCTAAACCATAAAGGTTGTCTGATATTAAAAACAAAATATTTAGATTTAGCTAAATAATAAGCATATTTCTTCGTAAATCTTTTAACAATGATTCCTTCATAAGGCAGTTTTTCTTTAGGATCATTTAAAACCCAAATAAATTTATATTTTCCTGGATAATTTTTAGCTAAATATTCATAAATATACTTTGGTGAATCCGCATAACTTTTACCCATAAAAGTTTCAAACATGACCCAATTTTCTTCAATTGGTTCATTGATATATTTATGACGATATAAATACTTATTAATTTCATTTTTATTTTTTAATATCTTTTTCATCTTATTTTTAGCAAGATGTTTAGCAATCACTTTTTGTGTTTGTTGTAGATCATGATTTCTAGCAAGTTTCACCATCTTTCTTTGATAATGAGACATATTTTTCAATAAATCATCTCTTACATCCTGCATTAAAATAGACATTTGATCAAATCTTTCATCTCTCCAAAAATCATTTTTAGATCGTCTAATTTTCTTAGCAAAGAAATTACTATAATATTTAATCATTTTAGAATCTAAATAATAACGAATTCTACTTTCTTTATCTACTAAAGAAATAGCATACTTATAGACATTAATAAATTCATCAAATTTAGTTTCATCTTTAATTTGCGACAAAGCTGGTGTATTGATTGGATCATTATGTTTTCTTTTTGCATAGAGTGTTTTGTCATTGAAATCTATCTTATGACCATACATAACAAGTCCTTCTACAAAAGGTAAATCACTATAATAAATGAAATCTTCATTAAAACGTAAATGATTTTCTTCAATTAAAGTACGCTTAATTAAAATATTTAAAACTGAAATATTTCGAATCCCTTTTTTCGCTCTAATTAATAAATCAATTCTTCTTTGTTCATCACTATCATCTATGTCAGAATAATCTTTTTCTAAGAATTTATGATTACGATCATCATCTTTATCCTTCAAATTTAATTCTTCATTTTTTTCATCACCCATGGTTTCAAAAACTTGTTTTTTAAACCATGTGATCCATCTTCTACCAACAACTAAATCTAAACCTTTTTGCATAGCATCTTGAAGCAAACAAGATAATGTTTGAGGCATAATATAATCATCACTATCAATGAAATAAATATAATCTCCTGTTGCATTTTTTAAACCAAGATTTCTTTTTTTAGCAACGCCTTCTTCTATTGAACAAGGAATAACATTCAAAGATATTTTATCTTTATATGTATCTACTAATTGTTGAAATTTTTGGTCATCTTGACTTCCCACTAATAATGTTTCAATTTCAACATTTTCTTGTTCACTTAAACTTTCTAAACAATCTTTTAAATATTGATAATATCCTTCATAAGGGACAATCACACTAATTTTCATACAACTCTCCTTTATTATAATTTATCTTTTAAATCATCTTTGATTTTAGTTGTAGAAATACCTTCTGTACGAGGTAAATACACTACTTCACAATAATCTTTTAAGAAATCAAATTGGCCTTTCCAATCATCACCCATAACAAAAACATCAACATCATGTTCTTGAACATCTTTTATTTTTTGATCCCATGATTCTTCTAAAATAACCTCATCTACATATTTAATAGCTTTTAAAATAGCCATACGATCTTGATCACTATGATAAGCTTTCTTACCTTTTTGGGCATTAAAAGCATCACTACTTACCGCAACAATTAAATAATCGCCTAAAGCTTTTGCTCTTTTTAAAATATTTAAATGACCTACATGAAACAAATCAAATGTTCCATATGTGATAACTTTCTTCATCCTATCTCTCCTATCTTTTCATTTTATCTAATAATTTTTCCCAAAAACCAATTTTAGGATTTTGAACAATTCGACTTGCAAATTTTTCATCATTTAATTTTTTCTTTTCTTTTTTCTTTAAACTATTATAAAAATCAACATATTCGGCATACTCATCACATACTTCCTCAACGTCACCATATTCTTTTAAACGTCCACCTTCTATCCACATAGCCTTTTGACAGAATCCTCTTACTTGTGGCAAAGAGTGAGAAATAAAGACAATTGTTTTTCCTTGATCTTTAAGTTCATTCATTTTATCTAAGCACTTTTGAGCAAATCCTTTATCCCCAACCGATAAAGCTTCATCGACAATGATAATATCAGGATTTAAATAAAGAGAAATTGAAAAACCTAATCTTGATTTCATCCCACTTGAATATTTCTTAACGGGTTGATATAAGAAATCACCAATTTCAGCAAATTCAATAACACCTTCCGTAATTTCTTGAATTCTTTTTCTAGAAAGTCCAAGCAATGCTCCTTTAACATTAATATTTTCAAGCCCTGTAAGTTGCATATCCAATCCTGTATTGATTGCAATTAAAGCCTGTTCTCCATTGATATCCATTGTACCCTCATCAATTTGTGAAATACCTGCTAAAATCAATGATAATGTTGATTTACCTGAACCATTTGTTCCTAAAATTCCTACAACTTCTCCTTTAGGAATTGTAAAAGTAATATCATTTAAAGCATAGAATCTTTGTGTAACTGAGCTTTTTGATTTACCATCATTTTTCTTTTTTAATTTATATATTTTTGAAACATGTTCAAATTTAATTGCATAATCTTCCATTATTACCACCTAAATCATATCAATAAATTTATGTTTAAATTTATACATCATCATACTACCAATTGTAAAAATCACAATGACAAACACCCAAAAGAAAAGCATTTGTTTCCAATAAAATAAGATTCCATGATGATATAAGAAACAATCTCTATAACCACATACAATATAATAAATTGGATTAGCTTTCATAATATATCTTACTGTCATTTGCCACCCATATTTGTGTAAACGTGAAATTGGCCATAAAATTGGTGTTAAATAAAGTAATAAACGCATACACGCTAAAATAAGCTTTCTTGTATCACGAGCTAACATATTTAAAACAGATGTAATCATCGCAAGTGAAATTGTTAAACAAATTGCTGCAAAAAGATAATAAATAAGTTCAAGCCAATAAAGTGAAGGCATGATCCCTTGTGTAAGCAAAAAGACAACTAAGATAGCCATCAAACAAAAATGATTAAACAATTCTTTTCCAACAACTGTAGCTGGTAAAACGGATACCGGAAATTTCATTTTTGTAATGACATTACGTTTAGCATAAATAGCATTGGCTCCATTAGTAATACATGGACTAATAAAAAACCATACCACCATTCCACATAACATCCATTGAATAAAAGGAATCTTTCCTACAGCCTTTCTATTCATAATTAAACCAAACACAAAATAATACGTTATAATTTGAATTGCTGGATTAGCAAAATTCCAAAAAACACCTAATCTTGAATCTCGCATATCAGAAAGCAATTCATATTTTGAAATACAATATATACGATACAAATTTGTAAAGTTTTCTTTTAATACATATCGAATACTTTTAAACATACTTACCTCCAAAAAGTAAACCTACTATTACTTTTACATCATACCACTATTTTTTGCAAATAAAAACAAAAAAAAGGAACAATGGCTTTAAATAACCATCATTCCCTAAAAATACTTATTTATTCATCCATGATTCATCACTTGGATCAACTTTCCAAGCTTTTAATTTTTCCATATCTTCATGTTTAATATAGTCATGTTCTTTTGCTACTTCAATTAAAGTATCATAATTTGATAAAGTCACAAATGGACAATGTGCATTTTCAAAATTAACTGTTGCTTTATCTAAACCATAAGTAAAGATAGCAATTAATCCTAAAACTTCACATCCAGCCTCTCTTAAAGCTTCAACACATTCTAAAGAAGAACCACCAGTTGAAATTAAATCTTCAACAACAACAACTTTCATTCCTTCTTTAACAACACCTTCAATACGGTTATTACGTCCATGAGATTTAGCTCCTCCACGAACATACCCCATTGGTAAATCTAAAATATCAGCAGCTAAAGCAGCATGTGCAATCCCAGCAGTAGCTGTTCCCATTAAACATTCTGCATCTGGGAAATTATCTTTTACAAGTTGAGCAAGTCCTTGTTCAACATCTTTTCTTACTTTTGGATAAGATAAAGTTAAACGGTTATCACAATAAATTGGTGATTTAATACCACTTGCCCAAGTAAATGGTTCATTCGGTCTTAAAAAGACAGCTTTAATATCTAATAAATCTTTAGCAATAATTTTTTTCATTTCTATTCTCCTTGAAAATCTTGATAAACTTTTTTATATGTCGCCAAAGGATCTTGACTTCCTGTAATTGTTCTACCAACAACAATATAGCTTGAAGTAAGTTCTTTTGCCATAGCTGGTGTTGTTACACGTTTTTGATCATTGACATTATCACTTGCAAGACGGATTCCTGGTGTAACTGTCAAAAATTCTTTTCCTAAATGATCATGAATGATTTTTGATTCTAATGGTGAACATACAACCCCATCTAATCCTGCAGCTTTTGCATTTTCAGCCCATTTTAATACAACATTTTCTAATGGTTCATGAATAAGTAACTGATTATCTAAAACATCTTGATCTAAAGATGTTAAGCATGTTACAGCAATACATAATGGTCTTTTACCACTTGTTTTGCCTTCTTCTAATCCTTCAATAGCAGCTTTCATCATTTCAATACCACCTGAAGCATGAACATTGACCATATCGACATCTAACTTAGCAAGTTGTCTCATGGCACTTTTTACAGTATTTGGAATATCATGTAATTTTAAATCTAAAAAGATTTTATGTCCCATTTCTTTAATCATTTTAATGATTTCAATTCCTTCTCCATAAAACAATTCCATCCCTACTTTTACATAAAGACTTTCTCCCTCAAATTGTTTTAAGAAGTTTTCAACGTCACTTTTTGTCTTAAAATCAAGAGCAATACAAATTCTACTTTCGTTCATAAAAGCCTCCTTATTATTCTTTTACCATTATACCAAAATTACTACCTCTATTCTACACGATTTATTTATTTTTTTGATATTCTTCTAGTAAATGTAAAACTAACTTCTCAAATGTCCAATTATAATTTGTTGCTGTTACAACAGCTTTTAAACAAAGTGTTGAATTATTTTTTAATTTTGGTAATATTTGATCCATTTGTAAAGATGCAACGTTTGAAAAAACAACAACCGCTGGTTCTAAATTATTCTTTTTTGTTTTTTTAATCTTTTTATTTAAAATATCTTTAACTTTATTTTGTGTCATCTGTTCATTCAATAAAATTATTTCAATGTTCATCAACAAACATAATTGTTTTAATGATTCATAATTTTGAATCTTTTCCTTACAATAAATAATGAGCTTTGCGTTCATAAATTCTCCTTTATATACAAAAAAACAGCTATAAAAGCTGTTTTTCTTATTAACCAAGTCTGTTGTAGTATTCAACGATTAATGATTCATTGATTTCTGAGTTTAATTCAGATCTTTCAGGTAAACGAGTTAATTTACCAGTTAATTTATTAGTATCAACTTCAACGAAAGCTGGAGTTGCAACTTTGTTTTCTAAAGCTTCTTTAATAACTGCTAAATTTAACGATCTTTCTCTTACTTCGATAACATCTCCAATATTTACTCTGTATGATGGGATATCAGTTTTAACACCATTTACTAAGAAATGACCATGGTTTACTAATTGTCTAGCTTGTCTTCTTGTAGAAGCAAAACCTAATCTATAAACAACATTGTCTAATCTTCTTTCTAATAAGCATAAGAAGTTGTAACCATGGATACCTTCCATTTTACCTGCTTGATTAAATGTGTTGTGGAATTGTTTTTCATTAACTCCATACATATGTCTTACTTTTTGTTTTTCTGCTAATTGTAATCCATATTCAGTTTGTTTTTTTCTTTTTTGTCCATGTTGACCTGGAGCATAAGCTCTTCTGTTTAATTCTTTCCCGTTTTCTAAGATTGAGAATCCTAAACGACGAGAGATTTTCCATTGTGGTCCTGTATAACGTGCCATAAATTTTCCTCCGTATTGTTTTATTTGCATAAAGCAATAACATTGCATAGATTAATCGATAAGTGTTAATATTAAGCATTTCCCATTGCAGCCAGGTACTTTGCAATCATTTGATATTAACGCATTTTTTCAATCCTCTATGTGCTGCTATTCATTTATTGCCTTGTCATCATACTATATATTTATACCAATGTCAAACATTATTTTCATCCATAAAATCTTTATTTTTTGTCGATTTTACATATTGGATGACGAATCACTGTTTTCCATTTTTCCGGAGCATTTTTTCTTGCATCTGATAAATAAATTTCATGATGCAATCTTGATTTACTAAAATCATTTTGATACCCCTTTTCTTGAAGAAATTGATTCATTATTTCTACTGTATTTATTTCATCATCAAAAGATCCTTGATGCATCATTTGCACACATAATCCTTCTTCAAAAGTAAAAAATTCCGCTTTTGAGCAATCTATCTTCTTTTTAATAGTGGCTCTTTTTACTGCCCAATCAAAATCTTTTTTTGTAATAAAGTCAGGAAGTCTAATTACTGAAATCCAGTTAAAATTTTCTTTATGTAAATAATCAACATTTTCAACATTTTCTTGCCACCAAAAACCTTCAAGTGGCGGTACAACAAATTGGTAAAAACCTTTAATTTGATAATCTGTTTTATAACTCATTTTTAAAGTATAAGCCACTGCATAAAGTACTTGAATGGCTTGTCGATAACTCCCGTTTTCTTCATTAGGATTGCCTTTTCCTCTTATAGCAATAAAATTAAATGATGGTACATTGATAATTTCTGGTTTATTTTTAGGTCTATAATATTCTTTGAATTCTTTTTTAAAATCAAAAGCCATCTTTCTTTCCTCCTAAACAATGGGTATTTGAATTTCTGTAAGCCACTCATCAACTGATTCTTTATTCCAAATACCATCAATATAACATTCTCTTGATCGTCCCGATACTTGATAACCATTATCCTCTACATATTTCATAAGAAAACTATACGCCACACCAATTTCATCATAAGCCCCTTTATAAAAGATACTTAATACCTTTGTTGTTGGAATTATTTTAAACTTTATGCGTTCACTTTCTTTACCCATACATTCCACTGCTTCATTGTGTCGAATCAAAATATTATTTTCCTTATGTTCTTTATCTAAATATTCACAAAATTCATACGGCGGTCTTGTACATTTTATATCTGGATTCAATTTTATACATTCACTTGCAAGGTTAGGAATAATTTTCATCATATCCGAATAATTTTTTATCTTTACTTCGCTGTAATAGACAATTGTTTCAGGTATTACTTTCTCAATTACTTGATATTGCATTTCACTAGCATTCAAAAGATGATGAATAATCAAAAGCCTATTTTCAATTTCTTCTTTTTGACTTTTCAAGGACTCTGCTTTAGATATTAGGATTTCCTTTAGATTAATACCTTTATTAGTTGCTTGTAGTTCTTCAATTGTTAGCCCTAATTGACGATAAGACTTAATTCTTGCTGCCTCTTTAAGTTGACTTGTTTCATAAAAACGATACCCTGTTTGTTCATCTACTTTTTTAGGAATCAGAATGCCTTTTCTTTCGTAAAAGCGTAGTGCTTTAACTGTTAAATGAGACAACTTTGAAAATTCTCCAATTTTTAACATTTTCCTATTCTCCTTTCCTATTTCAAATTATGAATTATCCCCTAAGGGGAGAGTCAACATTTTTTCTATGATTAAAAAATACGGAGTGGTGTTCACTCCGTCATTTTATTACTTTTAATCATTTTCTTTTATCCACCCAAAATGTACACAAGCATTATAAATCCCATCTTGATCACATGGTGTCGTTACATAAGTTGCTTTTTCTTTTAGTTCATCGATAGCATTTCCCATTGCAATACTTGTCCATTCATCTCTAAACATACTTAAATCATTTTTTTCATCACCAAAGACAACAACATCTTTATAATTACCCTTAAAATGATCAACCATCATTTTAATACCAACTGATTTATCACCTGGTTCTACAAATAAATATTCTTTATGGAAACGACACCAAGGTAATTCTTTTAGTGTTTCTAATTTTTGTTCCTCTGGAGCAAAACATGCCACATAAACTTTAAAGATTTGATCATAATTTCTAGGATCTAATCCATCTACAACTTCGGTATCCATATAAACATCGTGTGTAAAATCATAAAAGCGAGAATCCGGTGCCAATCTTCTTGGTTTATTATCTGGTGAAATAGCCCAAATGAATCCTTTTTCTTTACATTCATCTATTAAGTCTATACATTTTTGATAATCTAATGGTTTAATTGTAATAAGTTCATTGTTGATGGTAATTCCATTACCACCATCACTCACCATATTTTCAAAACCTAGACTTCTCATATGATCAACTGCCATTGCATAACTTCTTCCTGTGGCAATAGCCACAAAATGACCTTGTTCTTTTAACATTCGAATCGCTTTTTTTGTGGATTCAGGAATATATTGTCTTCCTGGTGTTCCTACCGCTAATGTTCCATCAATGTCAAAAAAGAAAAAGTTTTTGTTCATAGTTAACTCCTTATAAATACTTATCTAATTCTGTTTCTACTGTTTTATTGATTTTTACCTTTGGATGATCAATTAATTTACCACGTGTAAATACTTTTTCAACATATCTTAAAGCTTTTAAATCATCTAAAGGATTTTCACTTACAACAATCATATCTGCATCCTTACCAACATCAATACTTCCTGTAATATTTTCAAGACCAGCGTATTTAGAAGCAAGTGATGTTGCTGTATATAAAGCAAAACGATTAGAAACACCAATATATTTATGGAAATAATAAAGTTCTCGCCAGAAGTCATATTGACTCACCCATGGACATCCTACATCATTTCCTAAAACAACAGGTATATCATTTTCTAATGCTTGCTTTGCACAATCAATAATACCATTGAAAACGAGCTCACCATTGTATTTTTCTATTTCTGAAACATTGGAAATACTTGGATCAAACAACGCAAACGGAAGTGCTGGTGAAATCGTCGTACATAAAAAAGCCTTCTTTTCTTTAAATAAAGCAATCATTTCATCATCTAATTTTGCTCCATGTTCAATCGAATCAACACCATTTTCTAAAGCTACTCGTACCCCTTCAGATGATTCAACATGAGCAGCTACTTTATAACCAAGTTGATGTGCTCTATCACAAACAGCTTTTACCATTTCAGAAGGCATTTTTAATTCGCCAGGCACTCCTTTTTCTTTTGCATCTAAAACCCCACCAGTAATCATGAGTTTAATCAAATCAACATTTTGACTTTTTGCTTTATCCACTAAAGCTAGAGCTTCTTCATTATTATGGGCAGCAATGGCGACTGATCCTGCCATATGACCATGAGGAACAGAAATCCCCTCATTGCTGGCAACAATTCTTGGACCAATAACTTTTCCTTTTAAAATTTCATCTCTTAATTTAGAATCATAATGAGCAATTCCTCCAACTGTACGAATTGTTGTTACCCCACTCATTAATTCGATCTTAGCGAAATTAGAAACCACTTTATACGTAATTTTTCGTGATAATGGATTAGACATCAACATTTTAACTGTCTTTTCATTATCTTTTTGTTTCTTTTGTGGTTTTCCATTTCCTGCAAGATGAACATGCATGTTGATGAGTCCTGGTAAAATATATTTTCCTTGTAAATCAATAATTTGATAAGATTTATCTAAATTACGATAAGGTTCAATAGCCACAATTTTTTCATTTTCAATAAAAATTGCTTTCCCTGTTTCTACTTCCATATCCTGATGACCATTTAAAATTTTCCCATTAATTAATGCATACTTCATAACCATTCCTTCTTTCCTATATATTCATTATAAAAGAATACATAAAAAAAATCACTCCTAAGAGTGATTAATTATTAAGGTCTTAAACCAAGTCCACCTTCTAATGTAAGTGTTTCTCCTGTCATATATTTAAAATCAGGATTAGCAAGTTGTACACAGACACGTCCAATTTCTAATTCATTATTTCCAAAATGTCCCATTGGTGGTGTTTTAACATTTGCTTTGAAGGCTTCTGGATATGCTTTTTCAAATTGTTCTAATTGTGCCGTCCAAGCTAAAGGACATACCACATTGACATTGATTCCATCTTTTGCCCATTCATTAGCAGCTACACGTGTTAATCCACGGATTCCTTCTTTGGCAGCAGCATATGAACATTGTCCATAGTTTCCAAATAATCCTGCTCCTGAAGCAAAGTTGACAACTGATCCTTTTGTTTCTTTTAAATATGGATAACATGCTTTCATATAATAGAAGGCTGCATAGAGTCCTGAATACATTGCTAGATCAAATTGTTCTGTTGTATGATCAGCTAATGTTACCCCTGATGCTGATGCTTGCGCATTATTGATCAAAACATCGATTCTTCCATAAGTATCCATTGCTTGTTTAACAACATTGTTAACAACGGCTTCATTATCAGCACCAGCATTGACATCTGCTTGAACTGTTAAAACTTTGATACCATATAATCTTTCTAATTCTTCTTTAGCAGCTTCTAATTTTTTAACATTACGTCCTGTAATGACAAGATTAGCTCCTTCTTTAGCATAAGCTGTCGCAATTCCATAACCAATAGAACCACAACTTCCATCTTCTAAGACAGCACGTCCTGCTCCTGTAATAATTGCTGTTTTACCTGTTAAAAATCCCATTTATATTTCCTCCTTAAATACAATTTTTAAGTGTTAATATAATTATAGCACTACCAAAATAAAAAATCTATAGCTTGTGATATTTTTAACAAACTATAGACGGATAAAAATCATGTAAACAAGAGTTGATAAAATAATACTTAAAAAAGTATTCTTTTTCCATTTATAAGTAAAAACAACTGTTAAACACGCTAAAAGATAAGGAATAAAAAGTGTTGTTAATTGCGTTTTTAAATCTTTTAGACAATAAACAATAAGAACTGCCATAATAGTCATTGGTAAATGCTTTTCTAGTTTTTCTAACCATTTAGGAAGTTCTTTTTCTTTAAATAAAAGAAAAGGAAAAGCTCTTAATAAAAAAGTAATTAAAGCAGAAAGAATAATTGCTGAAAGTACATAACTATTCATAAGATGTTCCTCCTTGTTTAACAAGTAAAATCATTGAAGAAATAATCAATGAAGGTAACATAAAGTTTTGGCTGCCAAAAACAATCAAACAAATAATAGCGATAACAATTCCTACAACAGCAGGAAAATGATCTTTATTTTTCTCTAATTGATCCATAAAAATAATAATAAACAAGGCTGTCATACAAAAATCAATTCCTGTTAAATCAAACGGAATCAAATTACCAAGTACCGCTCCTAAAACAGTTCCAATAAGCCAATAACATCTTGAAAAAAGTGCGATATAAAACATAACTTGTTCTTTATCTTGATCTTCTAGATTACAATTAACCGCATAAGTTTCATCAGTCATGGTAAAAATCATATACCATTTTTGCTTCATTTTATTAAAAACGTCTATAAAAGATAAACTATAAAAAAGTTGTCGGCTATTCATTAAAAGAGCTGTAACACCAATTGTAAGTAAAGAAGTTCCCCCACTTAATAAAGTAATCAAAAGAAATTGAAAAGCACCCGTATAAATCAAAAAACTCACAAGTAATGCTACATACCAAGAAAAGCCTGCTTCGTTCATCATCACTCCATAAGCAATCGATACAAAAAGATAACTACACATAATAGGTATCGATTTTTCAAAAGCTTTTTTTATAATTTCTTTATTTTTCATAATCCTCTAAAAAGCTATGATAAGCTTTATCCTTTTTCGTTCCTAAAATACAATCTAAATTAACATTATCTAAAGCTTTAAAAATATTTTGATCAACTTTTGGGTTTACTTGTTTCATTGTTTTAATGAGTTCTTTGACTTCTTTTCTTTTACTTGTTCCATCATTAATTAAAGAACATCCTTCAGTAAAACGACATGCACAATTGATAAAAGTCAAATCATTATGTTTACGCCAAGAAATAATACTTTCTTCTTTTACTAAATATAAAGGGCGAATAAGCTCTAATCCCTCAAAGTTTTCACTATGTAATTTAGGCATCATCGTTTTGATTTCAGAACCATAAAACATCGAAAGAAGTGTTGTTTCAATCACATCATCAAAGTGATGTCCTAAAGCAATTTTATTACATCCTAACTCTTGTGCTTTACTATAAAGATAGCCCCTTCTCATCTTTGCACATAAATAACATGGACTTTTATCAACTGTTGAAACCACATCAAAAATATCACTTTCAAAGATTTCAATAGGTATATTCAATAAATCTGCATTATCTTCAATAAAATCACGATTATAACTGTTATATCCTGGATCCATCACAACATAATGAGCTTCAAAAGGAACACACCCATGTCTTTGTAATTCTTGAATACACTTTGCCATTAAAAAAGAATCTTTTCCACCACTAATACAAACCATAATTTTATCATTTTCTTGGATAAGTTGATAATTTTTAACAGCTTTTATAAATTTAGACCAAATTTCTTTACGATATGTTTTTATGATACTTCTTTCTATTTCTTTATATTTTTCCATTTTCAAAGCACTCCTTGTAAAATTGATCAAAGATTTTTAGAAAATCTTGAACTTCTTTTTCTGTTGTTAAATGCGATAAACTAATTCTAAAAGAAGACATCGCTCTTTGACGATCTTGATAAAGCGCATAAACCATTTTAGAAGGTGTTTCTACAGGACAACATGAAGTTTTAGTAGAAATATAGACATCTTGTTGATCGAGCATTTGTGCAAATTTTGTAGCTTTCATTCCTTTTAAGGAAATATTAATAACATGAGGTAAAGAATATTTTGTATGATTTATTAACACTTGATCATATTGTTTTAATTGTTCAAGCATTTGATGATTGATCGATTTTACATAAGTTTCTCGTTCTTGTTGTTTTGAAAGAGCAATCTCTAAAGCTTTTTCAATCGATACAATATGTGCCAGTTCAGGCGTTCCACTTCTAAAAACAGTTGTTGACTTTCCCCCATCAATTTGTGTTTTTAAACCAACTTTTTTCTTTTTAATTAACATACCTGTTCCTAACATACCATAAAACTTATGAGGTGCAATAGTAATCAAATCAACATTTTGATAATCAATAGCTACTTTACCAATTGCTTGAGAAGCATCACTATGAAAAAAACAATATTTATAATCTTTTAAAACTTCTCCAATTTCTTCAATCGGTTGTCTAATTCCAAGTTCACTATCCACACTACAAACACTTACTAAAATCGTATCTTCTTGAATCATTGATTTCATTTTTTCAACATTGACTTGTCCATCTTCTTTTAAAGGAATCATTTCAACAATAAAACCATTTTCTTGCATTTTTGTAAGACTTGATAAAATTGAATTATGTTCTAAAGGTGAAATTAAAACATGTTTACCTCGATGTTTATATCTTTCTAAAATACCTTTGATTGCAAGGTTATTGGCTTCACTAGCTCCTGATGTATAAATGATTTCTTCAGATAAGACATGTAATTGTTCAGCAATGTGCTTTGTTGTTTGATCAATAACTTCTTTTGCTTGTAATCCTAGTGTATGACTTGCATTAGGATTAGCAAAATATTTCATGGTTGCTTGATAATACGTATCAAGTACTTCTTTTTCTATTGGTGTATTGGCTGCATAGTCTAAATAAATCATAAGGCGCCTCTCTTTTCCTACTAATATTATAGGAATTATAAAGAAGTGTCAATAATGAAAAGAACTCTAGCTGATTGCTAGAGCTTTTCATCAAGGGCTTTCCCATTTGTTTCAATAATATGTTTCATCCAATTAAATGATTTTTTCTTTGTACGTTTTAAAGTTCCATTTCCTTTATCATCCATATCAACATAAATAAATCCATAACGTTTTTTCATTTCTCCAGTTGATAAAGAAACAAGGTCAATTGGTGCCCACATCGTATATCCTAAACATTCAACACCATCTTCATTAATCGCATCAGCCATAGCTGATAAATGTTTTTGTAAGTAATCAATACGATAATCATCTTCAACATATCCATTTTCATCTGCTTGATCAATAGCTCCCATACCATTTTCTACGATAAAAATTGGTTTTTGAATACGATCATAAATTTCATTCATACAATGTCTAAGCCCAAGTGGATCAACAGGCCATCCCCAAGGTGTATTTTTTAAATAAGGATTTGAAGAACCTCCAACATTAAACCATGGATCATCTTTTTTTACTGTATTTGAACGATAATAAGAAAATGAAACAAAGTCTAATTGTCCTTCTTTTAAAATTTCTTTATCTTCTTCTGTGATTTCTAATGAATCAAAGCCATGATGTTTCCACACACTTTTAGCATAAGGATGATAATAACCTCTTGCCATCGTATCAATAAAATACCAGTTTTCTCTTCTTGCTTGAAGACGTTTAAACATATCTTCTGGTTTACACGTTGCTGGATAAAGTTCACTCATTGCATACATTGTTCCAAACATGCTACCTGGCATCATTTGATGTCCTAAAATAACAGCTTTAGCACTAGCAACAAACATATGATGATCTGCTTGATATCTCACTTTTCCATCACTTTCTTTTGTTCCACATGACCCAAATCCTCTAACAGCATTGATTTCATTAAATGTCAACCAATATTTACAACGTTTTCCATATCTTTCAAAGAGTGTTTTACAATATTTTACATAACAATCAATAACAAAACGATTTGACCATCCACCATATTTTAAAGCTAAGTGCATTGGCATTTCATCATGACAAATAGTAATAAGTGGTTCCATATGATGTTTTTCAAGTTCCGAAATAACTTCATCATAAAATTTTAATCCTTCTTCATTAGGTGTTTCTTCGTCTCCCAAAGGATAAATACGACTCCAACAAATACTAAAACGGAAAACATTAAATCCCATTTCTGCCATTAAAGCAATATCTTCTTTATAATGATGATAAAAATCAACCGCTTGATGACTTGGATAATATTCATCATCTAAAAAAACTGGCTTTGCTTCATTAGGAACAGGATCAGCATAGAAAAATGAACTTCTTGGTTTTAAAATTGTTCCATCAGGCATTTGAAATGTATGATGTCTTGGATTTTCCATTGATCCATCTGTTTCAAAGTCATGTGATAAAAGTCCTCTTCCTCCTTCATTGAATCCTCCTTCATATTGGAAATCAGCAGTTGCGCCACCCCATAAAAATCCTTCTGGTAATTGTTTCATAATAGTCTCCTTGTTACTTTTTACACTTTGTTTTGACAATTTTTACAAACAAATCATAATCTTATTATTCTCTTTTGTCAATAGTTACATATTGTTTTGACAATTTTATCATTTTTATATAAAATAAACATGAGGTGAGACTATGAACTTAATGGAAACCATCCACTTACATAAAAATGATTTTTCTAAAACAGAACGTAAAGTTTACGATTATATTGTTCAAAACCCTACAGCTATTGAAACAGCGACGATTACTAAAATTGCTGAACTATGTCAGGTTTCAACTTCTGGAATTTTAAGATTTTGTCAAGTTTTAGGTTATAAAGGTTATAAAGATTTTCGTTTTGACATGCTTCATTATTTGCATCAAGAACATGTTGAAGTAAATTCTGAAAATCTATTTGATGAATTAACATCTAAATATTTATCAGTCATTCGTCAATTCAATAACATTGATCAAAATAAGCTCAACCAACTTATTAAACAAATAAAAAACACCAAAAACCTCTATATCATTGGTGTTCATTATTCATCTTTACCAGCAAAGCATTTAGTTTTAGGATTACAAGATTTAGGTATTAATACTTATTTTGCTTATGATTATATGCAAGCAAGTCATCTTTATAATACAATTCATGAAGATGACCTTTTGATTTATTTTTCTATTGAAGGTAATCAAAATAATGTTTCTCGTTTTTTTGACCTTACAAACGCCTCTAAAAATACGTATATGATTACTTTAAATCCAAAGCCTAAATTATTGATTGAAAATACACTTATTCTTCCAGGATATACTTTATCTAAACAATCAATTGTTGATTTACAATCGATTGTTGTAATCTTTGTAGAATTACTTTTAAATATGTTTCATAATACTTTAAAAGAGGATTAAGACTTTTTACTTAATCCTCTTCTTTTTTTAAAAAGGAAAGTATTTTTTCATTAAAAGCATCATCTTCTTTAATTTCATTTAATTGTCCTACTTCATTAGCACATTCTCCACAAATATCAATTCCAATTGTTTGACTGTTTTTAAATAAATAAGCGAGTAATATTTTAAATTCCATGAGTTGCATAGAACCTTGATCCCAATCTGTTTGAATAACATTTTGACTCAAAACATCTTTATCAATTGAAATATATAAAGGATATTGACGTAATAAATCATCAACTTTTTTCCACACTTCTCTATTTTCTAAATCATCATCTGTTAAATAGAGAACCTTATCTTGACGTTTAATCAATGAAACCTGTTTTTCATCAATACCTATTAAAATCACTTTTTTTAAATATTTATTATTTTCTAAACTATTTAAAATCCAAGATCCACAGCTTAAAATATCATCAAACATCGGTTGCATCATATCACTATGATGATCAAAAACAACTAAAATAAAATCATGTTTCATTTTTTCTATCCAAAACTCACTAACATAATGAAAATTACCAGAATCTATAAAATGTATACCTTCAGGAGATAGATTACTTATTTTAGCTTCTATTGTTCTTCTTGCTTCTTGACTACAATAACCATAAACACCTTGTAATTCATGTAAATCAAGCCATCTAATATTTTTATGTTTATAAAACTTTTCATTTTCATAAATTCCTGTAAAATCCATGACCGTCATGTTATTTTGTTTTTTAAACATCTTAAACACTTCCTTTGTTTTTATCCTAGCATAAAAAAAGTAACTTCCGTTACTCTTTTAATAAATATTTTTCAATTGCTTCAACGCACCCATCATGATCACAATCACTTACAATAACATCACCATATTGTTTAATTTCATCAATCGCATTATCCATCACGACCGCAAGTCCTGCTACTTTTAAAGCTTCAACGTCATTACCTGCATCTCCTACCACAATTGTTTGTTTAAGCTCTGCAAGGTTTCTTCCTGTATTTAAAATCACAATTTTATTATGCGCAACTGCTCTAGCAATTGCTTCTTGGGTTTTCTTTGAAATTTGTTTATTAGAATTTAATAATGTTCCATCCATATCAAAAGCTATTAGTTTATATTCCATACGACTTTCTCTACTACAAATGATAGTGTATCATTTTTAATCAATTAAAAAAAGTCTCTTTCCATTTTAGAAAAAAGACTTGTTTTTCTAAAATACATCACAATTTACATGCTCAATAAATTCAAGAAATGCTTTTGATTTTTGCGTATTCTTTAAATAAGCCATATAAAATGTTTGTTTTTCATCTATATCTTTAATTTTTATTTTTTTGATTGGCAACAAATCATAAACTGCCATATCAGGAACAATCGCTACCCCTAAATCATGACCTACAAAACCACCAACGACTTCATCTTCCTCTAATTCCATTGATATATGAGGATGTATTTTTGACTTTTCTAAAAGATGATCGATCATTGGACGAATTCCACTATTTTTAGTAAAAGTAATAAAAGGTAGATCTTCTATTTGTTTTAAATCAATTTCATCATTTTTAGCAAGTGGATGATTAAGACTGACGATTACATAAAACTCTTGTGTTATAACAGGTTTAAAAAATATATCTTGATCATCTACATAGGAACAAAAAATAATATCTAAATCATTTTTCTTTAAATCATGAATAAGATCATAAGAAAAACCACTATGGCATTGAAAGGTCACATTTTCATTTTGAAAAGAAGAAATCAGTTGGGGAATATAGCTCATCCCTAGTCTTCTTACAAAACCAATATTTAAAGTTTCTTTTCCTTTTGAAATTTGTTTAATATTTTCTATAGAATCATCTAAACGATTAAGAATTGGCTCGATTTCTTTTAAAAAAAGTTTTCCATACTTTGTTAGAACAACATTTCTTCCCTTTTTTTCAAACAACGCAACATCTAGTTCATCTTCCAATAAATGAATGGCATGCGTTAAACTCGGTTGAGTAATATGTAATTTTAAAGCTGCCTTTGTATAATGTTCTTCTTGTGCTAATGTTGTAAAATAACGTAATTGATATAAATTCATGTGTATCACCTAATATGATTATACTAGGACTTCTTTTCCTTTTCGAGTACGTTTTTTAAATAATAAGCTAATTAAAACACCAACGATAATAAAAGCTAATCCCAATACAAATGAAGTTGTCAAAACCTCATGAAAAACAACAACTCCTAAAAATGAAGAAGTTAATGTTTGAATTGGATAAAAAGCACTACAAGTATTAGCAGGCAATAATGATAAACTTTTATTCCATAAAATATTCGTAAATGCCGTACAAACAACTCCCATATAAACAAGTCCTAAAACAGCACCTAAATCTACTTGAATAAGAGGATGTGTCATTTGTACTTCTAAAAATGACACGGGGATATTACAAATTGTTGCAATCAACATTGATACTTTTGTAAGTGTTAATGCACTATATTTATTAGAAATCTTTCTTGAAATAACAGACATAAAAGCCCAACCAATAACTGCAATAAAAGAAATAAGAACTCCTAAAAACTGAATATTAGCTCCTGTACCTATAATCATATAAACCCCAGCCAACGATAATACAATACCAACAATTTTATTCATTTCTAATTTTTCATTTAAAATAATCATTGCCATCACACTAATAATCACTGGATTTAATGAATTAATAAGTGAAGCCATTGATCCACCGGCAATCTTAGTTCCTAAAAGTTGACAATCAACAGAAATAAAATAACCAATAAATCCCATAATAAAGAAATATTTATAATCACTTTTTTCTATTTTTTCTTTTTCACTTTTTAACGAGATTAAACTTAATGCTATAAAAGCAATTAAATAGCGAAACATTGCTACTGTAAACGTAGGAATCTTTCCTAAAACAAATTGGCTGACAACATATAAACTTCCCCATAACATAAATGTTGTCAATAAATATACATAAGATTTTTTCATTTTCTTCTCTCCCTTAGTTCTACAGTATACATTTCTATTTATATAAATAAAAATAGATAAAAATTATCAATTTGATAGTTTTTATCTATAATTTATTATTTTGTATAACATGTATAACCATTTCTACCTTGATTCTTTGTTTGATACAAAGCCTGATCAGCTAAATTATACAAGCCTTTAAATGTTGTTCCATGTTCAGGATAAAAGGCAATCCCAATACTACAAGAAATTGTTCCTTTAAAATTGTCAATTTCAATATTTCTTATCTTTTGACATATTTCTTGGGCTTTATTTATCGCATTTCCATGCTCTTGAATATCTTTAACAAAAACAATAAATTCATCACCACCTGCACGCCCTACAATATCCTCTATTGTAAAAGACTCTTTTAAAATTGAGCCAAAGTTTTTTAAAACTTCATCACCAATAACATGGCCATTTAAATCATTTACTGTTTTAAAATTATCAACATCGATCATAAAAAGTGCCCCTAATTGTTGAGAAGAATCATTTTTTAAATATGTACTAATTTCATTTTGCAATGTTTCCTTATTTTTTATACCTGTTAATGCATCGATACGTGCAAATTCTAATAATCTTTTTTGATGTTTATTGTTTACTTTATAAATTGTAAATAACAAAATCACTAACGCAAAAACAAATAAAGCAAAAAGTAAATATTCAGCATAAATGATAAATGTATAAGATTCCTGTGCTACATCTGTATCAATGTTATAACACATGATCCAATCATTGATTTTTAATGGATAATAAGCCATATAAGATGTTTTATTATTATGATTTAAAGTCATATAACCTTTTTCTTGTTTAATCAATTTTTGTTTTAAACTTTGAAGATCATCCGGAGATAAAACATTGTATTCAGCAAAATAACTATAAATACTTTCAGAAGCTAAAAAATCTTTATTTTTAACAGCATTATCATAAGTAATCAACTGCCCTTCTTTAGAAACAAGAAAGGCCGATCCTTTTCCATCATAAATACCTCTAAAAACAATTTTATTTAGATCCCCGATATCATAGCTACCACCTATAACTCCTACAATTTCTTTTTGTTGATCATAAATAGGTACCGCTATAATAACACGTGTCTTCCCTGCAATAACACTTTCAAGTGGAGCACTTAAGACTCTATTTCCCTTTAGTGCTTCTTGAAAATATTCACGATGACTTACATTCTTTACGGCACCATTATCATAATGACTTTCTCCATTTTTATCAACAATTCCAACATTTTCTAATTTTGTATATTCTTTAATGGAATGAATTAAATTTATATTATCTTCGCAAAATAAATCTTGCTGGCTTATATGATTACCAACACCTTCAAGATATAGATATTGAATATCTATATACTGTTTTAAACTTTCAGTTTGTTTTTCTGTATTAACAACCACTTTATTAACAGATTCATTTTCTATATCTTTTTTTATATAAAAGAAAAACGAAATAGAACAAATCATTATAAAAACAATAAAAATCATCACTGCTTTTAAATATGCTTTAAAAGAGAATTTATAAATTGCTTTTCTTTTCATATCGTTCACCATCTTTTCTTTAAAATATTTTACCATATTTAAACAAAGATTTTAATAAAAAAAGAATTATAGTATTGCTATAATTCAATTAATTAAAAAACCTTGAGGATTTCTTGAGCTACAAATAACTCAGGAAATCAACTTTTGGCTTTTTCTGTTGGTTATCAACTTTTTTAACTATTCTATTATTTTCACAAATGTTATATCATCTTCTTAAAATCAAAATAATTTACAGAAAAAAGGATAAACCTTAAAGTTTGACCACTGTGATGTTTATCCTGTCCATAAAAAAATTATGATAAAAATCAAATATATTTTCTAAATTCAATACGATAAAATCATTAATAACGCTTAGTTCTTTTCTACTTGTTTTTTTAATAAATCCATTAATCTTTTTTGTTTAGCGTAGAGTTTAATTATATTATAAACACGTCGATAAACAATTCGATAATCAAAAGGTCTTTTAATGTAATCAGATGCTCCCATCGCAAAACCTTTATTAATGATATTTGCTGAATCTTCACTTGAAATTAAAATAACAGGTATATCATCTAACCATTTTTCTTGTTCCATCCATTGTAAAACATCAAAGCCATCAATTTCAGGCATAATAATATCTAATAAAATCAAAGAAATTCCCGAACCATATTGTTTAATATAGTCAATACATTCTTGCCCATTTGTAGCTTCCAATAAATAAAAATCATCTTTTAATATTTCATAAAGAATTGCACGATTTAACTTAGAATCATCAACAATAAGAATTGTTTGTTTAGTATCATTTCTATCAGAATAATACTGATGATCTAATTCTGTAAATATGCAATTCTTTTTTCTTTTAGCATGGTATAATAAATGATCTGCCAAAGAAACTGCTTCTTCAATTGTCCCTGTTTGATACATTGTAATCCCTGCACTCAAAGAAAATTGAACACTTTCATACCTTCTGATTGTTGCATGATGAATATTTTCTAAAATATTTTGCATAATTAAATAAAGATCTTCTCTTTCAATATTTGGCAAATAAATAATGAATTCATCTCCACCATAGCGAATAAGTTTATCTTGATTTCTAAGTGAATTCTTAATATGTTCAACAATCATTTTAAGAACCCTATCTCCGAAATCATGACCAAATGTATCATTATAAATCTTAAAATCATCCACATCGAGCATAACAATTCCTGCAGGAGTTGTTTGATGTTTTATTTTTTCTTCATAAAAACGTCTATTATAAGCACCTGTTAATACATCTAAATAAAAATCATCGTGTTTACCCAAATACTTTAAAATAAGATTGCTATTTTCTTGTCGCGATAACTCTAGTTGTTCGTCTAAACAACAAATAATTTCCATTACATATTCTTTTTGATCTACAACATAGTATTTAGAAATGACATGATAAAGTTTATCTTTACAATATTCTAATTTTGTACAATCTTTTTTTAAACGAAATGCTTCTATTGTACTGCTTAAACAATTAGAGTTCATTTGATTTAAATCTGTTTTTTCAAAAAGATGTACATTTGGATATAGTTCTTGATAACAAGCCATTTTATATAAAAGTTCTTTCATTGTTATTTTACTATTTTGCATGTTTTTTCCCTCAATATGGTTTTATTTTAAAAAAAGAAGCATAAAAATTCAATGAATATATCTAAAAAAGAGAAGAATATGTGATTTTAGATAAATAACATCCTTTTTCTTTTTATTGAAAATATTATTTTAAAACAGAAATAATAACTTCCTCAACCTTTTTTACATCAATTGGTTTAGCAATATGATCATTCATTCCTTTTGAAATTGCCATTTTTCTATCTTCTTCAAAAGCATTAGCAGTTAAAGCAACAATTGGAATATGAGACTTTCCTTCATCAGATAATTCTCTAATTGTTTCCGTTGCTTTATAACCATCCATATGAGGCATTTGAACATCCATTAAAATCAAATCATAGTTTTTAGCAGGCATTTGTTCCATTTTAGCCACACATTGAATCCCATCTTCAACACGTTCAACTATTAGTCCCATATCTTCTAAAATCGTTATCGCTATTTCTGCATTCAAATCATTATCTTCAGCCAATAAAACGTGTTTCCCTTGTAAAATTTGTTGTTCATCAACTAAAGACATATCTGTCTTTGTCAAAAATAAATTATTATCAGCAACCTTATGTTGTAAAACCAGGGTAAATTTCGTTCTCTTACCTAGTTCTGTTTCAACCTCAATACTTCCATTCATTACATTTACAAGCTTTTTGACAATGGACATTCCTAGTCCAGTTCCTGCAACTTTTCCAACAGTCGTATTTCGTTCTCGTGTAAATGAATCAAATAAAGTTGGCAAATAATCTTTACCTATTCCAATTCCATTATCAATAACCTCTGTTTTTATTTTAGAAAATCCTTCTTGATCACATGAAATTTCAGATGTTTTTAAAATAACTTTCCCACCTTCTGGTGTAAATTTAATTGCATTACTTACTAAATTAATTAATATTTCCTGTACTTTTGTTTTATCACATAAAATATATTCATGATTTACATTCATTTCATATGTAAAATCAATATTTTTACTTTTTGCTTTTGAATCAAATACTTCATAAACTTCTTTTAATATCGTACCTGCTTGGAAATAGTTTTCATCTAATTCTAACTTTCCACTTTCAATCCGAGCCATATCTAAAACATTATTAATAATAGATAAAAGCAAATTCCTAGCTTTAACCATTATTTCATGACATTCTCATAAAGATTTTATTTTATTTGTCACCCAAAAAAATACATATATTCAAAAAAAAGTAGAGACACTTTTTCAAAAAACTTGATTTTTCAAGGTTTTTGAGACGTATCTCTACTTAAACATTTGTAATATTTTATTTAACGACAATGTTTACAAGAATGTTGTGAATTGCTCAAAACACTTATAAATCCTTAGTTTTTTTAATAAAAATTTGGATTAATACCAATTTATTCCAGCAAAAATGGCTAAATCTTATTCAACAGAGCCGTATCGTCTCTAAACTTTTCAGCACTGTTGTGTACATATGATAGTGTCATCCTGATTGTGCCATGACCTAACAATGAACTTACTGTATTTGCTGACATACCTGCCTCCAAGCATCTTGTTGCAAAAGTATGTCTAAAAATATGCGGCGATAATCTTGGACATTCAAATTCATAACCTGATTCTATGGTTTTATTTATTGAATAACTAAGCGTACTATTAAATCCTGATCTGCAATATGCGTCTCCATAAAAACTTACAAATAATAATTGATCACTTATTGCGCTCTTACCTCTATATCTTTTGCCTAATTGCGATTGTCTTTTTTTTATAACTCTATCTAGTATTTCATATGATATATCATTAAGCGGAATTACCCTTTCTTTCTTATTCTTTGTTTCGACAAATGTGTACTCACGTTCTTCATTTCTTTTATATGATAACTGATGTCTGATTACTATATATTTTTCTTCCAAATTAACTTCATCAAATGACAGACCTAATAATTCACTAATTCTTAGTCCTGTATTTAACATCATCAGTACCATATCTTTTATTTGTTGAGAATCTATATTTTTTAAAAGCATTTCTTCATCCATCTTTGACATAGCTTCAGTTGGTCTTCTTTTGGGCTTTTTTATATGAATGCTTTTAGCGGGATTACGCTCAATTAAATCATTTTCATAAGCCAATTCTAACATTTGTTTAAATATAGATAACAAATGCAATGCCGCACTAACTGAATCATTTTTTGCTTCATTAATCATTAGTTGAATATCGATATTTCTCAGATCACGTAAATCAATATTTCCTCTATCTTTTGCAATGATATATTTATTGAAAAATAAGTCTAACTGATCCAAGTATTGTCTCGTAACTCCACTATTTTCTTTATAATTTTCTATCCAGAAATCATACCATTCTTTAATAGTATAAGATCCTCTAGCAACACTTCTATTTTCATAATCTTCAACTTTTGCCTTTTCAAACTTTCTTCTTAACAAACTTAAATCAGCGTCAGAAAGAAAGATACGTTTTCCTGCTCTATTAGTAAAACGAGCAACATATACTCCATCTTTTCTTTGACTTATACCTAGTCCTAGTTCTTTATTCCTTAAATCTTTTCCCATACTATTTCACCTAACAATCAAAAACATTATGATTAAGTAACCATTTTTCCATAGTTGGTCTCTTAATCATTCTTCTATTTCCATTAAAAATACATAAATTGGTATGTTTATTAGTAAGTCTCCTTAATGTATTAATTCCAATACCAAAATAATTTGCTGCTTCCTTCAATGTTAGTAGTATTTTTTCTTCTTTATTGTTACCCATACTAGTATCCTCCTTTGCTAAAATCATAAGAAAAAATCTAAGAAATGAGTAATGTACGAAATTGCGATATTTCAAAGAACGTAGAACGAATTATTTGAAATAGTCAACTGTACAAATTATAAATACCAATCTCTGTATTACCTTTTTTAACAGAGCACTTGTTTAATAACAAACAGGTTTCTATTTGTTTTATCCTGTACGATTCCTATACTTGCGACGCTCTTAACGCTCGAATTAAGGCTAATCATGAGTATCATTATTTTCGATTTTATAATCAGGTTTGTATTGATATTACCTTTATTCAGTTTTCAAGGTTCTCTCTAGGATTATTTCAATCCCTTCACTATACTGATAAAACCATTAAATTTCGTGCATCATTTTTTTAATTTTTTTATACTTTTTTCAATACCTAAACTGATAGCAATTTTAATATCAATATTTTTTAAATCTTCTGAATTTAATTTTCCTATGTATCTTAATATTCTATTTTTATCAATTACTCTAATTTGTTCAAATAAAACAATAGATTTCCTATCTAACGCATAATCTATTGTAAAGTGTGTAGGAATACTTTTCTTTGTATAGATATTGCTCGTTATAGGAGCAACTATTGTTGTTGTACTAAATTTGTTTCCTTTATCATTTTGAATTATCAATACTGGTCTTATTCCTCCTTGCTCACACCCTTCATACGGATTTAAATCTGCAATATACAATTCTCCTCTGCAAATGTTATCGATCATAATCTTTCACCTCCTACAATTCAGTGAAAAATGTTAATTTTCGTGCACTTACCCATAATATATTTATATATTTTCCCTTAATAAGGGGCTATTTTCCCATAGCTATTCCTAATTTTTAAATTTCTAGTAAAATAAATTAATTACATTGAAAATTTCATGCACGTTTTTTGTTTTTTTCCTTTGTATTATAGGAGGAAAAAAACATGATAAAATCGCACAAAGATGTCATAAAAGAAAAAAGCATAGATTTACATAGGTATTACCCTGATAAGTATAAAAAAAACACATATTATGATGTTCCAGAAGAAGTGGCAGATTTATTAGAAAAAGAAAGAAAGGAAGAAAACTGTTCAATCAGTCAATATAGGTATTATATAAAATATACCTTAGATCTAAATGATTATATTTCACGTACTTATTTGCTAACAAACAATACACCAGAGACAATATTAAATAAATTTGAAGAAGCAGATGAACAGAGAATAGACGAAGATATACAAAATAAAAATGTTGAAATTATATATTGCATTTTAGATGACTTAACCCCTATTGCAAAAAAAAGATTTCTAGAATACGCTTTAGAGGGCAAAAAGATTGTTGAAATAGCAAAAGAAGAGAATGTCAATCATAGTTCGATAAGTCGATCTATAAAACATACAAGAAATGCAATTATAAAAAAACTTGATTCAAAAGATTTTGAAAACAGACTTTTACATATGGGGATTATTATTTATTTAAAAAATAAAATTTGAAAGAACTTCATATCATCATTGAAGTGCTTTATTATTTCGATTTAATTCTCAATTTTATATTTCTTATGAGTTCCCAAGTATCTCTACTAAATATAATATTATTAGTAAAAGGATTCAAAACAATTGCTTGTGACTTTTTCTTACTATTTTTAGCAAGAGTAATAACATCTAATATATTTTTTTGTACAAATGAAAAAGATTCACCATATTCACCTATTTGATTTTTACTAGAGAAAATTGGAAAAAAGAGTTCACCATCTTTATTTTGCAAAATGTCAGGTATCATTCTAACATCATTAGAAAATTGAATGATTTTACCAACAATATCCTCCACATTATTTTCCTGTGTCATTTCAAAAAGCATATTTTCATCCTTTTCATCAAAAATTGCAGTACATGGTATATAAACTAAAGAATGTCTTAAAACAGTCAATACATCCATATAATGAGAATAATCTAAATGCTCATAAAATTCATCAGACACTTCCTCTAAATATTTTCCATTTTCAAGTTTGTCTGTAGTAATTTCCAAGTGTTGAGATAAATCAGCAACACATATATCATCGCCATTATCATTTTTTTCAACAGTAAAGTAAATTACTTGACCTATTTCATATCCAAAATCCTGTTTGGGCTCTTCTAGCAATTCAACATATATACGATTATCATTAACGCCTTCAATTCTTCCCCAGCAGGTTTCAGTATTATATCCTTCTCTTACAAGATAAATTATAACAGTATCAACAAGATACTTATCTCTAAAGCCATCTAAAGAAGTTAAACTTCTTGTTTGTTTTATATTTTCATTTACCTCAAATTCAATTAAATCACTTATATAGTTTTGATAGAATTCTAATAATTCATTTGTATTATCACATATAATTTCGACATCAAACTTATCTAATTCTTCTTGAACATTAAATAAAGCAATTGAAACATTAACAATGTAATTAGACTGAAAAAATTGATATCCAGTTTCTGTTTCAACTCCACCTGACAATATTCTCAAACTTACACCCTTATAATGATCAATATAACCTATTGCCAAAATTACAGTTGCTATTTCATAATTAGGAAATGTTTCAATTAAACATCGTGTGTCGTCATTAACTTTTATAGCGAGAAATTGATGGTCGATTAATCTAAAATTAATATCAGATATTTTCATTTTGATTAATTCCTCCAAATTAATTAATAATCAAAGTTACATAAAATTAAATCTAAAATTTAAGATTATTATTATTATACATTAAATTTTGTTAATTGTTCAAAACAGTTCCATGTAAAATTTGTAATATAGCAAGAAAAAAAACTCATTAAACTGAAACATTCCCCTTTGTTTAATTATTTTTCATAGCATCTTTCATAGTGATTTAAACTTTGATAATCATACTTTATTTTTAAATACATTCAAAATATATAATGAATTTGCTATAATATTTTATAAATAACATTATGCTATGGATTGACAAATTATTATATATACTATATAAAGCAAAAAGAGGAAAAAATATGTGTTCATATTGCAAATATAAAAATTCATATTTTATAAGTGATTATAGCAATGAAGCTAATGTATCACTTAATAATAAAAAAATAGTCATTAATAAAATTATAAAAGAAAATAAGACATCTTATTTTCCAAAACCTTTCCAACATATTTATAGTATTTTAAAAAACAACAAAGAAACCTATTTTATCTACTTACATATGTATTCTTCAAATAAATTCTATAAAGCAATAATAAGCAATGAAAAACCATATACTCTAACGAAGACAAAGTTAATCCTTCATATTGAGAATATATATAAACTTTCTGAATTAGAAATATCATTTATGTTAAAGAATTCTAGAGTTCAGTTGCTCTTAAAAAATATATACAAAAAAGATTTATTTCCTATTTGGTCGAAAAAAGAAAAAGATATTACTTTAACAAAAAAAATCGAACGTGAAACATATAGCAAATATAATCATACACTAACAGATTCTAAAAATAACGTTGTACTCCATAATGACACAAATAATTCATATTTTTATGTAGATGAATTTAATTTATACCTAATACTTTATAAAAAAATATTAATCGCAAATCAACTATTATTTGATACTACATTAAATAATAAATATATAGTTTATAATCAAAAGAATGTTTGTAAATTTACAATTATTAGAAGAAAAGACAATATAGCCATTCTTTCAATAGAAGACAAGTTTGATGGATATTCAGTTTTATATAAAGAACTTTCAAGTAAAAAAAATTATTTTGATATTAAATTTAGAGAAATTATTAATTTGTCTGATTTCACGTATTCTATAAAAAACAAAGATTATACAAGAAATCCATTTGATTTATATCAAAGTGAATTAATAATAAATAAAATTCAATTGATTAGTTCAATTAATAATCATATTTTAAATAATCATCCTATAAATAATGTAATTTGTAAAATCCCATATTTAGAAAAAAACGGCTTATTTAATACTGTAGAATTAGTGCTTCATTATTGTGAAAAATGTGATGTTTATTTTGATTTATTAGAATCATTTTTAGTACAACTAGAAAAACTTAACGTAGATCCGGTAGATCTTTTAATACCTATAATTAATGAACATAATAAAAATATTTTTAACGAGAATCTATTTAATCACAAGGAGTCCATACTTAAACATTTTGGATATAATGTAGGTAGTAATGAAAACCTTTCAAAAAAACAAAGACACCATATTTTGGATAATTTAATTTTAAATCATATCGTATCAGAGCTTGAAATAAAAAACTTGTTAACACTTTTTATTAGATATCAGGGTAAAAGAAAAGGAATGGAAAACGCAACAAGAAAATGGAAAGAAGATTTAATATATATTAATAATATGATTTGTCAAAATAATAAATAAAAGCCATGCATTAATTAGCATGGCTTAAATAAATAATTTTCTTATATCTGTTTTACAATGCCTCTATTAAAAAACAAATATTTTCAAATTTTCTTTAGTTTTTCTATATATTTTTTGGTTAGATACATTATGTGTATAGTCCTTTGCCTATTTTGTCATCTATATAAAAATTAATTCAAAAACATTTCAATACTATTATTATTTAAAAGAAACTGAGATAAATCTAAAAAATCTTTATTCTCATCGTACGGCATTATACTAATACATGTTTTTACTGAATATATAATGTCATTTATTGTATATGTTTCCCCATAACAAACTAAATTAAAAATATTATTATCACCTATCTCAATATCAACACCATTTTTTATATCTGCATACTGTACCATTTCCATAAAATCATGCAAACTACAATTGCGAACTTTTTCTTCACATTTTTCATGTGCTGGATCTAAATATTTTAAAATTACCGCACAATCATAATTTGGTAACTCACATATTAATTCTTCTATATCAGTTAATTCTTGTATATGTTCTTCATATTCCTCTTCATTACAATCTATAATAGATTTTGTGTTTAATAGCAACTAAATCCCTCCTTTAATTATAAAATTATATCAAGATATCATAATTTATGAAAGATATATATTATTAAAAAAGAATATCAATATGCGACTTTAATATGCATTCTTTTTAAATTTATCAGCATTATTAAATTTAAAATTTATTTTTTAATAGTCTTATCTATAATTTTTTACATTACTTCTCTAAAAATATCAGATTATTTGATATTCATTTTTTACATACATCTTTAAACTTATATACAAAAGATCTTTTGACTTCCGCAATAACAGTGCCCATATTTTCTTTTTACAATTACTATTTATATTTATTTTCATCAAATTTTATCATTTTTCAAATGTTCTCCATTTCGTTATTTACTTATTGCATTAATACTGAGGTCAATATTATCTAATTTGTCTCAAATATCAGATATAGAATTATTTATGCTATTTCCTTGAATAGCATCCAATTTTCTATTTATATCTTTCTCAATTCCTCCAACATTTCATTCATGATAAAAATTAAATCATCCATTTTTCTTTGTATTTCATAATAAAAATATTCTATTATTTTAATAGATATAACACATTACTTCACCACCAATCATCAACTCTCTGGCTTCTTTATCTGTCATTACACCTTTAGAGGTAGAAAGAATTGCTAT
>ERZ827037.984-NODE-984-length-33770-cov-12.818894_pt1 | contig 33770 bp, 27 predicted proteins | sample MGYA00519924_ERZ827037 | MGnify/ENA primary metagenome ERZ827037 (study PRJEB31778, sample SAMEA3449250) | human gut metagenome | biome: human gut; feature: human-associated habitat; material: faeces | place: United Kingdom | collected 2010/2012 ...
CTTTGGAAGGTAAAGTAGCTCTCGTTACAGGTGCTTCTTATGGTATCGGATTTGCAATCGCTTCTGCATTCGCAGAACAAGGTGCTACTATTTGTTTCAACGACATCAATCAGGAGTTGGTGGACAAAGGTATGGCTGCATACGCTGCAAAAGGTATCAAAGCTCACGGTTATGTATGTGATGTAACAGACGAACCGGCTGTACAGGCTATGGTTGCCACTATCGCGAAAGAAGTAGGTACAGTTGATATTCTTGTTAATAATGCAGGTATCATCCGTCGTGTGCCTATGCACGAAATGGAAGCCGCTGATTTCCGTAAGGTGATTGACATCGACCTGAACGCCCCGTTCATCGTTTCTAAGGCTGTTTTGCCCGCAATGATGGAGAAACGTGCAGGTAAGATCATTAACATCTGCTCTATGATGTCTGAATTGGGACGTGAGACTGTATCTGCATACGCTGCCGCTAAGGGTGGTCTGAAAATGCTGACTCGCAATATCTGCTCTGAATATGGTGAATACAACATCCAATGTAACGGCATCGGCCCGGGTTACATCGCTACTCCGCAAACTGCTCCTCTTCGTGAGCCGCAAGCAGACGGAAGCCGTCACCCGTTCGATTCATTCATCTGCGCTAAGACTCCGGCCGGTCGTTGGCTGAATCCGGAAGAACTGACAGGTCCTGCCGTATTCCTTGCTTCTGAAGCTTCTAACGCTGTCAACGGTCATATCCTTTACGTAGACGGTGGTATCCTTGCTTATATCGGAAAACAACCGAAATAATAGTGAGATAACGAGATATTCCGATAAGGTGATAGAATGGTAAAGAGCTTCCTCTTTTCGTCTGTCACCTTATCTTTTTATTATTCATTCAATGTAGATTAATCATGAAGAAGATATTAATTCTGGTTGCTGCAGTCTTGATGGGAGTTGCTTCCTGTGCTGACAGCAAACAGGCAATGACGGTTACAGTGACCAATCCTTTGGCTTTAGAGCGTACAGGGGAGATGGTGGAAGTACCGATGAGTGATGTGGTTGCAAAGTTGAAACTGGCGGACACGGCACAGATTGTAGTGCTTGATGCGGACGGACAGCAGGTTCCCTATCAGGTGACATACGATGAAAAGGTTATTTTCCCGGCTACGGTGAAAGCTAATGGTACGGCTACTTATACCATTCAGCCGGGTGCTCCGGAAGCCTTTAATGTGATTGCTTGCGGTAAATATTACCCCGAGCGTCTTGATGACCTTGCTTGGGAGAATGACTTGGTAGGTTTCCGTGCGTATGGTCCTGCTTTGCAGGCAAGAAACGAGCGTGGATTCGGTTATGACCTTTTCACGAAGTATAATACTACCGAACCGATCTTGGAAGCTCTTTATGCCGAAGAACTCAACCCGGAGAAGCGTGCGAAGATTGCCGAACTGAAGAAAACGGATCCCAAGGCGGCTGCCGAACTTCAACGTGCCATCTCTTATCACGTTGATCATGGTTACGGAATGGATTGCTATGCGGTAGGTCCTACGTTGGGCTGCGGTACGTCGGCTTTGATGGAGGGTGATACGATTGTTTATCCTTACTGCTATCGTACACAGGAAATCCTTGATAATGGTCCGTTGCGTTTCACTGCGAAGCTGGAATTTAATCCGCTGGTGGTTCGTGGAGATTCCGGTGTAGTGGAAACGCGTGTAATTTCGCTGGATGCAGGCTCGTATTTGAACAAAGCGGTGATTTCGTACACCAATTTGAAAGAAACAATGCCTGTGGCTACAGGATTGGTTCTGCGCGAACCGGATGGAGTAACGATGGCGGATGCTGCGAATGGCTATATCACTTATGTCGATCCTACAACCGACCGTAGTGGTGGAAACGGCAAAATCTTTGTTGGTGCTGCGTTCCCTGCACAGGTGAAGGATGCTAAGGTCTTTCTTTTCCAAGAGAAGGAAAAGAAAGAACGTGGTGGGGCCGATGGTCACGTGCTGGCTGTCAGCGAATATGAACCGGGTTCGGAATATACTTATTACTGGGGATCTGCTTGGGATAAAGCTGCTATCAAGACGGCAGAAGCCTGGAATGAATATATGTCCCAATATGCACAGAAAGTACGCACGCCGTTGACTGTGGCTTATTAAACTTGTTTTTTGGTATAAAATACCTTGTTTGTAGGCTGTTAATACTTGTCGTCTCAGGTATTAACAGCCTATATATTAAGTGTTAATACCTGAGACGACAGGTGTTAATACTCTATGCGGCATATTTTAATAGCCTGTATGATAGCTAATAGCTGCTTGTATGCCAAGAGAACTTCCTGATATATTGTTTGCTAATATTCCATTTGCTGATTTACTTTTTGCCCTCGTTTCTTTGCAGGAAAGAAACTTTTGCTTATTTTTGTCTTCCGTAGAAGGAAGGATTTTGTAAAAAGTGTCTTTATGGGAAAGAAAGAATTACTAAAGCAACTGATTGCGGGGTTTCAGGCATTACTGCCAATAGAAGTCTGCCCCCGTGAACTTACTTTACCGCTCGATAGCGGGAAGATTATAACTGTGCCGGGGGTGAGAAGGTGTGGTAAGTCTTCTTTGTTCCTATTGGCGATAAATCAGCTTATTCGCGAACGGATTATTGCGAAGGAGCAAATTCTGTTCCTCAATTTCGATGACGAACGTCTGCACTTGAATGCAGATAATCTGGATGAAATACTTCAGGCTTATCGGGAACTCTATCCGGCAATTCCTCTGAAGGATGTATATATGTTCTTTGATGAAGTACAGATGGCGGATGATTGGCAACCTTTTGTAAGGAGAGTATACGAGCAGGAATGCAGGCATATCTTCCTTACCGGAAGTAACTCTCGAATGCTTTCCTCCGAATTGGCTACCTCTTTGCGTGGCCGGACATTGCAATACGAAGAATTTCCGTTATCATTCAATGAATTTTGTAACTTTACCGATATCAATACAAACTATTATGTGCCTGAGAATCGAGCCAAGCTTGTGAATGCGTTCAAGACGTATTTGCATGGAGGAGGTTTTCCGGAAGTTGTATTGGCGGCTCCACTGTATAAAGACAAAATTTTGCAGGAATATTTCTTTGTAATGCTTTACAAAGATCTTGTAGAGAGATATGAAATAAAGAATCCGGAACCGATACGCTATTTTATAAAGCGCGTGATGTCGAATCTGACTAAGCCTACTTCTATCAATCGTATTTACAATGAATTGAAGTCACAGGGAGTCAGCATTGGGAAGAATACGCTTTATGATGTGATTGTGCAGACAGAATCTGTCTACCTTTTCTTCTCTCTGACGAAATATGAGCCATCTCTGGTGAAAGAGAGCACAGGGGACAAGAAATATTATTGCATTGATAATGGTTTGCGCTCCGTACTCTTAAATCCGCATAGTGAAGATAATGGAAAGCTTTTGGAGAATGCGGTCTTTCTTCATTTGCGACGGAATCTGCGAATCCAAGAGGAGTTGCATTATTATAAGGGGAAGAAAGAGTGTGATTTTGTAGTTGTTGAATATGATAAAGTGACGCGATTGATTCAGGTAAGTTACCAAATGGGGGATGAGGAGACCCGTAAACGGGAAATTGATGGTTTGCTGGAAGCTGCCCAAGCGACAGGTTGCCGGGAACTGACTATCGTTACGATGGAGACAGAAGCCGAATGGAACGAACAAAATATGTCTATTCATGTGGTACCCGCCTGGAAATGGATGCTTAGTTGAGGGTGCCGATATGAATCGGAACCCTCAACTTATGTGAAATATATTTTGGGTACATTGCTTATTGAGCGATTTTCTTCAGAGTCTCTTTTTCGTATAATTCCCATCCGGTTTCTTTCCAATGATATTCCCATACAAGTTTGTCAGCGGATATCTCTACAATTTTCATAATATCCGGATCCTCATAATCGTATCCACCGTCATTCGGATAATAGAAGATAAGATGGACAGAGCCGCTTTTTAACTCCCATTTACCGGTTTCACTAGGGTTACTGCTTCCTTTGGAGTAACTATTGAAGGTCATATCAGATTTCAGTTCATATCGTCTGCCGACATAATATGATGGATTGTCCTCTTCGCGTTCGCCGTCTTCTATTTCATATCCGCTATGTTCGACGACTTCCCACATTCCTACTAATTCATCTACTGATCCGATGGAGTCTTCGTCATCGTCGCCACAGGAATACATACTGAATGATAATAATACTACGGCTACGCAAGTAGCCAGCTTCCATAATGTTTTCATATTAATTTGTTTTTGGTTGTTTATAGAACTGATTAATACATTTTTTGTAAGGTGAAATCTATTCTGTTTACATTGGAATGTTATTATAAAGTGTTATTTCAATATGAATACAGGGAATGCATATCCATATTGCTCAGCTTCACTCTCTCCCCATCCGGTTTTCCAACAGTAAGTAATTTTGACGGGAGGTTGATCATTGAAAGAATATGAATTTTGCATATTTTTAATAGGCATTCCTAGTATACCGGCATAATAAGCAATGGTAATAGCAGGCTCTTCACTCCCGAAAAAGGAAAGTGGAGAATTGTAACTCCAAGGACTACTGCATGCAAGAACTCCGGCTTCGTTTACTTCCGAACTGTAAGTGTATCTTATTGTTAGGTTTGCAACAGTATATGATATTATATTTCCATTTTCCCAATTGTATCTATATGTGACTTCCTGTTTAGATTTTTTGTTTATAGAAGATAGGTAGCCGTTAGAGTAAGAAAATTGTGTATTTCTTTCAATTTGATTACCTTCACTTGTATTGTGACTGGCTAATGATTGTGCATATCCTGTGTCGTCCAATTCGAAAATATATTCCATATTTAGATAGGTTATCCGTACTCGTTTTTCTTCGTAATATAGTTTGTATATTTTCCCATCGTTGCCTTTTTCCCCTTCACTATAACTGTATACTGTGGTTAACTGATTATCGTCGTATTCGAACTCGTAACCACTCCATTTGTCCCATTGCTCGTAGTGGGAGCCCCAATATATTCTTGATACTCTTTTCCCTTTGAACACAGGACTAGATTTGTTGTTATCTATTGGGATTTCTTTGTCGTTATTTTCACAGGAATAAAGATTGAATAACAATAATAATGCTACGGATATGCAAGTAGCCAGTTTCCATAATGTTTTCATAACTGATTAATTATTAATTAATATTTAATATTATTGTTTGGTAAAGTAGAGTTCATGATCATTATATTCGACTATCATTTGATTTTCTGATATAGATAGAATTTGATATTCCATATCTGGCCATGGGCTTAGAGTGATTATTCCGCCTTCTGTATCTTTTGTACAGATATAAGTACCTTTTTCTGTACCGTCAAGTGTTTCGTTTATATACTTTTCTGCATAAAAATCTCCATTGGGTTCGAATTTCCATACCCAATGGTGATTATTCTCCTCAATTTGTATCCAAGTGCCCCATAAGGCTTTTGTATCATTTTCATCATCATCTCCACAGGAGAAAAAGTTTAATGATAATAATGCAATGGCTATGCAAATAGTTAGTTTCTGCAATGTTTTCATGAATTAATTCGTTTTTTCTAATGTGAGTATTTCATAGTCATATTCATCGTCTGGATAGATTTCTTTCCATATCAATTCAGACTCTGTTAGAGAAATGATTTCTACAGTATATTTTTCATTCCAACTTCCTTTCCAATCTTTTACTTCATAACTAATGGTAAGGGATTTTCCATTGATTGTGTAGCTTCCATAATCTTTGTAAGTTGAAGAGAAATGTTCTAAAGATCCATTTTGTTTGAAAGTCCAACTTATATTTTTTGACCAATGATTCGGTACAACTACTCCGTTTTTATATGATTTACAATCTGTTTCTTCCCAAGTACCAATTAGACATTCGTTATTTTCTGTGTCCTCTTCATTATCGTTTCCACAAGAATATAGGCTGAATGATAATAATATTACGACTACGCAGGTAGCTAGTTTCCATAGTGATTTGCCCATAGATATAGAATATATTACTGATTATTTGACAAAATAGCATTCAAGTCTTTTCTTACGGAGAGAGGAGAACATGAATGCTGAATGAAAAATGATATTGAAAAGGTTTGATTTTAACTGAAATGTTGACTTTTGAGCATAGCTCTCCAATGTACAACCGAGAATCAATGCAATTAATAGAATTAGCTTTTTCATCTTCATCATTCTGTGAGTTTTGTTAATATGTCGCAAAGGTATGTGAAAGGAACATAACAAAGGGGAAACGGGTAGTTCCTAAAGGGCGACAAATATGTCGCCTATTTGGAGACAGTGTTTGTAGGAGGGATGAGGTTGATCGTATCAGACAAGTCTCTGAAGAAGTCGTGATTGAGGATGCAGGATATACGCCAAAGCAGTTGGATATCAATATTCTCTTTGTGGAATATTTTATAGACATTGGGGCGGGTACAACACAATTGAGCAGCGAACCAAGTGACGCTACGTCCTTGGTCGTGAAGAATACGTTCGATAAGCTGTCCTGCATGAATCATATCCATACAACGCTGTGTGTTTCGCCCAGATTCCCGTAGGTGAACTAATTTTAGTAAATGTAACTTTGGAAGAATATATATGGAAAAGGCGCGGGAATCTTACCTTCGTCCGTTCCGTGTTCAAGGCCTTCGCAATGCCAGCTACCGGGAACGAACAACGCAGAAAGCCCACGCCGATATGTACAACACCCGCAGCCTCTCTTTGTTTCTCAAAGCGAGGCACGGATGTATATAAGCACACATCAGGAGGACGTCTTCGTTGCAGCTCGTCATTCCGGTAGAACGAAATTTGCGAAGTTTTGAACACCAATGACAAACGCTTGTAAACGTCTTCTCAATATAAAAACGGCTCCCCCTCACCACCCGAAGGCTTTCTGCGGAAGAGACCGTTGCAAATGTAAATAAAAAAATGAGATTATGATAGGATAGGAGGGAATATATGCTTTGAATTATACGATTTATGTAATTCAAAGCATATAATCAGAGTCATTTATGCGATATCCTAGAATACTTTAAACTCGTATCCTTCTGCCTTTAGGAATTCGATGGCACGGGGTAGGGCATATTGTAAATTCCCGTTGTTCCAAGATTTCAGTGAGTCGTGGAAGGTAATGATAGAACCGTTACGTACATAGCGTTTCACGTTGTCCAATACCTGTTCGGGACGCATACATTTACTGTAATCGCGGGTTACCAGGTCCCACATGATGATGCGATAGTGGTGGCGGAGCGTATAGTACTGCCGGAAACCCATGTGCCCGTGTGGCGGACGGAATAGGTCTGAATGGATAATCTCGTCTACTTTCTTGGCATTTGCCAGATAGTCCGGATTGGAATACTCAAATCCGCGAATATGGTTGAATGTGTGGTTGCCGATGCGGTGTCCGCGCTCTGCTACCATTCGATATTCATCCGGGTGCTTGCGTATATTGTCGCCTACCATGAAAAAGGTAGCTTTGATGTGGTGTTTTTCCAATAAATCCAATACCCAAGGAGTAACCTCCGGGATGGGTCCGTCGTCGAAAGTCAGATAGACTGCCCGTACGTTCGGATCCATCCGGAAGATTGCTTGTGGATACAACGCCCGGAAAAACCAAGGTGGTTGTTCTATAAACATTGTACTAAATTACTATTTCCCTTTCATTCTCGTCACGTACTCGTTGTATAATTGGTCGAGTTGCTCGGAGTAATGTTTTGCGAGTTCTTCTGATTTGTATTTCTCCATTAAGCGAATTTCCGCGTCAAGCAAGCTTGCGTTATATACGAAATTCTCTCCGGCAATGGCAAGCTGGCTATCGTTCAGACTGAGATACCAGATCATATATTCGAGTGACTTGTTGGCAAGGTCGTCAATGATCTTGTTGGCCTTCTCGTTCTGACCTAATTGATAGTAAGATTCTGCCATTTGGAAAGCACCGTTTGCCCAGTCATACGGCACGTTATAAGCCGGAATCATCTTCTCTGCATAGTCGAGCGCAGCGAGTGCCTTATCTTTCTTGCCCTCTTTGATGAGTTGCCCTACGAGTTGCGTGAAGATGCGACGATGTGTGTAGCACATACGCATCACGTTCTCGTCGATGTATATGCCCGGCTGGTCGATGCCGCCGAACTTGAACTTTTTCATCAGGTTGTCGTACATCTTTTCGCTGTCAATCTTGCTGTCCAGCTTTTCCGTATCGAACGGAGTGAAGCGGTAGGCGAGACCTTCCTGCGTGAAGTGATTACCCATACCCAAATGGTTCTCTCCGCCTACGGTGATTGCCATATAGATAGGACGTTCCCAGTTGGCGTTAGCGAGCATTTCGAGCATCATCAGCTCACTCTTGTAGAGCGCACGTTTCGGGCTCCCATTGGCGTCTCTGAGGGTGATCGTCATATATTCGGGGATAGAGTCGCCCAAAGCTTCCGGTATCTTCATGCCGGAGCGGCGTACAGCTTCTTCGTCTATCTTCATCACGATACTGTCTGTTGGAATCAGCGGGAGCTGTATATCCTTTCCGGTCTTTTTGAGAAGCTCCTTCAGCTGGTCGTTTTTGCCGAGCATCCAGCGGTTGATGATTTCCTTCAGTTCATAAGGGTTCTCACCGAAGATGGAGTGTACGAGCGATAATATGGTCGTATCTCCTTTGGCTGCCAATTCGTTAGCTTGCTTGAAGTAACTGTCGATGAAGGCTTTCATTTCCGGACGTACCGGGATATATTCATTTTGTCCTTCCACATACTCCACACGGTCCCAAGTGATAGGGAGCGATGGAGAATCGTATGCCGGACGTTTCATCTGATCGATATACCAATCCGTTTGCAGGTAGCTTAGGTTGCAGGTACGGGCATCTGTGCGGAAGCCTTCTGTTTCCTGATTGTACCACAAGGGGAAGGTATCGTTATCACCGTTCGTGTAGATGATCGGGTTACCTTTTTCCTGCAGGGTCATCAGGTAGTTCTGCCCGAAGTCACGTGCCACGAAACGGCCGCTACGGTCGTGATCATCCCACGTCTGGCTTGCCATTTGTATGGGGACAAGCAAACAGATGATGGAAAGGATACACGCCATTGCTGCAGACGGTTTGTACGGGACGTAAGTTTCGTATAGCGAGTCGAGCTTATATTGCAGCTCGGCCTCTTCTTCTTCCGTGATAAACTTCGCTCTTTTCTCTTCCAGCGTTTTTCTAATCTTCTCGGCTTCTTCTTCCGTAGCTCCTGCGATGAGGCGTTGTTCGGGTTTCATTCTTGAGCACCACTGAATCAGTCCTGCCACTCCCATACCGACCCAGATAGCGAAAGCATAGAACGAACCGGCATACGCATAGTCACGTTCACGAGGCTGTGCGGGTGTCTGGTTGAGATAGAGCACGATGGCGATGCCTGTCATGAAGAACAGGAAGAATACTACCCAGAATTGCTGGATACCACGCTGGTTGCGGTAAGCCTGCCAGAAGAGTCCGATCAATCCGAGAATCAACGGCAGACAGTAGAATACATTGTGCCCTTTGTTGTCCTTGAGATCTTGCGGAAGCAATTCTTGGTTGCCTACAAGTATGTTATCTATGAACGGGATACCGGTGATCCAGTTGCCGTGTTCTATCTCCCCGCTACCCTGTATGTCATTCTGCCGTCCGGCAAAGTTCCACATGAAATAACGCCAGTACATGAAGTTCAACTGATAGGTGAAGAAGAATTTGATATTTTCCCACTGGGTAGGTATATTTACCATTACCATTTCCCCGCATTGGTCGTATGGCACATCATGGCCTTTCACGTCCACCCATTGCTTGTAAAGTTGGGCGTGTGAGGAACTGTACATGCGCGGGAAGAGCATATTCTGCGCATATTCGTACTCGATACGTCCCGGAAGTTCGATGTAAGAGTCTTTCTCGTCGGGAGAAGTCTTCTCTTTGCGGACATACTTGCTGCCCGTTTCCGACTGGCGGGGGATGCAATAGCCGTCTTTTACGTCAAGCGCTACTTTTGAAGAGAAAGCGGGACCGTAGAAAAGCGGACGTGTCCCGTATTGCTCACGGCCGAGATATTCGCCTAGCGTGAAGATGTCTTCCGGCGAGTTCTGATCCATCGGAGTGTTGGCGGTGGAACGGATGACAATCAGCGCGTATGAAGAATATCCGATTACGATCATCATGGTGCACAGCATGGCTGTGTTCATGGTACGTGCGGAAATACGCCATTTCTCTTTGATTTTAGCCTGTACGTTCGGAGCAAGATAAATGCCCAAAGCGGCAATGACCAGAATACCGATAACGATACTGCTTGGACCATGACCGTAGAACGGGATACCTAGCAAGGCAATCGTCAAGATGAATGAAATAGCCATGCGTGTCTTGTTCTTTTCGGTGTAGCTTTCGTATACTCCCCAAATCAAGGCGGCTGCAAGCAGGACGATATAAACTACAACGCCGGAATTGAACGACATTCCGAGTCCGTTGACAAACAGCAGTTCGAACCATCCGCCTACTTTCACAATACCCGGCACAATGCCGTAGAGTACGGCGGCTACCAATACGCCTGAACCGAGTAGGGCTATCAAAGAGCCTTTCGCAGTAGCGTTCGGAGTTTTCTTGTAGTAGTATACCAGTACGATGGCAGGCAGACAGAGCAGGTTCAGCAAGTGTACGCCGATACTTAAGCCGGTCAGATAAGCGATCAGGATAATCCAGCGGTCGCTGTGCGGTTGGTCGGCCACGTCTTCCCATTTCAAAATCAGCCAGAAAACGACTGCGGTGAACAGGGAGGAGAAAGCGTATACTTCACCTTCTACGGCGGAGAACCAGAATGTGTCGCTGAATGTATATACCAGTGCACCGACCAGCCCGCTGCCCATAATGGTGATAAGCTGCCCTTTGGTAATGTTGTTCTCGTCGGTGATGATAAGCTTGCGAACCAGATGGGTAATACTCCAGAAAAGGAACAGGATACAGGCACCGCTCATCAGGGCGCTCATGTAGTTCACCATTTTCGCAACTGTCGTTACGTCAGAAGCGAACTGTGTAAAAAGATTCGCCATCAGCATGAAGAAAGGTGCGCCGGGCGGGTGTCCGACTTCCAATTTATAGCCGGTAGTTATAAACTCAGGGCAATCCCAGAAACTTGCGGTCGGTTCTATCGTCATGCAGTAGACTGTTGCCGCAATGATGAATGTAAGCCAACCCATGAGGTTGTTTACGGTTCTGTACTGTTTCATTAGCACTATGGTAGTTTATTCGTTAAAAACAGGTTATGCGGTCGCAAAGATAGTGATTTAACTGCATAATGCAGAAGAAAGTAAGATTTATTAAGTATAAGGGAAACTCTTTGATAGTTAATGATGGTGATGATGCTCTCCTAAAACCCGGTGAGGCAATGTGCCGTGTCCCAATAGCTCGATGGGGCAGTTGAAGTTCCTTTCCAGCCATTCCGTAGTAACGCCTGTGTCCGGATGGTAATCCAGCGTTTCGTTGACACAAGCGATGGATTTTACCTGTTGCAACACGGTGCCGATGTCGTGGCTGACAAGGATGATGGCGCACTCTTTATTGATTTCAGCCAATAATTCATAAAGACGCGCTTCGAAACGCTTGTCGATATACGTGCTGGGTTCATCGAGAATCAATACCGCAGGGTCGGAGATGATGGCGCGCCCCAACAGGGCACGTTGCAGTTGTCCGCCGCTTAATTGTCCGATAGAACGGTGTTCGAGTCCTTCCAGTCCCATACGGGAGATAATCTGTTTGCCTTTCTCTTTCTGTTCGGAAGTGAATCGGGAGGTGAGAGACTTTTGTATGCTCAATCCTGACAGGATCACTTCTTCCACCGAAATAGGAAATTTCTTGTCTATGGTGCTGTACTGGGGAAGATAGCCGAGTGAGGGCTGAATATCAGGTCCTTTTGTCACAGGAATATGTAGAATAATCTCTCCTCCTGTCGGTTTCAGCAGACCGAGGATACACTTGATAAGCGTTGTCTTACCACCTCCGTTGGGACCGATAATACCTAAGAAATCACGTTCGTAGACGTTCAGATTGACGTCATGGAGAACAGTGCGGCCGTCATATCCGGCGGATAGGTTTTTTATTTCGATGATTGGTTTCATTGCTTGAAATGGCTAGGCGGGTTCTTGATTCTTCTATTTCGCTTCAGCTTGCGTAGCAAGTGCTCGGGCTACGTTCAGCATTTCTTCTTCCCAATCATAGCTTAACGGATTGATGGGGACAACTTTCGTTCCGGTTTGCTGCGCGATGGTTTCCGCATTGCGCTTGTCAAACTCCGGTTGTACAAAGATGACCTGTACGTTTTCTGCCCGACATAGATCTATTAATTCCTTCAAATGAGCAGGAGAGGGTTCTTTTCCTCCTTCTTCGATAGAAATCTGGTGCAGTCCGTAGTCGCGGGCGAAGTAGGAGAGAGCCGGATGATAGATCATAAAGGCTTTGGCTGCCTCCGGCGAAGAAAGTTGTTGGCGAATCAGGCTGTCGGTATGTTGTATACGTTGGCAGAGAGAGTCGTAGCGAGCCATATAATAGGCGTCATTGGCCTTATCCAATTGGCTGAGGGCTTTATAGGTATTTCCCGCAATAATTAATGCATTGGCGGTAGAATTCCATATATGCGGTTCTACAGCATGGATATGGCCGTCGTGGGGGCTATGTCCGTTTCCATGTCCGTGGTCGTTATTGTTCAAGATAAGGTCGATTCCTTTGGAAGTATCGAATACCTGAATATGGGGCGTATTGTTCATCAAGCGGTCCATCCAGGTTTGCTCGAAGCCGATATATCCGATGCGGAAGTAGGCTTTGCTATCCCCTAAAGAAACAAGTTGCTGGGGAACCGGATCGTATGTTTCCGGGCTGGAACCTTTGGGAACCATGCTGACTACTTTGAACTTATCTCCCGCAATGGCTTCGGTGAAGTAACGTTGAGGCTCCAACGTAACCGTAATTACAGGTTTCTCTTCATTACTGTTGGTTTGGGAGGGGCGTCCGGCACAGGCTGCCAATAATAGGCAGACACTTCCCAAGAATAGGTTTCTTATATCTTTTAGTTGTTTTTTCATTGGTCTTTCTATTTCGTGATTTTCTATCTTATTTCTCATTTCTTGTTTTTCGGGCGCGCAATATCTCCCGTTTTCCTCCCGGAGGTCCCGGAAGGCGTTCTACTGTGAATCCGGCTGTTTGCAACATTCTCCGGACAACCCCTTTGGCACAATAGGTAGTCAGGATTCCGCCTTCGTCTAATAAAACGTAAAGACAGTTGAATAGTTCTTGCGACCACATTTCCGGTTGCTTTTCGGGGGCGAAAGCATCGAAGTAAACTAGGTTAAATGGAGAATGGAGAGTTGAGAATGGAGAGTTGACTACGCTGTCATTGGCATTGTCCACTCTCAACTCTCCATTCTCAACTCTCAACTTATTCACGTCCGTTTCTACTTTCTGTAGTGTGAAGTGTGGAGTGAGTTGCACGTCTTTCCCCCAAGGTGATGTATGAAGCTGCTTAAACAATTCGATAGCCGGTTGCTGCCGGTCGCTCGTTGTTAATTGTTCATCATTGGAGATATATTCTAGTTGCTCTATCGTCTGCCATTCCAAAGGATATAGCTCCAATCCGGTGTAATGTATATGCCGGCCGCTCTGTTCGGCCTCTTTGAGGGTGAGCCATGCGTTTAATCCGGTGCCGAAACCTACCTCAAGAATACGTGGGGCAGTGGAAGCGGAAGCCTTCAGTCCCATCTCAATAAAGATATGTTGAGATTCCGTGCGTGCTCCTTTCGTCGAATGATAATGTTCATTCAATTCCGGAACAAACAGGGTAGCGCTCCCATCATCGGTTTTCTCAATAATTCTTTTCATCACTCACTCTAATGCTTTGTTATCTAATATTCTTACATTCTTATGTTGCCACTGCATCCCATGCGCTTTCGAGCACATATAGGAGAAGGATATAACGTATTAGTTTGCCGAGAAACATAGAACCTACCGTAATCCATGTGTTGCTCCGCATAAATCCCAGTGCGATGGCAATCACTTCCCCTATGGCGGGGAGAAAGGCAAAGAATGCCATCATGGCTCCTTTCCCTTGCAAGAAGTTTACCATCTTGTCTACTTTTTCTTTCTTTACCTTGAAATATTTCTCAATCCAGGCGATTTTGCCTAAACGTCCCATGTAATAACATGTCATTCCTCCGGCGGTATTCCCCAAAGTGGCGGACAACAGACAGGCGATAGGAGGCAGGCCAAGCTTGATTAAGGCTACCAATACCAGTTCGGAACTGAAAGGCACGATGCTCCCCGCCAATAAAGCCGAGATAAATAATCCCGGAAGTCCCCATTCTATGAGGAGTTGTATCGCTGAGTCTATAAAAGCGTCCATATATTGAATGCGAATAAAAGGGTGAGACTGACTAAGGAAATGATGAAAAATACATTCGAACTTTTGCTGTTGGTCAGTACAAAAAAGTGTCCTATCAGAATACTGTTGCTAATCATAAGCAATGGCAACAGGTCATTGCAATAATTCGGTTGGATGGCTATCAGCAGGAAGAGGAAGATGGTCAAGTCTATCAGGAATTGCAGATAGGCGCGTGTGCGTATCTTATCTTCAAATCCCGCAGCGATGCAATGAACCGCACTGACAATAAACAGCACAAGCAGGTATCCCAATATCGCCAGTTCCCAAGACTGAAGGGTCTGTAGGTGAAAAGCTTCTCCGAAAGTTGTCAGCTCGATAAAAGGACGGTAGAACAGGTCCATTTCATTGTAGAAGAATGCGTGTCCGAACAGAAACCAGTAAGGCAACATCCAGCCGAGCAGTGCCCCGCAGAAACTGCGTAGGGTGAGAGATTGGAAACGATAAGCCTCAAGTATCCAAAGTACCGAAAAAACAGTAAGTTGGGGAAAAATGATACTTCCCATTCCGATAAAGAGGAAGGAATAAAAAAGGTAACCCGCTGCGTGTGATTGCTGGTAGCTTCTGAACAGGAAATAGATGGATATCAGAGAAGCCAAAGCGGCAATATCTCCCGCATATAGCAGATGCATCTCCGGACAGACGGTGACAAACAGGAAGTAAATGGCTGTCTGCATGGAAGCCCTCATACGGATAATGCCGAACTGATTGTTCAGTTCTATTAAGAAATAGCCGATAATGGCGTAGATTAGAAAGCTGACGATCCGTTCCGCCCAGCCCGGAAGCAGGAAGCTCTGTATGGATTGCCAGAAGAAAGGCTGGTTGCCCTGTGTGGGGATGGATGCGAGTTGGGGAAATAAAAAGGAGGTCGACACCCAGCAAAGAGTGCAGATAAGGGTAACGGCAGGCAGGGTGAACCGTCCTGCCGTTACTTGATTCTGTAACCTTTTATTTCTCATTCGTCTGTTATAAATCGAATCCGATATCGCGGCGGAAGTACTTCTTGTCGAAGTTGATCATATCCGCCACCTTATAGCTCTGCGCCAATGCTTCTTCTTTGGTTGCACCGTAAGAGCAAACGGCGATGACACGTCCTCCGTTTGTCACTACCTGTCCGTCTTTCATTGCTGTTCCGGCATGGAAGATGATACTGTCCGTAGCGGCAGCTTGTTCCAGTCCGCTGATGGGGAATCCTTTTTCGTAGGCTTCCGGGTATCCGCCACTGACGAGAATGACACAACCGGCTGAACGTGGATCCATAACCAATGTCTTTTCGTTCAGATTGCCTGCGGCAGTGCCTTCAAGCAGTTCGACGAGATCACTTTGGATACGGAGCATGACGCTTTCTGTTTCCGGATCGCCCATACGGACGTTGTATTCGATAACCATCGGCTCGCCTTTTACGTTGATAAGTCCGAGGAAGATGAAACCTTTGTAGGTGATGTTTTCTTCTTTTAGTCCGTTGATCGTCGGTTCGATAATACGTGTGCGTACTTTCTCCATGAACACTTCATCGGCGAACGGAACGGGGGTTACACTACCCATACCGCCTGTATTCAGTCCTTTATCGCCTTCGCCGATACGTTTGTAGTCTTTGGCAACGGGGAGGACCTTATAGTTTTCTCCATCTGTCAGTACGAACACGGAGCACTCGATACCACTTAGGAATTCTTCGATGACAACAGTTGCAGATGCAGAGCCGAACATACCACCGAGCATTTCTTTCAGTTCTTTCTTCGCTTCATCCAGAGTAGGAAGGATAAGAACGCCTTTTCCGGCACAAAGTCCGTCGGCTTTCAGTACGTAAGGAGCTTCCAGTGTTTCGAGGAAGGCCAGACCTTCTTCGATGTTGGCGGAAGTAATGCTCTTATAACGGGCTGTCGGGATATGATGACGCATCATAAAGCCTTTTGCAAATTCCTTGCTTCCTTCCAGCTGTGCTCCCTGTGCGGAAGGACCGATAACAGCAATATGTTTTAACTCCGGACGATTTTGGAAATAGTCATAGATTCCTTCTACCAACGGATCTTCGGGACCTACTACTACCATTTCGATGTTTTCTTTCAAGGCGAAAGTACTGATAGCGTCAAAATCAGTTGCTTTGATATTGACATTCTCGCCTACGGCAGTTGTTCCGGCATTACCCGGTGCAATGTATAGTTTTTCAACTTTCGGACTTTGGGCTATTTTCCATGCAAGTGCATGTTCGCGGCCGCCCGAGCCTAGTAATAATATCTTCATAATGAGTTGGTATTATAGATGTTCTTCAAAATATCGGGTAATTTTCTCGTGCAGATGTACGCGGTCACGGCCCATTACGTTGTGTTTATGGCACGGGTAAATGAACAGGTCGGGATAAGTGCGTGCGTCTACGCAGGCTTTCATGAATGATAGGGTGTGCTGCGGCACACAGGTGTCATCATGATCATCGTGAATGATCAACAGATGGCCTTTCAACTGTCCGGCTAAGTTCTTCAAATTACATTCCTTGTAGCCTTCCGGATTCGTTTCGGGCGTATCCATATAGCGTTCGCCGTACATTATTTCATAGTACCCCCAGTCTATCACAGGACCTCCGGCAACACCTACTTTGAATATTTCCGGATAGCGGAGAAGCAGGGCAGTAGTCATGTGTCCTCCGAAACTCCATCCATGTACGCCGATACGCTCACTGTCCACGTAAGGCAGGGATTTCAGATATTCTATACCTTTTACTTGGTCTTTGCCTTCTTCCACACCGAGACGACGGAAAGTGGCGTTCTCAAATGCCAGTCCACGGTTACTGCTGCCACGATTGTCGATGGTGAACATGATATAACCTTTATTTGCCATATAAGTATCCCATCCGCGTGCACCGTTCTGCCATCCTCCGGTGACACATTGTGCATGAGGACCTCCGTAGACATAGACGATAACCGGGTATTTCTTGCTTGAATCGAAGTCTGCCGGTTTCATGATTCGGAAATGCAGGTCGGTAGTGCCATCGGCTGCTTTGATTGTTCCGGTTTCGATACTTGGCATTTGGTAGCCTTCGTAAGGACTTTTGGCGGTTAGCAGATTGACGGTTTCTTTGAACTTCTTTGTGTCTACCAGATTGATAATGCGGGGTTGGTCTTTGGTCGAATAACGGTCGATAAGATATGTGCCGGACGCATTGAGCAGTCCGTTATGTTCGCTTTCTTGAGAGGTGTTGAACGGCTGGCTCATCTTTCCGTTGCCGGTGTTAACGGCGAAATGTCCGCTCTTCAACCCCTCTATGGCAGTGAAGATGATATCTTTGCGTTTGGCATTGAACCCTAGAATCTCACTTACCAACCAATCTCCTTTAGTTAGTTGTTTTACCTTACAGTATTGACGGTATGTGCCACCGTTGGCAGAAGTATGTGTTTCGGGATATATCTTGGTGTGTGTATCGAAGAGATAAAGGTGGTTGTAGCCATCCCGCTGACTTTGGTAGATGAACTTGGTGTCATCCCATGGCAAGAATACGATTGGATTTTGCGGTTCGACGTATTTGGGATGTGTCTCTTCATATAAAGTCTGCATCAGCTCACCTGTCTCTGCATTATATTGGCAGAGTTTGGCATGGTTCTGATCGCGGTTTACCTCTATGAGATAAAGACTTTTTTCGTCCGGCGCCCAACTGATATTGGTGAAATAACGATTGGTGGGATCGCCTGTATTCAAGTAAATGCTTTTATCGGTAGAAGGGTTATAAATACCGACTTGTACCTTGTGGCTGGTCATTCCGGCCATCGGATAACGTATGTTATTTACTTCTCCTACACGTGCTGTGATGTCTACAAGCGGATATTGAGTCACCATACTTTCGTCCATGCGGTAGAAAGCGAGCAAATTGCCTTTCGGACTCCAAAAGGTTCCTTTGTTGATACCGAATTCATTGCGGTGCACAGATTGCCCGCAAACGATACCTTCGGGTTCGTTGGTGATTCGTCGTCCGTTGACATACAGATTGTTTTTTACGGTATAGGCGAGATTCTTATTGATAGCATAGTCATAGTTGGCAGATGGTTCTTTGGGCAGGTCATCTCTGCCGATAACTTCTCCCTTCTTCCAATTGTAAACAGCATAGCGGACGTTTCTAGGCAGTAATACTTCCGTTTTGTCATCCCAGAGGAACCGGAGGTCGTAAAGATGAGATAACTTTGGGTATCCGGAAGATGCCAGTGCTTTGTTTACTTGTTCACGGGTGAACAGGATTTCTTCTTTTCCTGTTTGGGGTTGAATCGAATAAAGAGTGTCGATGCCCGGTTTGATGCATTCGTCACCCCACCATTGCAGTCCGTACAGGTTTTCTGCATAGAGGTAACTCTCGCCGCCCGGAATCAGTTCTTCCAGCGTCGGCTTTTTGGTTTCTTGTGCCATAACATTGAATCCGATTGGTAGTGCCAACAATAACAGAATAGCTCTTTTTCCAATTTTACTCATTGCTCTTTTCTTTATTATTTGTTTTAAATCCTTCTATTTTTACTCTGTCCAAAGGAGTCTGTTTTGATTGGATAATTGCACTTATTTTTGCAAAGGCATTAAATAGGTCGTCAAATTGTTTTTCGTAACTTTCTCTATCAGAAGTAATATCTTCTTCGAGGTATTCGATGCGTTGTTTTAATTCTTCCAATTCTTTTTGAGGAACACTAGATAGAAGATATTGGCGCATACGTACAAAAGCGCGAATAATATTGATATTCACTTCCACAGCGGTCTTGGATTTGAGGACGCTAGATAACATGACTATACCATATTCAGTAAATGCAAATGGAAGATATTTGATGTTATGTCCTTGTCCAGTTTTCAAGGTCGCAAATTGCGACCTTGAAAACTGGACTTCTTCTTTTGTTAGCTCGAACATAAACTCAGCAGGAAAGCGCTCGATATTACGACGCACTTGTTCCTTGAGACGTTTAGTCTCAACTCCATACATTTCTGCTAAATCAAAGTCAAGCATAACCTTTTGCCCTCTGATTTCGTATATTTTGTTTTCTATAATGGCTATATCATCCATTTTTGACTGGTTCCGATTTTCGGTTGAACATTAGAACTATGATGTAAACTTGAAGTTCCAAATTGGAATTTCAAGTTTTTAATTAATTATTAACTAGTGAATTATGGAGCGAATAAGTGCCCAAGGTTGAAACAACTTATTCCTCTTCCTTCTTCGGAATTCTCGGCTCCCGGTTCCCCCTAAATTCTCTTGGTCCTCTCGAATCTCTTCCTTCACGGAATTCTCCGCGTGGTTTTCTATCTCTGTCACCACCTTTGAAATCACCACCTTCTTTACGTGGCTTGTATTCTCCCTCTCTGCGCGGTCTGGACTCACCTTCTCTGCGTGGCTTAAATTCTTTTCTTTCTCTGAATCTTGGAGTCTGTTCAGTTTCACCTTCTTTCTTCTCTTCACCCTCTTCCTGGCTCTTGAACTCTTTGTATTTTCCGTCAAAAATCTCATATTTGCGGAACTCACACTCTAATGGTCCATTGAACAAAGGAACCTTCTGGCTTGCCTTCAAACCAATCTGGTCGAAACACTCTTCCCGATAAGAAAGCACCCATGCTTCGTTTCCTACAAACGCATGTTTCAGACGTTCGCCGATCATTTGATAGAGACCGAGCAAATCATTTGTAGAAATACGTTCTCCATAAGGAGGATTGGTAATGATGATTGATTTCTCTTTTGGCTGTTCAAACTGTTGGAACGGTTGGAGTTTCAGCACGACGTCTTTCGACACACCGGCAGCTTTTATATTGTGAGTTGCAATCTCATTCGCTTTCGGATTGTTATCATACCCATAAATCTTATGAGTAAATTCACGCTCCTGGCTGTCGTCATTGTAAATCTCATCGAACATATCCGCATCGAAATCCACCCATTTCTCGAAAGCAAATCCTTTACGGAATACTCCCGGTGCAATATTTTTTGCAATCAGTGCCGCTTCGATAGGAATAGTGCCCGAACCGCACATCGGGTCAATCAGGTCGCATTCTCCACGCCATCCAGTCATCAGAATCATGCCGGCAGCCAACACCTCATTCAACGGAGCCTCTGCCGCTTCCTGGCGATAACCGCGACGGTGCAGTGATTCTCCTGAAGAGTCCAAAGACAAAGTGCAAGTAGTCTGTGCAATGTGAATATTCAGCAGTACGTCCGGATTGTTGATGCGGACAGACGGGCGTTTCCCGGTTTTCTCGCGGAAGTAATCCACAATCGCATCCTTTACCTTATATGAAACGAACTTTGAATGGCGGAATTCTTCGCTGAACACTACCGCATCAATGGCAAATGTCTTGTTTACATCAAGATATTCTTCCCATGGAATGGTTTGTATCTGATTATAAACCTCGTCTGCATCTTTAGCAGTGAAGTTTTTAATTGGTTTCAGAATGCGGATAGCAGTACGAAGGCAGAAATTGGCTTTATACATCATACGTTTATCTCCACTGAATGAAACCATTCGACGGCCTATTTGAATGTCGTTGGCTCCTAGTGTTGTCAGTTCCTCTGCAAGTATCTCTTCCAGTCCTTGGAAGGTCTTGGCTATCATCTCGAATTGTTCGCTCATATATAGTTATTTGATATTATTTTTTTGCTTTGGTTTGTACGATTCTTGCTCCGGCAGGCACGTTCTCTGTTACCCAAATGTTACCTCCTACAGTTGCATCGTGCCCGATAGTGATTCTTCCCAAGATAGTGGCGTTGGAATAAACAATAACATTGTCCTCCAGAATAGGGTGGCGGGGAATCCCTTTGATAGGCTTTCCGTCAGCATCCAACGGGAAACTTTTGGCCCCCAAAGTAACACCTTGGTATAGTTTGACATTATTACCGATAATACTGGTTGCACCGATTACGACACCCGTACCGTGGTCGATAGTGAAGTAACTGCCTATTTTAGCTGCCGGATGGATATCAATCCCTGTTTCGCTATGCGCCATTTCTGTGATGATACGGGGAATTAAAGGCACTCCGAGTTCCAGCAATTCGTGTGCTATCCGATAATTGCTGATAGCTTTAATAGCCGGATAGCAGAAGATTACCTCTCCATAGCTTTCGGCGGCAGGGTCACCGTTATAGGCAGCTTCCACATCTGTTGCCAGTATTTTCCTCATGGTGGGCAGTTTGCTGATAAACTTAGCGGCAAGGCGGGCTGCTTCTTCCCGTTTGGAGTCGGAGCAGACGTTGCATTTTCCTTCTATGGAAGTACTAAAACACAATCCGGCCAGAATTTGCTCTGCAAGCAGATCAAATAGTTTTTCAACGTTTACACCAATGTGATAATTGATAGTCCGGCTGTTAATGGTCGAATTTCCGTAATAACCGGGAAATAGAATAGAGCGTGAGAGCTCGATAATTTCATACAAGACTTTAGCAGAAGGCAGTGGTTCGCCATCTTTGTGTTGATGAAACAGTCCTTTGTAAGATTCGCTTTCCGATAGCTCATCGACTGCCTGTGTCAGAATGTGGGTGAAGTTCAGTGGACTCATTAGGTCAGTTACTCATATTTATATGGGTACAAAGGTATTAAAAAAATAATAAGATTGATTGGGATTCAGGATAAATAATGTATTTTCACGTGGAACATCCGATTATATAATGTGAAATGCCACTTCTTCACCAGAAGCGGCATTCCTTGCTATTAGAATATTAGAATGAGAGAGAGTTTTGTTACATATTTGTATTATCCATCGTAACGGTCATTTCGGGAACCAATACGTAGGCTTGCTTTTTAGTGTTCCATTTATAGTAATTGGTAGTGACGGTTTTACCTTCGTAAATATAGTTGATTCGTAAATCTTTTTGCCATTCATCCTTGTCACTGTCCCATCTCAAAGCTTCACTTTCAACCATCCGTTTGCTATCATCGTACTTATAATTGTACTTCATGTAGTTAGCAAGGGTACTTCCGTCCATTTTGTAAACAGTTTGTCCTATTGTCATACCATTTTCTTCTACCGGATTGTAGATCAGTTGACCATCATTGCTGCGCGCAGAAGTGGCAAGTGATGCAATCAGAAGAACTGCTGATACAACGAACATCTTTAAAAATACTTTGGCTTTCATGGCTATTTAAGTTTTTGAGTTATTCTTTCATTTTTCTATAACTGCATCTGTTTTACGTTGCGAAATTACATATTAATTTGGTATTTATGCAATATTGAAGATGAAATATTATCAAAATGTCAGATTCGTGCGCTAGTATTGACTTGCTTTTTGGCAATATTGGTGATAAAAAAATATCCGGCAGTCAATCTGCCGGATATAGAATGAATCACTTCGTTGAAAAAGTGTTCCTTTTTCTTGCTTTCTGGTTGTCAGGTTAAATAATGTTATTACTTAATCCTGTTGCAATTTTGTCGGTATGCACTGTGGCGGTGCAAGATGCATTGCCGGTTTTAATGTGCTTCGAGCCAGTTCTTTCCCCATCCGCAATCCGCTTTTAAGGGAACGTGCATACGGTATGCTTTTTCCATTTCTTCGATAACGATTTCTTCTACCCGTTCTTTCTCATCAATGGGGACACTGAAATTTAATTCGTCATGTACTTGCAGAATCATTTTGGCTTTTATTCCTTCTGCCCGGAACCGTTGGTAAATACGTGCCATAGCCACCTTGATAATATCGGCCGCGCTTCCTTGAATAGGAGCATTGATGGCGTTTCGTTCCGCATATCCGCGTACGACTGCATTCCGGGAGTTGATGTCTGGTAAGAAACGTTTCCGGTGGAAAATCGTTTCCACATATCCTTTCTCTTGAGCCACCCGGATACTCTGATCCATGTAGGCCTTTACTCCGGGATAGGTTTCAAAGTAACCGTCGATTAATTCTTTGGCTTCTTTTCGCTCTACATTCATCCGTTCGGCAAGTCCGAAAACAGATATACCATATATAATACCGAAATTGGCGGTTTTTGCTTTGCGGCGCATATCAGAATCCACATTCTTCAGATCAATCTTATAAATCTTAGCGGCTGTTGCAGCGTGGATGTCATGATTACTGAGGAAGGCGTCGATCATATTCTTATCCTCACTGAGATGTGCCATAATCCGTAGCTCGATCTGTGAATAGTCGGCGGAAAAGAAAAGACAACCTTCATCCGGAATAAATGCTTTACGGATCTCTTTTCCGTTCTCGTCGCGTATGGGGATGTTCTGTAAGTTCGGATTGCTTGAGCTGAGACGTCCTGTAGCGGTGACAGTCTGATTGAAAGAAGTATGTACCCTTCCCGTACGTGGATTGATAAGTTGAGGGAGTGCGTCGATATACGTTCCCAGTAACTTCTTCAGTCCGCGGTGTTCCAGAATTTTCTCCACCACCGGATGTTTGTGGCGAAGACTTTCGAGAACCTCTTCCGAAGTGACATATTGCCCTGTCTTTGTCTTTTTGGCTTTTTCTACAATCTTCAGTTTATCGAACAGAACTTCACCGACCTGTTTCGGTGAAGCGATATTGAAAGTCTCGCCTGCCAGATTATAAATCTCTTTTTCGATGCGTTCCATCTGTTCTGTAAAATGAGCGGACGACTGTTTCAATGCTTCCGTATCCAATAACACTCCGTTTCTTTCTATATTGACCAATACCGGGACGAGAGGCATTTCGATATCATAGAACAAACGTTCGGCGCCATTCTCTTTCAATTCCTTCTCCAGTACGTTTTTCAATTTCAGCGTTACGTCTGCATCTTCGCAAGCGTAGCGGTAAACATCTTTCGGAGCAAGGTCGCGCATATTCTTTTGGTTTTTACCTTTTGGCCCTATCAACTCATCGATATGAATCGTCTGATAATGCAAATAGATTTCTGCCAGATAATCCATCCCGTGACGAAGTTCCGGTTGAAGAACATAGTGAGCAATCATTGTGTCGAAGAGCGGACCTTTTACTTCCACTCCATAATTTTGGAGAACAATCATATCGTACTTGATATTTTGCCCCACTTTCAGCGAACTTTCGTTTTCGAATATCGGTCGAAACTCATTGACGATTTTTAACGCTTCTTCTTGGTTTGCGGGAACCGGGACATAAAATGCTTCATTTTCGTTAATGGAGAAACTCATTCCGACCAATTCTGCATCCATCGGTTCCGTTCCGGTGGTTTCCGTATCTAACGAGAGAATTTTAGATGTAAGTAACTTTTGAATAATTTCCTTTCTTTTCTCTTCTGTATCAATGAGTTGATAGTCACAACAGAGCGATTCTAACGTCTCTAGATTCGATTTTTTGGCTTCACTCGGCTCGTTGCCCGTGAAATTTGCAAATAAATCGCCTTGTATCCCTTCACTTTTTTCGGGAAAGAGTGGGAGAGGAGCGGAAGTCTCTTTTTTAAGTACCCGGTCGATAAGTGTTCTAAATTCCAGTTCCTCGAAGATGGAACGAAGCGCCTCTTCGTCCGGTTGCTCGCGAACGAGCGCATCCATCTCAAGTTGGATAGGTACATCGATTTTGATAGTTGCCAGGAATTTAGAGAATGTTATCATCTCCCGGTTCGTTTCCACTTTTGTCTTTAATGCTCCTTTCAGTTGGTCGGTATGCTCCAATAGGTTCTCGATACTTCCGAATTCGGCAATCAGTTTCTGAGCGGTCTTTTCGCCTACGCCGGGACAGCCGGGGATATTATCCGAAGAGTCGCCCATCAGACCGAGCATATCAATCACTTGTGCCGGAGACTTAATATCGAACTTGGCTTTCACTTCTTCCACTCCCATTACCTCAAAGCCTCCCGTATGTTTGGGACGGTACATGAATACCTTGTCACTTACCAATTGTCCGTAATCCTTATCAGGTGTCATCATATAAGTAGTGATGCCTTGACGACCGGCTTCGGTAGCAAGTGTTCCTATCACGTCATCGGCTTCGTAACCGGCAACCTCCAGAATAGGAATGCGATAAGCACGGATAATATCCTTTATAATAGGTACGGATAATCGGATTGCTTCCGGAGTTTCTTCGCGTTGTGCTTTATATTGTTCGAAAGCTTCGTGGCGGAAGGTAGGCCCCGAAGGGTCGAAAGCCACTCCTATATGCGTCGGGTTCTCTTTTTTCAGCACCTCTTCGAGGGTATTCACAAAGCCTAGTATGGCTGAAGTATTGAATCCTTTGGAGTTGATTCTGGGGTTTTTGATAAAGGCGTAGTATGCACGGTATATCAGTGCATAAGCGTCTAAAAGAAATAATTTATTATCTGAATCCATAGATTTAATTAATTTTTCATGGTAAAAGTACAAAAAAATACCGTATTAAGCGTTTTATTATTACTTTTGTGCTCAAATTGTGTAGTAAATGGACAGTATATCACTTATCAGAACTCCGATTGAAGCGGAACTGGAGGCTTTCAAGAAACTTTTTGATAGTTCTCTTTCCAGTTCGAATGCATTGCTCGACAGTGTCGTATCCCATATACGGCAGAGGAATGGTAAGATGATGCGTCCTATTCTTGTCTTGTTGGTGGCACGTCTTTACGATGCCGTCCGTCCTTCTACCCTTCATGCGGCTGTTTCGCTGGAACTGCTTCATACAGCCAGTTTGGTGCATGACGATGTGGTGGATGAGAGTACCGAACGTCGTGGTCAGCTTTCAGTGAATGCCATCTTTAATAATAAGGTAGCCGTGTTGACGGGAGATTATTTGCTTGCCACTAGTCTGGTTCACGCCGAGCAAACGAAAAGCCATCCTATCATTCGACTGGTTTCTTTGCTGGGGCAGGACCTTGCCGACGGTGAATTGCTTCAACTTTCGAATGTAAGTAATCATAGCTTCTCGGAATCCGTTTATTTTGATGTAATCCGTAAGAAAACCGCTGCTCTTTTTGCTGCCTGCACGAAGGCTGCCGCCCTCTCAGTAGATGCAAATGAGGAAGAAGCCGAATTCGCCCGTTTACTAGGGGAATATATTGGTATTTGCTTCCAGATTAAAGATGATATTTTTGACTACTTTGATAGTAAGGAGATTGGTAAGCCGACAGGTAATGATATGCTCGAAGGCAAGTTGACCTTACCGGCTCTCTATGTGCTGAACAATACGAAGGACGATGCTGCTGTCCGGGAGATTGCGATCAAGGTGAAAGACGGTACGGCTACCCCTGACGAAATAGCCCGTTTGATCGCGTTTATCAAAGAAAGCGGAGGTATCGAATATGCAATTCAAACCATGAACCTGTATAAAGAGAAAGCTCTAGGATTATTGGCCTCTTTGCCGGATTCGGATGTATGTACAGCTCTCCGGGCCTATCTGAATTACGTGGTGGACCGCGAAAAATGATTACTTTCGATATTTATCCAACCGGGAATAACAAGACAAAAATCGATCCCAATCTTCTATCTTTTCTGATTTCATAGCTTTGCCTATTAGGAAGCTTTTATCTATTTCTTCCGGTGTATGGAGTATATCAGTGCATAATGTATTGGCCTGTTCTATGTATCTCCAGGCTTCTTCTTTTGTAATATATCCGCTTCCTAAAGCACTGCGAACCAATCCTACGAGCAGCCCCATATCCCATCCGACAATACCTCTTTCCAAATCATTTATCCATATAATAGGGTCTCTTCTTTCCTCTGTATACTTCACGAAATTGTATAGATTCTTTCCTTGCCGGATGAAGCGTTCTATTCCGAAAAAGCGTTTGTGGATGATCTCTTCGAACTCATGTATGTTACTTGCTGAAAGCAGGTGAGGTAGCATGATTTGATAGGAGACCCTATCGCCTTCATTGATCAGAAATTGGAATAATCCGGTGACGGATTCGGTATCGTTACAATAAAATTTCTCTAACAACAAATCGGATAATTTTTGCGGATGCATTCCGGTTTCCATGGAATTAAGATAAAATCCTTCCAATGCGGCTTCCATATAGCCGATGCGTAATCCCTTTTTCCTCTCGGTTTTGAGGAATAGATTTAGAGGGTTATGATTGAATCGTAAGGTTCTCGTGTATACGTCCATCCTATACTTTCATTCAGATTTATGAAAAGCGTGAGAACTGTTGCAATGTATCCTCCTGAGGCTTCGGCAAGCCGTTATGATAATACAAGCAACAGTCCCACGCTCCATTCGATATATAACAAAAGTATATACATGAAGGTGCGTGAGACCCGTTTGCTTATTACCTTCATAACTTTGAATTTTGCCGAATTCCAGGAAGTTGGTAATAAATGAAACGTTCTCTAATATAACTGATTAGCTATATTTTCATCGCTAAATCGTTTACAAAGATAAGAATTTTCCGAATTGTAGGATAACGAACTTTAGTTTTTCTTAATATAAAAAATGCCGCGTCGGCTTCCGTAAAGACGGGAGCCAGCGCGGCAGGGCATATTTGATTGCTAATGTAGCCCTTGGGGTTTAGAAGAATTTGATTTCTTCGCCTTTGATATCCGAAAGGAGGAGATTAGCCAGACGGCTGGTACCCAAGCGGAACAGCTGGTTGTTGAGCCATTCCTCGCCCAGTACTTCCTTGACGATGGTGTAATAAACAACTGCATCGTTGACCGTATTGATACCTCCTGCCGGTTTGAAGCCGACTTTATTTCCTGTTTTCTGATAGTATTCCTTGATGGCTTCACACATCACATACGCGGCTTCCGGAGTGGCGGCAGGCTGTTGCTTGCCGGTGGACGTTTTGATGAAATCCGCACCCGAATACATGGATAGGATGGAGGCTTTCTTGATGTTGGAAGCACTCTTCAAGGCTCCTGTTTCGAGGATTACTTTCAGATGATGTTCTTTGCATACTTCCTTCAACTCCACTATTTCTTCGCACATTCCTTCGTAGTCTCCGCTCAAGAACTTGCCTATGGAGATGACGATGTCTATTTCATCGGCGCCGTCTGTGATTGCCAATGCAGTTTCTGCTACTTTTACTTCGATGAAAGTCTGAGATGAAGGGAAGCCTCCTGATACACAGGCGATATTGACTCCGTCTACCTCCAACGTGTTCTTGACGATAGCGGCAAAATTAGGATATACGCAGATTGCCGCTACATTCTTCAGATCAGGGTATTCATCGTCAAACTGATTGACTTTTTCGGTGAAATGCATTACGCTTTCATCGCTATCTGTGCTGTTCAGTGTAGTCAGGTCGATACAGTTGAACAGGAACTTCTTAACGTCTTCCGTATTGTTTTCCGGAACTTTCTTCTCGATCAGTTCGGCTACGCGAGCTTGGATGTCCGCATCGTTCAGATTGGTGTTATACTTTGCCAGTGCGGCATCATACTTGCTAGGCTGTGAGTTATTCTCTTCCATGATCTTTCAGTTTTGGGTTGTTGATATGTCTTTTATTATCTCGTTTCGTTTTCTTGTCTATACTCTTTTGCAACGCATCGGTGATGTCTACACCCGTCTGGTTGGCAATGCAGAGAAGTACCCATAATACGTCTGCTATTTCTTCATCAAGGTTGTCTTTTTCTCCCTCTTTGAAGGATTGATCGCCATATTTTCGAGCCATAACCCGTGCCAGTTCTCCGACTTCTTCGGTCAGAACTGCCATGTTGGTCAACTCGCTAAAGTAGCGGACGCCGTATGTCTTCACCCATTGGTCTACTTGTTTTTGAGCTTCTTCCAGAGTCATTTCTTTAGTGCTTAGGGGTTAATAATTGTGATTAATCGGGTTGTTACTGATGGTTAGTCAGTCTGTTATTCTTTGTTCTTGGTATCTATACATATAGTAACAGGGCCGTCGTTTAAAAGTTCGACTTTCATATCCGCCCCGAAAGTGCCTGTACCGATTGCCTTGCCCAATGCGCTGCTCAGATCTTTGCAGAACTGCTCGTAAAGCGGAATGGACACATCCGGCTTTGCAGCTTTGATGTAGGAGGGGCGGTTCCCTTTCTTGGTGGAAGCGTGTAAAGTGAACTGGCTGATGACCAGAATCTCGCCTCCGTCTTCCAGAATAGACTTATTCATTACTCCATTTTCATCGTCGAAAATACGCAGATTTACTATCTTTTTGCAGAGCCAGTCAATGTCCTCCTGACCGTCGGCTTCCTCGATACCGACTAAAATCAGCATTCCTTTTCCGATGGCAGACTTGCAGTTTCCGTCAATAGTGACTGATGCATGGCTTACCCGTTGTATAACAATTCGCATTACTCTTCTTTTATTTCATGATTATGAAAGGCAAATTTACAAAATTAAGAAGAGAAAACGGTGTATTGGGAAGAAAATATTATAATCCTTCTTTGACTATTTTTGCTTTGGCTTCTCCGACAACGGCGGCAATATCCTCTAATGAGGCCTCTTTGATTCGTTTTACGCTCTTGAACTCTTTTAGAAGAGCCGTTTTGGTCTTTTCTCCAATCCCTTTGATGGTATCCAGCGCAGATGCCACTTGCCGTTTGCTGCGTTTATCGCGATGGAAACTGATTGCAAAGCGGTGTACTTCATCCTGAATCTGTGTCAGTAGGCGGAAAAGCGGGCTATGCTGCTTGATACCGATTGTTTGCGGTGGAAAGCCGAATAGGAGTTCCGATGTACGGTGGCGGTTGTCTTTTGCCAGTCCGGCAATAGGAATATTGAGGCGTAATTCATCCTCAATAACTTCTCTGACGACCTCCATTTGCCCTTTTCCACCATCAGTGATGATCAGGTCGGGTAGAGGAGCGCTTTCTTCAATAGCACGCTGATAACGCCTTCTGACGACTTCTTTCATCGAAGCGTAGTCATCCGGGCCTACGACGGTCTTTATATTATATTTTCGGTAATCCTTTTTCGATGGTTTGGCTTTTTTAAATACGACGCAGGCTGCCACTGCGTCAGAACCTTGTATGTTCGAGTTATCGAAACATTCAATCTGCAATGGAGGCCTTTCCAAATGCAATTCTTGTTGTATCTCTTTCATCAAACGCATGCTTCTCTGCTCCGGATTCAGCTTTTCCGCCTGCTTCAGGCGGTCGGCCTTGTATTGCTTCACGTTTAAGATGGAAAGTTCCAATAGCTTCTTCTTATCTCCCCGTTGGGGAACGGTGAAAACTACATTATTCAGCTCCATATCAAGCTCAAAAGGAACGATAATCTCTCTCGACTGACTCTTGTAACGCTCTCGCATCTCGATAATGCCCAGCGTCAGAAGTTCTTCTTTTGATTCATTCAGCTTCTTCTTATATTCGAAAGTGAAAGCCTGGTTGATAGCTCCGTTGGTGATATGGAGGTAATTGATAAAGGCCGAATTGGTTTCATCTTCTTCGATAGAAAAGACATCTATATTATGAAGGACAGAGCTGACCACTTCCGACTTCGAACGATAGTTTTCTATTAAAAGATACTTCTCTTTTATTTTCTGTGCCTCCTCAAACTTCATCTCACCTGCCAATGTCTGCATTTTCTCCAGCAGCATACGGCTTACTTCTTGCGTATTTCCCTTGAGAATCTCTTTGATTTCATCGATATTCTTGAGGTAGTCTTCCTGTGATTGCAGCCCGATGCATGGTCCGGCGCATTTCTTGATATGATATTCCAGGCAAACATTGAATTTGCCTGCCCGAATGTTCTCCGGACTTAAGTTTAAATTGCAAGTCCGCAAAGGATATAGATGCTTTATTAAGTCCAATACCGCGTACATTGAGGGGATGTGGCTATACGGACCATAATAGGAAGAACCGTTTCTTATTATCTTTCTCGTTTTGAAAACTCGGGGAAAATACTCGTTTTGTACGCAAATAGAAGGATAAGTCTTGTCATCCTTCAATAAAACGTTGTAACGGGGTTTGTATTTCTTTATCAGATTATTTTCCAGAAGGAGAGCGTCCTCTTCCGTGTTGACTACAATGTAGCGAATATCCACGATTTTGCTGACCAACACCCGTGTCTTTCCGGGTTCGTGTTCTTTACTGAAATAGGAGTAGACCCTTTTCTTTAAATTTTTGGCCTTTCCAACGTATATAATCGTTCCTTCCGAATTCAGGTATTGATAAATACCCGGCTTTTCGGGAAGATTGGCTACGATTCCTTTCAGATATTCATTGAACTTCGCTTCCATACGTATACTTATTCTCATTCTTTGGGTTTCATCACACAGAGGACGCGGAGTATTATAGCGTCAGTACGGATTCTACCTCTACATCATCGCCGAATACGGCTTTCCCGTTCAGGTCTTTCAACTCGATGATGAAGTTTACATATACTTTTTTAGGCTTTAGCATTTTCACAAGTTCACAAGCTGCTTTCATTGTTCCTCCTGTTGCCAGCAGATCGTCGTGTATCAGAACTACATCGTTCTCGTCCAGCGCATCTTTATGAATCTGCACGGTATCTTTTCCGTATTCCTTGTCATAACTTGCCTCAAGTGTTTCGGCCGGAAGCTTGCCTGGCTTGCGGATAGGGACAAAGCCGGCATTCAGACGGGTTGCCAGAATAGGCCCCATGATGAAACCTCTTGATTCTATGCCTATAACTTTTGTGATACCTTTGTCCTTATACATATCGAACATGACATCCGACAATTCCTGCAAACACCACGGGTCTTTGAATAATGTCGTAACATCATAAAACAAGATTCCGGGAATGGGGAAATCTGGTATTTCCCGAATACTTTTGATTAGCGTTTCTTTGCTCATAATCATTGATTTATATCGTTTCTTTAAATGTTTTGTTTCACGTGAAACGTTGCACATTATCATCGTCCCGAAAGCACCAGCAATACATTGATGTCGCTTGGAGATACTCCCGGTATTCTGCTTGCTTGGGCGATTGTTTCCGGATCTATCTTTACCAGCTTTTGGCGGGCTTCGGTAGATAGCGACTGAATGGAAGCATAATCAAACTTCCCTTTAATTTTTATACTTTCCAATCGTGCCAGCTTTTCTGCTATCATCCGTTCTCTGTCAATGTATCCTTGATACTTGATTAAGATTTCAGCAGCTTCGAGAATTTCTTCTTTTCGGCCCTCATCGGAACTTGTCGCTTTTTCCAATTCCCGTTGGAATGCCGGAATATGCTCTGATATGTTTTCAATTGTCACTTGCGGACGATTCAGTATTTCTATCAACTTGCATCCTTGACGCAGGGGAGTGGTTCCTATCTTTTCGAGTGCATCATTGATTAATGCAGGTTTCATCGAATAGTTTTGTGCGAAGGAAACGATTTGCTCCACTGCTTCCTTTTTGCTTTTCATTAATTGATAACGATCTTCTTTGGCCAGGCCAAGCTGATAGGCTCTTTCGGTGAGTCGCATATCTGCGTCATCCATTCGGAGCAAGATCCGATATTCTGCCCGTGAGGTGAACATCCGATAAGGTTCATCTACACCTTTTGTTACCAGATCATCGATCAATACGCCTATATATGCTTCGTCACGTGCTAATGTGAATGCTTCGCCACCATGACAATTGATATGTGCGTTGATTCCGGCTATTAATCCTTGTCCTCCGGCTTCTTCATATCCGGTAGTACCATTCACCTGTCCGGCAAAGAATAAATTTTTGATAATCTTCGATTCCAACGTATGTTTCAATTGTGTCGGGTCGAAGTAGTCATATTCGATGGCATATCCCGGGCGGTAGATCACCAAATCTTTGAATGCCGGAATTTGTTTTAGCGCTGCGATCTGTATATCCATCGGAAGCGAGGAAGAAAATCCGTTCAAGTATAATTCTTGGGTGGTTTCACCTTCCGGTTCCAGGAACAACTGATGCTGGTTCTTGTCGGGGAAAGTAACGATCTTGGTTTCGATACTCGGACAATAACGTGGACCGATACTCTGAATCTGTCCGTTGAATAGAGGGGAATCCGGCAGACCTTCGCGTAGAATGCGATGTACTTCCTCATTCGTATAGCAGGTCCAGCATTGAAGTTGTTTCAAATGCCGCACGCTTGTGTTCATAAATGAAAACTTATGGAAGTCACATTCTCCATCCTGTGTTTCCATCTGATCAAAATGAACGCTGCGTGCATCTATTCGTACCGGAGTTCCGGTTTTCATTCTACCGTATGTGATCCCGTGACGGGCGATGGATTCGGTCAGTTGGTAAGAAGCCGGTTCGGCCATTCTTCCTCCCGGCAACTTATGACGTCCGACGTGCATAAGTCCGTTGAGGAAAGTTCCTGCGGTTAGTACGACACACTTCGCTTTGAAGGTAACTCCCCAAACTGTAACAAGGCCGGTCACCTCTCCGTTCTCCACCAGAAGTTCGCAGACGGTATCTTGCCAGATATGAAGATTGGGTGTGTTCTCCAGTTTTTCCCGCCAGGACCAGATAAACTTGGCGCGGTCACATTGAGCGCGCGGACTCCACATGGCAGGACCTTTTGACCGGTTTAAGATTCGGAATTGGATGGCCGTCTCGTCCGTAACCAATCCCATCTGTCCACCCAGTGCATCTATTTCACGTACAATTTGTCCTTTGGCGATTCCTCCTA